>OIAS01000428.1_pt1 | contig 15178 bp, 14 predicted proteins | sample 1580811 | NCBI WGS metagenome assembly OIAS01 (sample SAMEA3882513, study PRJEB24775) | human gut metagenome | biome: human-associated habitat; feature: intestine environment; material: feces | place: Netherlands | collected 2009/2010
CTCGACGGCATGCACGGTCTGTTTGAAGAGCGCGCCCGCGAGCACGGCATCCACCTCGTCTGGGTCACGCACGATCTGTTCGACCCGCGTGTCATCTCGCGGCAGGGCGTGCGTCAGCAGGTCAATGATTACATGCGCACCGTCATGCAGGAAGAGCCCGTGGATCCGAGTCTGGAGATCCTGAAGGACGACAAGTCCTGGTAATCAGAGAGGAGATCGAACATGAACAATCTGAAAAGCAAGCTGCTCAAGGCCCTTATGGGTGTGTCGCTCGGCGCACTCGGCGCGTTCGTGGTCACGTTTGTCATCTATTTCTGGAACCTGGACATGAAGCTCACCTCCGTCATGGAGGGTATCCTGCTCAAGCACTACGACAAGATCGACCGCGACCAGCACCTGTAATCTTTTTCTGTACAGCCCGTCTGCTTCGGCAGGCGGGCTTTTTTCGCATGTAAACAATTTGTGACGCCTCTTGACGATAAAAAATATTATCGCTATAATGCGTAGCGTGCTACACATTGGAGGTGTATCATGGAGCAATTTCAAATCGGATGTCTATTAAAAATGATTACGGATAAGATCAAAATGCGGGCAGATGCCGATCTCGCGCAGCAGGGGCTGACGCTGACGCAAAGCCGCGTGCTGGGCTATCTGGCCCGCAATGGCGGGCAGGCGACGCAAAAGGAGATCGAGGGCTTTCTGCAGGTGTCGCACCCGACGGTGGCGGGCATCATCAACCGCATGGAGCAAAATGGCTTCGTGCGCTGCCGGCTCGACCCGGCGGACAAACGCAGCAAGATCGTCAGCCAGACGGAGCGCGCTGCCGCGGTCGCGCAGGATATGCACGCCACGATCCAGACAACGGAGCAGCAGATGCTGCGCTCGCTGACGCCGGAACAGATCGCGGCGCTGGAATCGGCGCTGCGCACGATCTATGCCGATCTTGGCTGACAGGCCCGTGATCCAGGAAGGAGGAAATCCATGCTTCATACATTATCCCGCAGCCTGCGGGAAAACAAAGGCCCCGCGCTCGTGACGGTGCTGCTCTCGGCGCTGGAGGTCGTGTTTGAGATCGTGATCCCGCTGTTCATGTCCAACCTCATTGACTTCGGCATTGAGGGCGGCAGCATGGCGGCGGTCTGGAAGTTCGGCGCGTTTTTGCTGCTGCTGGCGGCGTTCCAGTTGGCGACCGGCGTGCTCGCGGCGCGCATCGCGGCGCGTGCATCCGTCGGCTTTGGCGCGAACCTGCGTGAGGATATGTACAACAACGTGCAGACCTTTGCGTTTTCCAACATCGACAAGTTTTCCACTGCGTCCATCGTCACGCGCCTGACGACGGATGTCACGAACGTGCAGAACGCCTTTCAGATGCTCATGCGTATGGCGATCCGCTCACCGGTCATGCTGGTTTTTTCCATGATCGTGTCGTTCCGCATCAGCCGTGACATCTCCATGACGTTTCTCATCATTCTGCCGATCCTTGCCGTGGCGCTGTTTTTCATCATCCGCAGCGTGTTCCCGATCTTCACGCGCGTTTTCCGCACATATGACGAGCTCAATAACGTCGTGCAGGAAAATGTCCGCGGTATCCGTGTCGTGAAGTCCTTTAATCAGGAACAGCACGAGATCCGCAAATTCGGCGCCATTTCCGAGCGCATTTACAAGGACTTTTCCAAAGGCGAGCGGCTCATCACGCTCAACGCGCCGCTGATGCAGTCATGCATCTACGCGTGCATGATCATCATCTCCTGGCTCGGTGCCAAGGCCATCATCGCCAGCGGCAATGACCCGGCACTCGGCCTGACGACCGGCAACCTCACTGCGCTCATCACCTATGCCATGCAGATCCTCTCGAGCCTGATGATGCTGTCCATGGTCTTTGCCATGCTGACGATCTCTCTCTCGTCCGCGCGCCGCATCGCCGAGGTGATCGAGGAAAAGACGGACATTCAAAATCCGGAGCACCCGGTCATGGCCGTGCGCGACGGCGCCATTGATTTTGACCATGTGAGTTTTGTCTACGCCTCCAAGGCGGACAAAAAGGTGCTCGATGACATTGATCTGCACATCCGTTCCGGCGAGACGATCGGCGTCATCGGCGGCACGGGCGCGTCCAAGTCCTCGCTCGTGCAGCTCATCCCGCGTCTGTACGATGTCACCGGCGGCAGGCTGACGCTCGGCGGCGTGGACGTGCGCGATTATGATCTGGAGACGCTGCGCAACGCCGTTGCCATGGTGCTGCAGAAAAACGAGCTGTTTTCCGGAACGATCAAGGAAAACCTCCGCTGGGGCAACGAAAACGCCACGGACGAGGAGCTCCGTCACGCCTGCGTGCTCGCGTGTGCGGATGAATTCATTTCCGCCATGCCGGACGGCTATGACACCTATATCGAGCAGGGCGGCACGAACGTCTCCGGCGGCCAGAAGCAGCGCCTGTGCATCGCCCGCGCGCTGCTGAAAAAGCCGAAGGTGCTCATTCTCGATGACTCGACGAGCGCCGTCGACACGCGCACGGATGCGCAGATTCAGCAGGCGCTCTCGACCTACATTCCCGACACGACGAAGATCATCATCGCGCAGCGCATCAGCTCCGTGCAGAACGCGGACCGTATCGTCGTGCTCGATGACGGGCGTATTGACGCCGTCGGCTGCCACGATGAGCTGCTGCGCACGTGCGAAATTTACCGCGAGGTCTATGAGTCCCAGCAGAAGGGAGGCGAGGACGATGCGTGAACGCCCGAAATTTGACAGCCGGACGCTCAAGCGCCTGCTGTCGTATATGCGCGCCTATAAGGGCACGCTCGTGCTCGTGACGGTCTGCATCCTGCTGAGCGCGGTCGCAGGCGCGGCCTCGTCCATGTTCCTGCAAAAGCTGATCGACGGCTATATCGTGCCCATGCTCGGCACAGTGTCGCCGGACTATTCCGGCCTGATCCGTGCGCTGATCACCATCGGCTGCGTATATCTTGTCGGTACGCTGGCCACATGGCTGTATAACCGCCGCATGGTCACGATCGCGCAGGGCACGCTCAAGCGCATCCGTGACGAGATGTTTGAGAAGATGCAGAGCCTGCCCATCCGCTACTTTGACACGCATACGCACGGCGATATCATGAGCCTGTATACGAACGATACCGATACGCTGCGCCAGATGATCGCGCAGTCCATGGCGCAGCTCGTATCGTCTGTGTTCACGCTTGCGGCAGTGTTTTTCTGCATGCTGTACATCAGCATCTGGCTGACGCTGATCGTGTGCGCCGTCATGGCGCTCATTCTCGTGTTCGTGCGCAAGCTCACCGGCCGCATCGGCGGCTACTTCATGGCGCAGCAGACGGCATTGGCCGATCTCAACGGCTATGTTGAAGAGATGGTCAACGGCCAGAAGGTCGTCAAGGTCTTCTGCCACGAGGGGCAGAGCAAGGCGGAGCTGCACCGCCGCAACCGCGTCTGGGCGGAAAACGCCGCGCGCGCCAGCGGCATGGCCAACAGCATGATGCCGATGATGAACGCCGTCGGTTATCTGCAGTATGTCATCATCGCCGTCATCGGCGGCACGATGGCCATTGCCGGCACGCCGAATCTCGGTCTGACGGGCATGAACACGCTCACGCTCGGTATGATCGCATCCTTCCTCACGCTCTCGCGCGGGTTTACAAACCCGATCTCGCAGATCTCCAACCAGTTTAACTCCATCGTCACAGCACTGGCTGGCGCATCGCGCATTTTCGCGTTCATGGATGCCGAGCCGGAGACGGACGACGGCTATGTGACGCTTGTCAACGCCAAGGAGGAAAACGGCATGCTCGCCGAGGCCGACCACCACACCGGTCTCTGGGCGTGGAAGCACCCGCACAGCGACGGCACGGTCACGTACACGAAGCTTGCCGGGCGCGTCGTGTTCGATCACGTTGACTTCGGTTATACGTCGGACAAAGAGGTCCTGCATGACATCACGCTCTACGCCGAACCCGGCCAGAAGGTCGCCTTCGTCGGCGCGACCGGTGCGGGCAAGACGACGATCACGAACCTTATCAACCGCTTTTACGACATTGCCGACGGCAAGATCCGCTACGACGGCATCAACATCAATAAGATCCGTAAGGCAGATCTGCGCCGCAGCCTCGGCATCGTGCTCCAGGACGTGAATCTCTTTACCGGTACGGTCATGGAAAATATCCGCTACGGAAATCCGGACGCGACGGATGACGAATGCATCGCGGCGGCGAAGCTTGCCAATGCCGACCATTTCATCCGCATGCTGCCCGACGGCTACAACACCGTGCTCAAAGGCGACGGCAGCGGCCTGAGCCAGGGCCAGCGGCAGCTGCTGAGCATCGCACGCGCGGCTGTGTCCGATCCGCCGGTCATGATCCTCGACGAGGCGACCAGCTCCATCGACACCCGCACAGAGGCGCTCGTGCAGAGCGGCATGGATAAGCTCATGGAGGGGCGCACGGTGTTCGTCATCGCGCACCGGCTCTCGACGGTCAAGAATGCGGACGTCATCATGGTGCTTGACCATGGCCGCATCATCGAGCGCGGCAACCATGCAAAGCTCATCGCCGAAAAGGGCGTGTACTACCAGCTCTATACCGGCGCATTCGAGCTCGAATAATTTCCTGCGCCCCCTTGCGGCCGGCAGGGGGGCGCGGTATAATTGCGGTAATGAAGCAAAGGAGGAGAACCATGGAGTATCGAAGATTTGGAAACACCATCGTCGCCCGCATCGACCGTGGGGAAGAAGTGCTTGAGCAGGTTGCGGCCATTGCGCAGGCCGAGCAGATCAAGCTCGCGAGCGTGCAGGCGCTCGGTGCAGTCGGGGAGTTTACGGTCGGCGTGTTCCACACGGCCGAAAAGCAGTACCACGCGAACTCCTTCGCGGGCGATTTCGAGATCGTCTCGCTGACCGGCACGATCAACACGATGGACGGCGCGTTTTACACGCACCTGCACATGAGCGCCGGTAATGAGAAGGGCGAGGTGTTCGGCGGACATCTGAACCGCGCCGTTATCAGCGCCACCTGTGAGATGGTCATCACGGTTATCGACGGAAGAGTGGATCGTTTTCACAGCGAGGAGATCGGCCTGAACCTGTTCCAATTCTGAGCATCTGTGTCAAAAGCACGCACGGCTATTGAGTCGTGCGTGCTTTTTTTGCTGCCTTGATCCTATATTCCTATTGACAACATAGGAATATGGGCATATAATTCATCTCGATGAGGTAGGATTTTGTGCCGGACCATCCTGAGCCTCTCTGAATTGGTGTATGCGTATGCAGCCGTGCCGTCAGGCACGGTTTGCCATTGGGAACGGAGGATACATATATGAACAGCAACCTGCTTGAAGTCAGCGGCCTGCACGTGAGTGCGGGCGAGAAAGAGATCCTGCACGGCGTGGACCTGACCGTCGGCAAGGATGAGACGCATGTGCTCATGGGGCCGAACGGCACCGGCAAGTCCACGCTCGGCTATGCGATCACCGGCAATCCGGAGTACACGGTCACGGCCGGAAAGATCGTCTTTGACGGCGAGGATATCACACGGCTGCCGGTCAACGAGCGCGCGAAGAAGGGTATTTTTCTGTCGTTTCAGAATCCGCTCGAGGTGCCCGGCGTGACGCTCAGCGCGTTTATTCGCAGTGCGCTCGAGCAGAAGACCGGCAAGCGCATCCGCCTCTGGGACTTCAAGAAGAAGCTTGCCGAGACGATGCAGCTGCTGGCGATGGACGCTTCCTATGCTGAGCGCGACCTGAATGTGGGCTTTTCCGGCGGTGAGAAAAAGAAAGCGGAGATCCTGCAGATGCTCATGCTCGAGCCGAAGCTCGCCATTCTCGACGAGACCGACTCCGGTCTGGACGTCGACGCGGTGCGCACGGTCTCCAAGGGCGTGCAGCTCTATCGTGAGCGCGTGCACGGCTCGTTGCTCATCATCACGCACAGCACCCGCATTCTCGAGGCGCTGACGGTGGACGCCGCGCACATCATGGAGCAGGGCGTCATTGTGAAAAACGGCGATGCATCGCTTGTAGATACCATCAATGAAAACGGCTTTGGCGGCATCCGGGCAGACTGAAAGCGAGGCGATCCGAATGAAGGAAAAAAGTCAGGTCGCGGACATTGACCGCAGCGTCTATGACATCCGCGACAAAGAGGACGATGCCTATCGTATGCAGGAGGGCCTGACGCCGGAGATCATCGACCGGCTCTCGAAGGAAAAGGGCGATCCGGTCTGGATGCAGCAGTTCCGGCTGCAGTCGCTGCAGATCTATAACGAGATGCCGGTTCCGGACTGGGGGCCGTCCATCGAGGGACTGGATATGGACCACATTGCGACCTATGTTCGCCCCAAGACCGACATGAAAAGCGACTGGAAGGACGTCCCGCAGGATATTAAAGACACCTTTGAGCGTCTCGGCATCCCGCAGGCGGAGCGCAAATCGCTCGCCGGCGTCGGCGCACAGTACGATTCTGAGCTCGTGTACCACAACGTTAAGGACGAGGTGGCCGCGCAGGGCGTCGTCTATACCGATATGGAGAGTGCGCTCAAGGGCGAGTACGCCGACATGGTGCACAAGTATTTCATGAAGCTCGTCACGCCGCGCGATCATAAGTTCGCGGCGCTGCACGGCGCGGTCTGGTCCGGCGGCTCGTTCGTGTACGTGCCGAAGGGCGTGCAGGTGTCCATCCCGCTGCAGTCGTACTTCCGTCTGAACGCCAAGGGTGCGGGCCAGTTTGAGCATACACTCATCATTGTCGATGAGGGCGCGAGTCTGCATTTTATCGAGGGCTGCTCGGCGCCGAAATATAACGTTGCGAACCTCCACGCCGGCTGCGTGGAGCTGTACGTGAAGAAGAACGCCAAGCTGCGCTACTCGACCATCGAGAACTGGTCGAAAAATATGTATAACCTCAATACAAAACGCGCGCTCGTGGAAGAGGGCGGCGTGATCGAGTGGGTTTCCGGCTCGTTCGGGTCTCATGTCGGCTGCCTGTACCCGATGAGCGTGCTCAAAGGCGATAACTCCAAGATGGAATTCACCGGCGTCACGTTTGCCGGCGCGGGGCAGAACCTCGACACCGGTGCGAAGGTCGTGCACATTGGCAGGAACACGAGCTCGTATATGAACACGCGCTCGATCAGCAAGAGCGGCGGCATCAGCACATTCCGCAGCAGCGTCGTGGTGCAGAAGGGCGCCAAGCACGCAAAATCCTCCGTGTCCTGCCAGTCGCTGATGCTCGATTCCGAGTCCCGCTCCGATACCGTCCCGGCCATGGACATCCGCACGAAGGACGCTGCCGTCGGCCATGAGGCAAAGATCGGCAGCATCAGCAACGAGGCGGTGTTTTATCTCATGAGCCGCGGCATGAGCGAGGAGGACGCCCGTGCGCTGATCGTCAGCGGCTTTGCGGACAACGTCTCCAAGGAGCTGCCGCTGGAGTACGCGGTGGAAATGAACAATCTCATTCGTCTCGAGATGAAGGGCAGCATCGGCTGACCCACATTCCGAAAGGAGGGAATATCGTGAATACGAGTGAACAGCTGGTCGTCAACAAACTGCCGACCAGAACGTGGAACCATCTCCAGGTCAACGAAGCGACCATCCCGTGGAATGTGGCCGACACGGCCGATCTCGGGACGGATTCCTATGCAATTACAGCGGAAAATCAGGCGCAGCCGATGCACATCGACCTGACCGGTGCGGCCGGCTTCAGCCGCAAGCACATCGCGGTCGATGTGGCCGCCGGCGTGCAGGCAACGGCGTATATGGTGCTCGATACGCAGGGCAGCTTCGCCGTAGAAACGGCGTTCAAGCTCCACGATGCCGCGTCTCTTCGCCTTGTGCAGGTGCTCGGTGCGCAGGACAGCGCGCTGCTCTACGCCAAAACGGACGCCGACTGTGCGCCCGGCGCCGGCGTGGACATGACGCAGATCCTCATGGGCAGGGGCGACCTGTATTCGGACAATGACACGGAGCTTGTCGGCGACGGCAGCCGTTATTCGGCGCAGATCGGCTATCTCGGCCGCGGCAGCCAGACGATCGACGTCAACATCGTCGTCAACCACTACGGCAAAAACACCGAGTGCGAGATCGACACGTCCGGCGCGCTCAAGGACGCGGCGAAAAAAGTTTTCCGCGGCACGATCGATTTCAAGACCGGCTCGTCCAACTCCGTCGGCAACGAGAAGGAGACGGTGCTCATGCTTGGCGACGATGTTGTCAACAAGACGGTGCCGCTCATCCTCTGCGCCGAGGAAAACGTCGTCGGCAACCACGGCGCGACTATCGGTGAGCTCGATGACGAGACGCTGTTTTACTTTGAAAGCCGCGGCATCTCCCGCGCTCAGGCCGAAAACATCCTGGCCCGCGCCGCCATCGAGCGCTTTGCCCGCACGGTGGACGACGAGGCGCTGCGCACGCAGATTCTTCAGACGCTGGAGGAGGAACTCAACGATGACGTATGATTATAAGCGGGATTTTCCGATCTTTCAGCACACGGACGTCGCCTATATCGATAACGCGGCCACGGCGCAGCGCCCGCAGTGCGTGCTGGACGCGGTGGCGGATTTCTACCGCTGCCACAATGCGAACCCTCTGCGCGGGCTGTATCCGCTGAGCGTGGAGGCGACCGATATCTATGAGCAGGCGCGCGAGACCGTGCGCGATTTCATCGGGGCACGCTCGGCGCGTGAGATCGTCTTTACCCGCAACACGACCGAGAGCCTGAACCTCGTCGCCTACAGCTACGGCCTGACGCACGTCAAGGCGGGCGATGAGGTGCTCGTGTCTATCATGGAGCACCACAGCGATCTGCTGCCGTGGCAGATGGTCTGCCGCCAGACGGGCGCGGAGCTGAAGTTCATCGAGTGCGCGCCCGACGGCAGTGTGGATCTTCAGCAAATCGAATCGCTCATTACCGAGCGCACGAAGATCGTCGCCATGACGCAGGTGTCGAATGTTCTCGGCCGGAAGTACCCGGTCAAGGAAGTCGCCGCCATGGCGCACAAGAAGGGCGCGGTCATGGTCGTGGACGGCGCGCAGAGCACGCCGCATATGCCGGTGAATGTGCAGGAGTTGGGCGCGGATTTCTTCGCCTTCTCCGGGCACAAGGTCTTTGGCCCCATGGGCATCGGCGGGCTGTACGGCAGGGAGGACCTGCTCGAGGAAATGCCGCCGTTTCTCTCCGGCGGCGAGATGATCGAATCCGTCACGCGCACGGGCGCTGTCTATGCCGAGCTGCCGCATAAATTCGAGGCCGGTACGGTCAATGCCGCCGGCACGGCCGGTCTGGCTGCCGCCATCCAGTACGTGCAGAGCGTCGGCTTTGACACCATCCAGCAGCGCGAGCACGACCTGACGGCCAACGCCCTCGCGCGCGTGCTGGCCGTGCCGCACGTGCACGTGCTCGGTACGGACCGTCCGGAGGATCACAACGGCATCATCACGTTCACGGTCGACGGTGTGCACCCGCACGATATCAGCGAGATCATGGCGTCCGACGGCGTGAACATCCGCGCCGGCCACCACTGCGCGCAGCCGCTGCTCGCGCACCTCGGTCTGAACGCGACGGCGCGCGCCAGCTTTGCCTTTTATAACACCGATGAGGATGTCGACCGGTTCCTTGAGAGCCTCTCGACCCTGAGGGAGCGTATGGGATATGGAAAATAGAAGCTTCTATAATGAGATCCTGACCGAGCACAACATCCATCCGGAGTTCAAGCACGACATTCCGGACGCGGACATTGAGCTCGCGGGTGTGAACCCGAGCTGCGGCGACAACATCGTCCTCAAGCTCAAGACCGACGGCGATGTCATCACCGATGGCGGCTTTGTCGGCGACGGCTGCGCCATCTCGCAGGCGTCGGCCGATATCATGCTCGGCATGATCGTGGGGCAGAAGAAGGAAAAGGCGCTGGAAATGGGCCGCACCTTCCTGCGCATGATCCACGGCGAGGCGACCGAGGAAGAGATCGAGAGTCTCGAAGAGGCCTCGGCTCTCAAGGACATCGCGCATATGCCCGCGCGTGTGAAATGCGCCATGCTCGGCTGGCGCACGCTCTCGGAGGCGCTGACCGGCAAGGTCGAAGAATAAGCCGTTCCCGCCGCCGGCGGATGCCGATGCGGTGTCTGCCGGCGGCTTTCTGCACGCTGGAAATCCCCGGTTTGACAGCGTGCGCCTGTGGGATTATGATAAGACATCCTCTTGACGGCAGGTGCTGTGTATGACTGATTTTGAACCCGCTCTTCTGCTGCGCATCCGTGCGCTCGCGGCTGCGCAGCCGCGCGTGCTTGTCGCCATCGACGGCCGCTGCGCCGCCGGAAAGACCACGCTGGCCGCGTCCCTGCAGGCACAGTTGGCGTGCAATGTGTTTCATATGGACGACTTTTTCCTCCGCCCGGAGCAGCGCACGCCCGAGCGCCTGCGTCAGCCGGGCGGCAATGTGGACTTCGAGCGTTTCCTGACTGAGGTGCTCCGTCCGCTGCGCGATGGCGCGCCGGTGACGTATCGCCCTTATGACTGCCGAACGCAGCAGCTGTGCGCGCCGGTTCACGCGGAGGCAAGGCCGGTCAATCTCATCGAGGGGTCCTATTCCTGCCATCCGGTGCTGTGGGATCTTTATGACCTGCACGTGTTCCTCTCGGTCGGCCCGGAGGAGCAGCGCCGCCGCATTGCTGCGCGCAATGGTGAAAAAATGCTGCCGATGTTTACAAACGTCTGGATCCCGATGGAGGAGACGTACTTTGCGCGGTTTCAAGTCGCGGAGCGCGCCGACCTTTGCCGGGAAAATTGAATCAGCCTGCGGATGACCGCGCGGGGCTTGTGTCCCGCGCGGTTTTGTGCTACATTAAAAGAACATATACGAAGTGAATTTTCACAGAAAGGCGGGAGCTACATGGATGTTCTGCGTTTCAAACAGGCCAACTGCAAAAACTGCTACAAATGCGTCCGGTTCTGCCCGGTCAAGTCCATCCGCGTCTATCAGGGTCACGCACAGATCATTTCCAGCGACTGCATTCTCTGCGGCAACTGCGTGTCCGTCTGTCCGCAGCACGCCAAGGAGGACATCAGCGACGTCGCGCAGATCCAGGAACTGATCGCGTCCGGCCAGCAGGTCGTTGTGAGCGTCGATTCCTCCTACATCGCCTATTTTGATACTCCTGGTTTTGCGGGCATCGCCGAGCCGCTCAAAAAGCTCGGCTTTGCAGCGGCGCACGAGACGGCGGAGGGCGCCTACCTGGTCAAGAAGGAGCTGGAAAAGCTCGCCGCCCAGCCGGGTGATGCGCCAATCATTACGTCCGGCTGTTCGACGATCGTGCTCTATGTGGAAAAGCACCTGCCGGAGGCACTGCCGTATCTGGCCCCGGTGCTCTCACCGATGCAGGCGCACGCCGTGCTGCTGCGCAAGCGCTATCCCGGCGCGACCATTGTCTATGTCAGCCCCTGCATTTCCAAGAAAGAGGAGACGACGCGCTTTGAGAGCGTCGGCGCCGACTATGATATTACGTTCACGGAACTCGAGGACTGGATGCACGAGGCCGGCGTTGCCGTCAACCCCAATGTGCCGGCGGATGAGCCGCTGCTCTCGCGCGGCTACACGATCACGAACGGCGTTCTGCATTCCATGTCGCTCGATTCCGGGCGCGATTATCTGTTCCTCGACGGTCTGGACGACAGCATTCAGACGCTCAAGAGCGTCGTCAACGGTGAACTGCGCAACTGTTTCATTGAAATCGCCGCCTGCCACGGCAACTGTGTCGGCGGCCTTGCTTTCCGGCAGAAGCACACGAACCTGCTCGAGTCGCGCCGCCGCGTGATCAAGAGCGCCGGCGGCGGAAAAAACTTTGACATTCAGGAGCCGGTGGATATGCGCCGTGTGCTCGTGGACAAGAAGCACCCGACCGACCTGCCGCCCGAGTCCGTCATCAACGGCATCCTGCGCAAGATGGGCAAATTCAGCCCGGCGGATGAACTCAACTGCGGCCTGTGCGGCTATCGCACCTGCCGCGACAAGGCCATCGCCGTCTATGAGGGCCGCGCCGAGATCAGCATGTGCATGCCGTACATGAAAGAGCGCGCCGAGACCTATTCCGAGAAGATCATCAACGTCTCGCCGGAAGGCATCGTCACCGTCGGCAAGAAGCTGAAGGTCAAGCAGATCAACAAGGCTGCCTGCAAGATCTTCGGCATCAAGGATCCGGCGGACATCATCGGATATCCGGTGTCGCGCATCATGGATGAGTACGACTTCGTGAAGATGATCAGTCAGGACGAGACACAGGTCACGGACGAGGTCTTTCTCGCTGACTACAACGTCTATCTCGAGCGCATCTTCATCTGCGACCCGGAGCGGACACTCTTTACCTGCATCATGCGTGACGTGACCAAGGCGCGCCAGCGCCGCAACAAGATCCAGAAGACGAAGATCCATGCGGCCGATCTGGCGGACGATATCATTGCAAACCAGCTGCGCATCGTCCACGAGATCGCAAGTCTGCTCGGTGAAACGGCAGCGGAGACCAAGGTGGCTGTGCATGATCTGAAGGAAGCCATCATGCTTGATGAGGACGGCGATGATGATGCGTAAACGAACGAATCGCTGCAGGAACACGGTCTGGGACATCAGCGTCATCAGCCGCAACAAAAACGGGGAGACGCTCTGCGGTGACCAGTGTGCGCTCGAATGGGACGACAATGACGCGACAGTCATCCTCTCCGACGGTCTCGGCAGCGGCGTCAAGGCCAACATCCTCTCCACGCTGACAACGACCATGCTCACGACCATGCTCAAGGGCAACGTGCCGATCGACGAGTGCGTTACGACCGTGGCGGAAACGCTGCCCATGTGTAAGGAGCGCAAGCTCGCCTATGCGACCTTTACGATCCTGCAGACGGCCGGCACCCGCGCACGCCTGATCCAGTATGACAACCCGAACGCTGTGTTCGTGCACAACGGCGCGATCGGGAAATACAACTATTCCGTCAACTTCATTCAGGAAAAGGAGCTGCACGAGAGCTACCTGCATTTTGACGTGGGCGATATGCTTGTACTCTTCAGCGACGGCGTGTCGGAGGCCGGGCGCGGCGTGACGACGGACGCCGGTTGGGCGCGGACATTGAGGATTTTATCCTGCGCAATTATTCACCCACCGTCTCTTCACAGCGCATGGCGGCCAGTATCCTCTCGACCGTCAAGACGCTGGACATGGACGCTATGCATGATGATACGACTGTTGTTGTCGCGCGCCTGCGTGAGCGTTGTCCGGTCAACGTCATGATCGGCCCGCCCGAGAGCAAGGATGATGATCTGAGCACCATGCGCCTGTTTTTCGGCAAGGATGGCAAGCATGTTGTCTGCGGCGGCACCACGGCCAACGCTGTCGCGTCATATCTGGGCGTAAAGGTGCACACGCTGCCCGGCAGCGGCACGGAGGAGGTGCCGCCGATGAGCGAGATCCACGGTGTGGATCTGACGACCGAGGGCGTCGTTACGGTCAATGTGACGATGAAACGCATCAAGGACTACCTCGCGGATGGCATGTACACGCTCGAGCTCGCCCGCATGAAGGACGGCGCGTCCAAGCTCGCGCTCGTACTGCTCGAGGAGGCGACGGAGGTCAATGTCCTCTTCGGCAACGCGAGCAACCTCGCCCAGCAGGATACGGAGTTCAGCTTTGAGCGCAAGCTGCAATTGGTGCAGGAGCTGCGCGATATGCTGACTCTGGCCGGAAAAACAGTAAAAATGAGCATCTGCTGACAGATGCGAAATCATCACGGAGTGACCCTAACGAATGAAAATCCGAACTTTTTTTGCAGTATTGCTGTGTAAGCTTGCACGCGGGCTGCTGCGGCTGCTGCGCCGCGGCGGCACGGCGTTTCCCGGCCGCGTGGCGCTGAAAGTATACCCGCAGGTACTCGGCGTGCTCTCGCGGGGGGTGCGCGTTATCCTCGTCACCGGCACGAACGGCAAGACGACCAGCTCGCGCATGATCGAGCAGGCATTCGCCGATGCGGGCCTCAATTACTTTGCCAACCGCTCGGGCGCGAACCTCATCTCCGGCATCACGGCGGAGTTTGCCATGCACAGCACCCTGACCGGCAGGCCAAAGTGCCAGTTTGCCGTCATTGAGTGCGATGAGGCTGCATCCAAGACCGTGCTCAAGTACCTCAAGCCGGAGGTCATCGTGGCCACGAACGTGTTCCGCGACCAGCTCGACCGCTACGGTGAGATCACGCACACGCTCAATAACATCATCGAGGGCATCCGCCACACGCCGGAGAGCGTTTTGTGCATCAATGCCGACTGCTCACTCATCGCGTCCATCCCGGCGCAGGTGCCGAACCCGGTTGTGCGCTTTGGCGTGAATGTGCCGCTCGGCGGTGACGACCTGACGGAGATCTCCGACGCGCCGCACTGCATCCACTGCAAGACGGAATATGTCTACGACTACCGCACGTACGGCCATCTCGGCGCGTTCCGCTGCCCGAAGTGCGGCTACCACCGCCAGACGCCGCAGGTCGCTGTCACCAAGGTGCTCGCCACCGGTGCGGACTCGTCCGATATCATACTGGACATCTTCGGTCACGAGCACGAGGTACACGTCAACCTGCCGGGCGGCTACAACATCTACAACGCCGCCGCAGAAGCCGCTGTCGCGCACGTTGTCGGCATCGACGAGCAGACTGCCGTCAGTGCACTTTCACAGTTCGAATGCGGCTTCGGCCGTGCCGAGCAGTTCAAGCTCGGTCAGGCACAGGCGCGCATGATGCTGGTCAAGAATCCTGCCGGCTTCAATCAGGTCATCAACCTGATCGCGCACGATGAGGGCAATTACAAGCTGGCATTTCTGCTCAACGACCGCTTCGCGGACGGCACGGACATCAGCTGGATCTGGGATGTTGACTTCGAGGCACTCGCCGACCAGCAGGTACGCTTTACACGCGTACTGGTTTCCGGCGTGCGTGCGGATGATATGGCGCTGCGTCTCAAGTACGCAGGCTTTGCCCCCGAGCGTATCGAGGTTATCCGCGAGTACGACAGGCTGCTGACCGAGATCGGCTCGGATGAGACACCGGCATTCCTTATGCCGACATACACTGCCATGTTTGACCTGCGCGGTGAGATCAGCAAGCACACCGACGTTAAGGCGTTCTACGAATAAGGGGGAAACTGCAATGGAA
>OIAS01000441.1_pt1 | contig 14990 bp, 9 predicted proteins | sample 1580811 | NCBI WGS metagenome assembly OIAS01 (sample SAMEA3882513, study PRJEB24775) | human gut metagenome | biome: human-associated habitat; feature: intestine environment; material: feces | place: Netherlands | collected 2009/2010
CCAGCCATCCGATGCGCAAGCCGGGAGCCAGCGACTTGGACGCGCTGCCGAGCGTGATGACCATGCCGGTCTCATCGAGGGCCTTCAGCGACGGCAGCGGGGCATCATCCTCGAAATACAGGTCGCGGTAGGCGCCGTCCTCGATGATCGGCAGTCGGCTGTCCACGGAAAGCTCGACCAGTTCATGCCGGCGTTTGTCGCTCATGGTGACGCCTGTCGGATTGTGATTGGTCGGAATCGTGTACAGGATCGCATTGCCTTTGCGGTTGCGCGCGTTGAGCGGCGCCGGACGGCCGGCGTCAAGCTCCCCTTCCGCCAGCAGGCCGCGCAATGCCTGCACGTTGAGGCCGTCGTCGTCCATCGGCACGCCTTCCAGATGCATGCCGGCCGACTGGAACACCTGCAGCGACTTGATGTAGCTCGGCGATTCCGCGTATACGGTGGTGCCGGCCGGCAGCAGGCTCACCGAAATCATCTGCAGCGCCTGCAACGCGCCGGATGTGACCAGCACCTGGCTTGCCGTGCAGTCGACGCCGGTGGCGCGCATGTGCGCCGCGATGGCCTCGCGCAGTTCGGGCAGGCCTTCGGGCGGCGGGTAGCCGAGCGTTTCGATCTCGTCCGCCGCCTCGCCGAGCACCTGCCGCCACATGGCTTTCGGAAAGAGCCGCGGGTCGAGCTCGCCGGTGCCGATGCGCGTCATGTTCGGCGTGAACTCGTACCGGTTGATGGCTTGGATGGTGTCGTTGTTGGCTTTGAAGAAGCCGGAATCCACGTAATCGGCCCAGTCGGGCGCGCCCGGCAGCATCAGCGACCACGTGTTGCTGACGATTCGCGTGCCCGCTCCATGCTGCCCTTCGACGATGCCGTAGTCGGACAGCTCGTTGATGGCTGCGATGACGGTGGACCGGTTCACGCCGAACCATTCGGCGAGCGCGCGTTGCGACGGCAGACGCGAGCCAATCGGCCAGTTGCCGCTGTGCACCTGTTCGCACATGTATCCGACGATTTGTTCGGTGACGGGTTCGCCGGTGGTACGGTCCGGTTTCCAATCGATGTTCAGCGGCGCGATGCGTGCCATGACGCTCCTTCACATTGGTGGTGTCGGTATGGTTCGGCGTTTTCCGCGGTCGGCGCATCTGCTTTCTGACAGTGGACCGTCCTGCGATTGGCTGAGCCAAACCTCAGCTTTTGGCTGGTTGCCTATTGTAGCAACACCTATACAATATGACACTGGTTACGTTGTTTTTCGCAGAATAGAGGTTTTTCCTGCGATTACAAAATGAGCGATTTGGTTGGTTTTGGCTGGGTTGATTACAACCAACCAAATATGTTTGGATGGATAAGAGGCGAGTATGGGATTCTTTTTCCAAGGGCTGACGTTGGGATTGGCGTATGTCGCGCCGATCGGTATGCAGAATCTGTTCGTCATCGATTCGGCGCTGACCAAGCCGCGCCGCCGCGCGCTGCTGACCGCGCTGATCGTGCTGTTTTTCGACGTGTCGTTGTCGCTGTCCTGCTTTTTCGGCATCGGCAGGCTGATGCAGGATTACGCATGGCTGAAGCTGGCCATTCTGGCGATCGGCGGCTTGGTGGTCATCCGTATCGGCGCGGGTCTGCTGTTTCCCGGCAAGGGTGGCGATGATGGCGCCGCGCAAACGCCGCAGTCGCGGACCTCGCAATCGCAGGGCTTTGCGCAACGCGTCACTTCGAAATTCGGCGGCGACAGCGAGCTGCTGCACACCATCGTCACCGCCGGTGTGGTGACGTGGTGCAATCCGCAGGCCATCATCGACGGCACGCTGATGCTCGGCGCGTTCAGCGCGACGCTTACCGTCGGTCAGTCCACGCCGTTCATCACCGGCGTGGAAACCGCGTCGGCACTGTGGTTCTTCGGCATCACCCTGCTGGTGTCGCTGTTCAGCCACAGGTTCAGCCCGCGAATCGTCACCGCGATGAACCGCGTGTGTGGCGCGGTGGTGGTGCTGTACGGCGTCAAACTACTAGCTGATTTCGTGATGGCCGTGCTGTAATCCCCGATAGCCGTCCGGTTCCGCAAAAACGTATGCCCGTCCGTGTTTTGCTGCCCGAGCTGAGTGGTTGGGTTAACAAAATGCGGACGGGCAGTGCTTTTTCAGCCGAGGAAGGCGAGCTCCTCGTCAGTGAGTTCGAGCTCGTCGGCCTTCAGGGAGTCGAGGATGGTTTCGGGACGGTGCGCGCCCGGAATCACGAACATGTGGTCGCCCTTGGCCAGCTCCCAAGCCAGCACCACGCGCTGGTAGCTCACGCCATGCTTGGCGGCCACTTCGCGGAACGGGTCGAACAGATGCTCGTCGTACGGGTGGCGGTAGCCGCCGAGCGGACTCCAGCACACGAAGGCGAGACCTTCCTTCGCGCAGTATTCCAACGTGTCCTGGGTTTCCAGATGGATCGGCGAATACTGGTTCTGCACGGCAACGAGCTTGTCGCCGAGAATCTCCTGTGCGATTTTGAGCTGTTCGATGCTCACGTTGGACACACCCGCCCACTGGGCAACGCCCTGGTCGAGCAGCGCCTTGATACCTTCGCAGGACTCGTTGTACGGCACTTCCGGATCGTGGCGATGCAGGTAGAGCAGGTCGATCGAGTCGACGCCGAGCGCCTGCGCGGACTGCTTGCCGTATTCGATGAGGTGTTCCGGCTTGCCGTCGCGCGGCCAGATCGGCTTGTCGCCATCCCACGCGCGGCGCAGACCGACCTTGGTGGCCACGGTGACTTCCTCACGCGGCCCCTTCCATGTGTCCAACGCTTCGCGGACCAGCTTTTCGCCGGTCTGTTCCTCTTCGCCCGGCGTGTAGTAGGCCCATGCCGTGTCGATGTGGCGGCAGCCGGCGTCAAGCGAGGCGTGCAGGGTTTCGATGCCGACGTCGTGGCCGCGGTTGTTTTCGATGGTCAGCGGCATTTCGCCGTGGCCGATGGCGGTGGTGTGGAACGGTCCGAGATTACGGAACAACGTCATGTCTTCTCCTTCGAAAGTGGTGTCTTCCGGCAGGCGCGAGCCGGTTGGAGCCGGGTCGGAACCAAGTCGGACGGCATCTCGTTCAGGTTCTGCCAATGGAAAAGCCTACCAATCGCCATGGGCGAAAGGTAGGCTTTTCAAGCCGGACCGGGCGTAGGCAAACACAATGCCGACAATCGCAATGTCATAGGGCGTCACGTTGTCCGACGGCGGGCGTCATGTCGTGGATCAGCGGCCACCGCCGCCTCCACCGCCGCCGCCTCCGCCACCGCCGCCGAAGCCGCCACCGGAGAAGGAGCCGCCAGAGCCACCGGACGAAGACGATGGTGCCGCCGCGGAAATCGTGGAACTAACCGAAGCGAAACCGGAACTCAGCTGCGAACCGATATCGCCAATGCCGCCCATGAACTGCGATCCGCCAAACGCACCGGTCGACATGCCTCTCATAGTGGACATACCGTTCCACGCGTGGGAGCGATACGTCCAATAGCCGAGGGAATCGTACCCATACGCGTCAAGCCATTGCGGATCGTTGACTTCGGGGTACGCCTTGGCGAATTCCTTTGCCACCTTGTCGGAAATGCCGAAGGCGGCCGCATAGACCATATACCAGTTCCACATCACCAAATCGAGCGCACCACGGTCGGAGAAATTGGAGAAATCCTCCATATAGCGTTTGAGTCCCAAGCATTCGCCGGCATAGGTCTGTCCGGATTCGGTGAGGCCTTCCTTGCGTCCGGTAGCTAAACAGAACGTGCCGACGCATGCGAACGCGCCGCCGAAGCACAACGCCACCGCGATATTGCTTCCAATATTGACCAGCATTCCAATCACGCCAAAGACCATGGCGAAGATGGTGGGCGCTATCCAACGTCCGCTGACATCCCTGACCGCGTTCAATTGCAGGAATTCAATATCGCAGGCATTGGTGAAATGGTTCATCTCCTGATAGCCGTTCTCCCAGCTGGAGCAAGCCTCCTTCATCTGGTTAAAGTCGAATACCGGCGAACCCACGCGTGCGGAAATACGAATCAGCAGTTGCAGGCAGGCTTCCTCGGAGCGACTCAGACCAAGGGTTTCCCGATGGGATAGCGCCTGAGGCAGAATCACCAACGTACTAGTACTTGACGCGGCAGAGGCACGGGATGGATCGGAGGAAATCATGCGCGCCATATCGGCCGCGTTCGCCCTGCTCAGGTCGATGCCACGATACATGTCGGCAGGTCCCGGATATACGGCGAGCGCTTTCTTGACCACCAATGCCAGCACCGTCGCCGTCATGGCACGCGAGGACTGTTCACCCTTGGAATCGTCCACCACATCGATCAGATGCGCGGCGCAGGCAGGGCTGACTTGAGGTGACTCACGCCAGTATTCGATGCCACCGCGATAGGTGGCTTCACGGTTCGAAGAGACCACGCCACGAATCGCCAGTACGCAGCACAGTCCGCCCAAAATCAGACATACCAGCCAACCTGCGACCGTAAGCTGGGCTTTGTGCCGCTGGCCGTCACGCCATTGCTGCTCCTTGTTTGCTTCCGTGGATTTCAATTCGTCCAGATAGTCGCCGGAACGCACACGTTCGACGCCACTTGCCCCGGCATTGTCGAATGCGGCGACGAGGTCGACGTACTGGTTCGTGCGCAGGTCACTGACGGTGAAATGCAACGTGCCGTCCGTGTCGCGAGACGTTTGAGATGTGGCCTCAGTGTGCAGCCATGCCCACGAATCGTCGGAACCGATGCCTTTGGGGAAGCGCACGGTGCCGGTGACTTTGCCAGCCGGCACCTGGTTGTCTTCGGGGAACATCTCCCACATGAGATTCGTCACGTCACTATGCTGCGTGCCCATGTTATGAAACGTCATGGTCACGTCGAATTTGAGACTGCTCTGTTTGACGGTGGCGGGAATGTTCCAGCCTATTTCGATTTGTTTGTCATTGTCCGAACCGTTGGGGTCAAGCCCGCCGGTGGCAGAGTCGAATGGTTCCGGATAGTTGGAGCCGATTGTGGTGTCGGCGATATACCAATGTCCGGCATATTCCGATTCCCATTCACTGTCGGATACATCGCTCGGCAACTGCGGCGCGATCTGCGTGTATTGCTCGCCGGTGGACGCGTTCGTCACGGAGATGTCGGTGATGTTCGTCAGATCCTGGTTGCGCAGTTTGAACGTCAGATACAGTTGCTTCCACGGTTTCGTGTCGCCGTCATCATTCTCGCGCTCCTTCAACTGGTAATCCAGATGTTCCGTGAAACGGATGTCGCCGTTGCTTTGCAGCTGCGCGTCAAAATCGACGGAACGGTAGCTTAGATCGGCTTCGTCGCCGGAGACGAAGAACAGCAGGAGCGCTACAACGAGCACCGCAACAAATGCGGCACCCGCCGCGAGCAGTCCTCCACGGACACGTTTCGCATCCATATACCATCACCCTTTCTTCCTGCGTATACCGTGTGCCACTCGTATATGCGTATCGCACATGTCAGCGTCCTCCGAACGAACCGCCGCCGGAACCACCGCCACCGCCGTCGAAACCGCCACCGGAGAAGGAACCGCCGGAACCACCGCCACCGAAACCCGAGCCACCGGAGGACGGTGCCGCCATGGAAATCGTGTTGCGCACGTCGGCGAAACTGGAGCTGAGCTGCGCGCCGAAATCGCCATAATTCGCACTGAACACCGACGCGGCGGCAACACTTGCACCCACCGCAGCGCCAGTGGACGCGCCCATAACGCTGCTAGAATGCAACGGCATGTACATGTACGACGAAGCGGCATGCTCATCCAACCACTGAGGATCGGCCACTTCCGGATATGCTTTGGTCAGCTGCGCCATCACCTTGTCGGAAATGCCGAATGCGGTGGCATACACCATATATCGGCCCCACAATGTCATATCAAGCACGCCACGGTCACTGAAATCACTGAAATCAAGCAGATAGCGCTTCAGCCCAGCCACTTGGCCACCATATTTCTGACCATTGTCGGTCAATGCATGATATTTGCCATACACCAACGCGAATGCGCAGGCCAGCACGACAGGCACACAGATGCTCATCGTCACTGCGATCTCACCTCTCTCCGCGTACTGCACGCCCTTATAGAACGCGAAAACAAGACCAAGAATGCCGACCAGATTATTCAGGAATCCCCTCGATGAATCAACGGCGCGCAGATTGTCGAATTCCGTGGAGCAGGCGGTATCGAAATCCTGTAGCAACTTGTAGCCCTTTTTGTAGTGTTTGAACGCCTTGTTCATCTGTTTGAGATCGAATACCTGCGTATCCCTCAACCGGGAAGACGCTTTGAGCAGGATGTCAAGCGCCGCATGTTCGGATGAGCTCAGCAGCAGCGAACCGATGTCATTGCGCGCCACCGGCATGATGACGATGGTGCTGGTCTTCTTCATCTTGCGTGCGGTTGCGGCGTCGGAGCCGAGCCTGCCCGCCACTGATGCCGCGTTGGTCGTGGTCAGGTCGATGCCGTCATACAGTTTCGCCGGTCCGGGATAGATGGCGATTGCCCCTTTTGACGCGAGCGACATCACAGTGGAGGACATTTGCCGATTGACTAGTTTGTCGCCGTTTTTTATTTTGCCTGAACCGAGAATCGAAGATGACGCGCTCATGACATCATTCATCCGTGCCGCGGCGGCCGGACTCATGTAGGGCAAATCGCGGTAATATTCGACATCGCCTTTGTATTGCGACTTACGGAAGCTGGTGATACCGAGGTACAGCGATCCCATAATGAACGCCAGGCCGATCAGGGCCGAAACAGCCCAACCGGTCACTCGCTTGACCGCTTGATCATGCTGCTTATCGCGCCATTCCTCCTCTTTCTGAGTTTCGCTATCGATGAGCTCTTGCTTGTGGTTGCCGCTTATCTTGCGTTCCACACCTTGCGATTTCGAGACATCGAACATGGCCACGACGTCCAGATAGTCGCCTGCACGCACGTCATCGGCCGAGAAGAGCAGCGACCCGTTCTTGTCGCGTTTCGCGGTGGACGTGTTCTTGGTATGCAGCCATGCCCAAGAATTCTTCTTGGTGACGCCGTCTGGGAACGTGACCTTGCCGGCCACCTTGCCAATCGGAATCTGGTTTGTCGTGCCGAATGGCTCCCATTGGAAAGAGACGACGTCGTCATAGGCGGTGCTTACGCCATGCATGGTCATGGACACGTCGAATTTGAGGCTGTCAGCGGACGCAGTTTCCGGAATGTTCCAGCCGATTTCCAAAGTCTTATCGGATGAGGAGTCAGCTTTCAAACCATCTGTTTCAGGATTGAACGGTTGGGGATCTCTGAGTACGCTGACATCCGCGATATACCACTGACCTGCGTATTCAGCGTTCCAATCGGTGACATCATTGGGATTCACAAATCTACCTTGGACGTACGTTTCGTTGTTGGTGACATCCTTCACGCTGACATCACTGATATTCGTCAGATTATTGGCTTTTAGCGTGTACTGCTGGTACATCTGTTTCCAATCAAAGCCACGGTCATTCAGCTTCATATCAATATGCTGCGTGACTTTGAGGTCGCCATTCTTAAGCACCATAACATCGTAATCGAGCGTACGATAGCTCAAATCCGGTTCGACATCGGACGTCAAATTCACATCCAGAAAAGTGACGCCCAACAGCAGCGCGGCCGCGACCACCGCAGACAGCATACCGATCAGCGCACGTCTGATATTCATAAGTTCTCTCTTGACTCTCTATGCAGGCAGTCCGCGAGAAGCCGACATACCGTATAGACGAAAAGGGAGTACCGGCGAAGCATCCACCCCGTCAGCGCTCCCCTTCTTTTGTATGGAAATGCTGTATGGAAACGCTCAGAACTGGACCTGCGGTACCTGGCGGTCCGCCTCATTGATTTGGAAGTAGGCAGCCTGCTCGAAATGGAACAGTCCGGCGATGATGTTGGTCGGCACGACCTCGATCTTGGTGTTGTACTTCTGTACCACATCGTTATAGAACTGACGGGCGTAGGCGATTTTCTCCTCGAGCGCCTTGAGCTGGGCCTGCAGGTCCAAGAAGTTCTGGTTGGCCTGCAGCTGCGGATACGCTTCGGCCACGGCCTGGAGGTTCATGATCGCGCGGCTCAGCTGGTTTTCGGCTTGGATGCGCTGTGCCACATCACCGGACTGCGCCGCCTGGAGTGCGCTGGCGCGGGCCTGGGTCACCTGTGTGAACACCTGCGATTCATGGGCAGCGTACCCCTTGACGGTCTCCACGAGATTCGGGATGAGGTCGGCGCGCTGCTTGAGCTGCACGTCGATCTGCGCCCAGCCGTTTTTGACGCGATTGCGCAATGTGACCAGACCGTTGTAGGCGGACACTCCCCACAGCACTATCAGGACGATGACAATGAGTGCAATAATGCCGAATATCATGTGAAAATCCTTGCTTCTTTGCTTGTTTATTTGTCTAATTTTCGCATGAGGGCTACACATTTCGTTGTATTGTCGGTTTTTCCATGCACCCGTAAATCGATTGATGCCAATATTCGCACAGCATGTCGAACGTACGAAAAACCCACCCCTTACGGAGTGGGTTTTTCGTTAGATTACCTATCGGCTTCGCTGCGAAGGATCCGTGAGAAGACGTCAATCTTCGAATGCTGAGCCGTCAAGCGAGAAGCCCAGTGGGCTTCTCGTAGGTGAAGTGAGCAGCTTCGCTGCGAAGGATCCGTGAGAAGACGTCAGTCTTCGAACGGATCAAAGTCGCGGCGCACGCGGCGACGCGGACGCTCGGAGCGCTCTTCGCGATCGGCACGGTACTCGTCGTAGTTCTCGTCGGCGGCGTAACGCGGGTTGCGGTCGTCACGACGGCTACCACGGCGACGGTCGGAACGGCGGTCATCGCGATCGTAGTCACGGTCATCGCGGTCGGAACGACGGCGACGCGGACGATCATCATAATCACGATCATCGCGATCGGAACGACGGCGACGCGGACGATCGTCGTAATCGCGATCATCGCGATCGTCGGAACGACGGCGGTCGTCACGACGGCCACGGCCGCCACGGCGGTCATCGCGATCGCCACGGTCACGACGCGGAGCGGAGGATTCCTGATCCTCGAAGCCCGGGATGGCCAGCGAGATCTTGCCGCGATCGTCAACACCCTGCACGACCACCTCAACGGTGTCGCCTTCCTTGAGCACGTCTTCGACGGCGTCGATGCGCTCGCCGTTGGCGAGGTTGCGGATCTGGGAGATGTGCAGCAGACCGTCGGTGCCCGGGGTCAGGTTCACGAAGGCGCCGAAGGAGGTGGTCTTCACGACCTTGCCGTTGTAGGTCTCGCCGGCTTCCGGCACGTGCGGGTTGGCGATCTGGTCGATGATCTCCTTGGCCTTCTCGGCGGCCTCGCCGCCTTCGGAGGAGATGTACACGGTGCCGTCATCCTCGATGGCGATTTCGGCGCCGGTGTCTTCCTGGATCTGGTTGATCATCTTGCCCTTCGGTCCGATGACCTCGCCGATCTTGTCCACCGGAACGGTGGTGGTGATGATGCGCGGCGCGTACGGGCTCATCTCGGCCGGGCCGTCGATGCACTCGTTGATGACTTCGAGGATGGTGGTGCGGGCTTCCTTGGCCTGCTGCAGGGCGGACGCCAGGATGTCGGCCGGAATGCCGTCGAGCTTGGTGTCGAGCTGCAGGGCGGTGATGAATTCGGAGGTGCCGGCCACCTTGAAGTCCATGTCGCCGAAGGCGTCTTCGGCGCCGAGGATGTCAGTGAGCGTCTTGTAGATGTGCTGGCCGTCGACGTCGCCGGACACGAGGCCCATGGCGATGCCTGCGACCGGAGCCTTCAGCGGAACGCCAGCGGCGAGCAGGGACAGCGTGGAGGCGCAGACGGAACCCATGGAGGTGGAACCGTTGGAGCCGATTGCCTCGGAGACCTGACGGATGGCGTACGGGAACTCCTCACGGCTCGGCAGCACCGGCACGAGGGCCTTCTCGGCGAGGGCGCCATGGCCGATCTCGCGGCGCTTCGGGGAACCGACGCGGCCGGTCTCACCGGTGGAGTACGGCGGCATTTCGTAATTGTGCATGTAGCGCTTGGACTGCGGGCCGGACAGCGCGTCGATCTGCTGCTCCATCTTGAGCATGTTCAGGGTGGTGACGCCCAGAATCTGGGTTTCGCCACGCTGGAACAGTGCGGAGCCGTGCACGCGCGGCACGATGTCCACTTCGGCGGACAGGGTGCGGATGTCACGCAGGCCACGGCCGTCGATGCGGTAGTCCTGGGTCAGGATGCGGCGGCGCACGATCTGGCGCTGCAGCTCCTTGAACGCGTTGCCGATTTCCTTGTCCTTCTCGGCGTCTTCCATGTCGGTGAACTCGCCGGCGAGGGTGGCCTTGACGCCTTCCTTGATCTCGTGGATGCGGTCCTGGCGCGGCAGCTTTTCGGCGATGGACAGGGCTTCGTCGAGGTCGGCGTGGGCGATCTCGTCGATGCGGTTGTACAGATCCTCGGTGTACTCCGGGAAGAGCTGGAATTCCTTGGTTTCCTTCGCGGCGATCTTCTTGAGCTCGGCCTGGGCCTCGCAGATCACCTTGATGAACGGCTTGGCGGCTTCAAGACCGCCGGCGACGACTTCCTCGTCCGGCTTGGTCTGGCCTTCGTCGTAGATGAGGTGCCATGCGTTCTTGCCGGCACCGGCTTCGATCATGGCGATGGCGACGTCGCCGTTCTCGACAACGCGGCCGGCGACCACGATTTCGAACACGGCGCGTTCGCGCTCGCTCCAGCGCGGGAAGGCGACCCACTGGCCGTCGATCAGGGCCAGACGCACGCCGGAGACCGGGCCTTCGAACGGCAGGCCGGAGATCATGGTGGAGGCGGAGGCGGCGTTCAGTGCGACGACGTCGTATGCGTCATCCGGGTTGACGGCGAGCACGGTTTCGACGACCTGCACTTCGTTGCGCAGGGTGTGCGGGAACAGCGGACGCAGCGGACGGTCGATGATGCGGCAGGCCAGGATGGCTTCGGAGCTCGGACGGCCTTCGCGGCGGAAGAACGAGCCCGGGATCTTGCCGGCTGCGTACATCTTCTCTTCCACGTCCACGGTCAGCGGGAAGAAGTCGTAGTTCTCCTTCGGGCTGGAACCGGCGGTGGTCGTGGACAGAATCATCGAATCATCGTCAAGATAGGCGGCGACGGCACCATCCGCCTGCTGGGCGAGACGACCGGTCTCGAAGCGCAGCGTGCGCTTGCCGAATGAACCATTATCGATTACGGCTTCAACAGCCTTGATTTCGGGACCCTCCATAGGGTTCCTCCTTTGTTTTCTTTTCTTGTGTACCTACTATCGGCAGTCCTCTTCAGCGGACTCCAACCGATTCCTACATGCGTGACGCGGCGTTGCCTCCGCCGCTTCCTCATCTCTAGATTCTAGACCTCGTGCGCCCCAAACCTCGGGCCTTCAAACTGTCTGTTCCTTGAACTCGGCTGTCATGCAAAAAACGCCCGGGCGCCATATGGCGCTCGGGCGGAAGAATGTTATCGGCGCAGACCCAGACGCTCGATCAGGGAGCGGTAACGGTTGATGTCAACGCGCTTGAGGTAATCAAGCATACGACGACGGTCGCCGACCATCAGCAGCAGACCACGACGGGAGTGGTGATCGTGCTTGTGCTCCTTGAGGTGCTCGGTCAGATCAGCGATGCGCTTGGTGAGCAGAGCAACCTGGACCTCCGGGGAGCCGGTGTCACCCTCGTGGGTTGCGTAGGTCTTGATGATTTCCTGCTTTTCCTCAGCCGTAAGTGCCACGGCATCCTCCTTATATTGCTGCGCGGTGCTGCCGGCCCAATACCGACGCGCTCTCTATCCGCGGGCGAAACACGCCAAGGGAACATCTTACACGACGTCCGGACCAAAATCGCCGGCCGATATTTCCGATCCCCCGCCGACGGCCGTTCTTCACGTCACGCCATGGACGCGAGCAGGCCTCCGAACAACACCACGGCAAGCGCGACGAGTTCGATTGCGAAGAACAATAGGAACGAGGCCCAGCTGCGTGTGAGGACGTTGAGCTTCGATTCCTTCTTGATGCACACCAGCAGGCCCACCCAGAGCACCGCGTAGACCGCGACACCGAAACCGGCGTTCGCCAGTCCGGCCGCCTCACCGTACATCACGTAGGTGGCGTTCCAGAAGTTGAAGCTCAGCAGGCACATGCCGGCGACGAATTGCTCCGCGGCAAGGCCGATCACGAAAATGGCCCCCCACAGCCATTTCTTCGCGTCCGCGACCATCAGTCCGAGTCCGGTGAGCGCCACGATGGTCACCGTCCATGAAATCAGCGCCACGCCTTTGGGATCGAGGAAATTCAGGTTCGCCACCATCCATGAGGCGTCCCGCACCGCGATATCGCGCCCCCACCAGTACGGCGCGATCATGGCCAGCAGCACCAATGCCATGAACAGAATCCAGCGGACCGGATGCGATTTGCGGCGTTCGATGTCGGCCAAGGACAGGTCCGACGGTTCGATGGACGCCGTCGGGTGCTTGGAGACGTCGACGGTCTCGACCACGCCATCCACGACTTCCGTTGCCTTGTTGCGTTCCTTCTGACCCATGTTCCGCTCCGTATATATTGCGATATCTTGCGATTGCGCCGCCGCACGCCGCGGCCCGTTCCAGCATACCCGGGCAATCGTATGCCCGGGCATACGGATATACGAAAGGCGTGCCTTGAGGCACGCCTTCTTCTCTGATGCTGTTGTGGAGCGGATGACGGGAATCGAACCCGCGTAATCAGTTTGGAAGACTGAGGCTCTACCATTGAGCTACATCCGCGTGTTGCCGCTACGTCCGAAGCCGACACGAAACGACTCGAGCTATTATACACATCCCACCAACTTTTGCAAGCGGGAATGGCATTTCAGATTTCGAGCATGACCACGGCGGAGGCGATCGGCCCGTCATGGCTTATGGAGATGGAGATATCGTACGACTGGCGCACCGGATCCAACGGCAGGCCCAACGACTGCCGCACCTTGCGTTGCACTTCGGAGGACAGTATGACGCGCGGCACGCCGTGGGAATCGTCGAGAATTTCGATGCGCACCCATGGGAAGTTGTCGAGCGTGTACGGATATGCGACTTCGGCGCCGTCTTTCGCATGCCGCGAAATGGCCGCGCACCACGCTTTCAGGAACGCCTCCTTGCCTGCCCAGCGGGCGGCGAGGTGCACCGCCTCGTCATCATGCTTGAGTTGCGACCGTTGCGCCGTCTGCCATATCTCGCGCATGGAGAACAGATTGCGCATACGCGTCCCCGGCTCATTCAGCTGCTTGGTGAACGCAGGCACGTCAACGACGTCATGCCCTAGACCCAGCATTCCTCCGCCTTCCTAGGAATTATTAATCGGGGTTACCCCGGGAATGCCCCGACCATGTCATATGGAAAAGGGCGATACATCTGTGCAGAAGTATCGCCCTTTTCTTATCAGGCCGTCATCATTTGCCCATATTTAGGACAGATTTCGACGTAGCCGTCTCACGCTTCGAAATAGCCGGTGGACGCGAGGCGCGCGTTCGGATCGAGCAGCATGGCCTTCTCCACTTCGTGCGCGTCGTAGCCGCGGCCGTCCTCGTGGAAGCGGCGGTTGTCGATCGGCTCGTAGAGCGCGGCGCGCCCCATCATGCCCTCTTCAAGGCGACGCTGGCCGGCGGCGAGACGTGCGTTGGCACGGTCGCGCCATTCGTTCAGCGCGTCCTCGCCGACGGTGTTCGCCACGGAAGCCTCGAAGGCGCCCGGGTTGACGATCGCGGCAAAGCCGGAGACGTGGCCGAAGCCGAGCGACGTGGCCAGGCCGGCCTTGACGGAACCGACCTTCAGCGGCTCGCGCAGCCAGACCATGTGGTCGTCGCGCTTGAGCTTCGGGTCGACGCAGTCGAGGGCCGCGTTCGCCGGAACGACGCCGGACTTGAACAGCTGGGTCAGGCCGTTGACCTGGAAGATGCAGGCACCGCCCTTGGCATGGCCGGTGAGCGACTTCTGGGAGATCACGAACAGCGGGTTGCCGTCGGTGCGGCCGATGGCGTGGGCCAGCGTGTTGTGCAGTTCGGACTCGTTCGGGTCGTTGGCGTTGGTGGACGTGTCGTGCTTGGAGACCACGGCGATGTCGTCCGGCGTGACGCCGAGCTTGGCGAGGTCTTGCACGAGCTTGGAGTCCTTGCCTCCCATGCCCGCTGCGAGCGCGCCCAGTCCCGGAGCCGGGATGGAGGTGTGCGCGCCGTCGGCGTAGGAGTGGACGAATCCGACCACGCCGGCGACCGGCAGGCCGAGCTTCAGCGCGATGTCACCGCGCGTCAGCAGGATGGTGCCGCCGCCCTGCGATTCGACGAAGCCGCCGCGACGACGGTCGTTGGCACGGGAGAAGAAGCGCGCGTCGATGCCCTTGGCATACATCTCCTCGGAGTTGGCGGTGGCGTTCATGTTGCCGAAGCCGATCACGGATTCCACGCCGATGTCGTCGATCGCGCCGGTGACCACGAAGTCGGCCTTGCCGAGGGCGATCTTGTCGGCGCCTTCCTCAAGGGAGACGGCGGCGGTGGCGCAGGCGGAGACCGGCTGGATCATGTTGCCGTAGCCGCCGATGTAGGACTGCATCACGTGGGCCGCGACGACGTTCGGCAGGGCTTCCTGCAGGATGTCGGTCGGAATCTCGTGGTTGAGGAACCGGTCGAGGTACAGCTTCCTCATGGAGGCCATGCCGCCGAAGCCGGTGCCCTGCGTGGAGGCCACCATGGACGGGTGCACGGCTTCGAGGATCTCGGCCGGGGTGAAGCCCGCGGACAGGTAGGCGTCGACCGTGGTGACGATGTTCCACAGGGCGATCTTGTCCACGTCGCCGACCATGGAGGCCGGAATGCCCCACTTGACCGGGTCGAAGCCCTTCGGGAACTGGCCGCCGACGGTGCGGGTCATGGCCGCGCGGCGAGGCACGCGGATCATGGAGCCGGCGTGGCGGG
>OIAS01000461.1_pt1 | contig 14401 bp, 8 predicted proteins | sample 1580811 | NCBI WGS metagenome assembly OIAS01 (sample SAMEA3882513, study PRJEB24775) | human gut metagenome | biome: human-associated habitat; feature: intestine environment; material: feces | place: Netherlands | collected 2009/2010
CGGAATGCCCTTGAAATACCAGATGTGGGAAACGGGCGTGGCGAGCTCGATGTGGCCCATGCGCTCGCGGCGGACCTTGGCGCGCGTGACTTCCACGCCGCAGCGGTCGCAGATCTTGCCCTTGTAGCGGATCTTCTTATACTTGCCGCAGTGGCACTCCCAGTCCTTCGTGGGTCCGAAAATGCGCTCGCAGAACAGGCCGTCACGCTCGGGCTTGAGCGTGCGGTAGTTGATGGTCTCGGGCTTTTTCACTTCGCCGGAGGACCAGGAAAGGATCATTTCAGGGGAGGCAATGCCGATCTGAATTGCATCAAACGGGGTGTAGCTCATGTTTTATTCCTCCTCCTTATCAGAATCGTCCGTGTAGTCATCGTCGCCGGCATCGCCGAACGCGCCGAGACTGTCATCTTCCTCGACCGGTACGTCCTCGATCGTGAAGCCGCTGCCGGTGATCTCATCATCGTCGGACTTGTAGGACATCTCATCGCGCATACCCGGGATGTAATCGTCCTCGTCGTCCTTGAGCTCGATCTCGTCGCCGTTCTCGTCGAGGATGCGCACATCCAGGCACAGGGACTGCAGCTCCTTGATGAGCACCTTGAACGACTCCGGCACGCCCGGCTGCGGGATGTTCTCGCCCTTGACGATGGCTTCGTACGTGCGCACACGGCCGGTCACGTCGTCGGACTTCACCGTCAGGATCTCCTGCAGGGTGTAAGCCGCGCCGTAGGCCTCGAGCGCCCAGACTTCCATTTCGCCGAAGCGCTGGCCGCCGAACTGCGCCTTGCCGCCGAGCGGCTGCTGCGTGACGAGGCTGTAGGGGCCGGTGCTGCGGGCGTGGATCTTATCATCGACGAGGTGGTGGAGCTTGAGGAAGTAGACCCAGCCGACCGTGACGTCGTTATCAAACTTCTGGCCGGTGCGGCCGTCGTACAACACACTCTTGCCGTCCTCACGCAGGCCGGCCTTGTTGAGCGTCTCGCGGATGGTGACCTCGTTTGCGCCGTTGAAGACCGGCGTTGCGACCTTCCAGCCGAGCGCCTGCGCGGCATAGCCCAGATGCACCTCGAGCATCTGACCGATGTTCATACGGGAAGGCACGCCCAGCGGGTTGAGGACGATATCGAGCGGCGTGCCGTCCGGCAGGTACGGCATATCCTCGCGCGGGAGGATGCGGGACACGACGCCCTTGTTGCCGTGGCGGCCGGCCATCTTGTCGCCGACGGAGATCTTACGCTTCTGCGCGATGTAGACGCGCACGACCTCGTTGACGCCGGGAGACATCTCGTCGCCGTTCTCGCGGGTGAAGCGCTTGACATCGACCACGATGCCGGCCTCGCCGTGCGGGACTTTGAGGGAAGTGTCGCGGACCTCTCTCGCCTTTTCGCCGAAGATGGCGCGCAGCAGGCGCTCCTCGGCGGTCAGATCGGTCTCGCCCTTCGGCGTGACCTTGCCGACCAGAATATCACCGCTGCGCACCTCTGCGCCGACGCAGATGATGCCGCGGTCGTCGAGATACTTGAGCGCATCGTCGCCGACGCCGGGGATATCACGGGTGATCTCCTCGGGGCCGAGCTTCGTGTCGCGCGCGTCGCACTCGAACTCTTCAATATGAATGGAGGTGTAAACGTCCTCCATGACCAGACGCTCGTTGATGAGAACGGCGTCCTCGTAGTTGTAGCCTTCCCAGGTCATGAAGCCGACCAGCAGGTTCTTGCCGAGCGCGATCTCGCCCTGCGAGGTGGCCGGGCCGTCGGCGATGACGTCGCCCTTGTTCAGGCGGTCGCCGACCGCAACAATCGGGCGCTGGTTGATGCACGTGCCCTGGTTGGAGCGGGCAAACTTGATGAGCTTGTAGTCCTTGATCTCGCCGCTGTCGTAGCGCACCTTGACGCTGTCGGCCGAGACGGCCAGCACCACGCCGTCGTCCTCGGCGAGGATGACCACGCCGGAGTCCACGCACAGCTTGTGCTCGATGCCGGTGGCGACGATCGGTGCCTCCGTGACCATCAGCGGCACGGCCTGACGCTGCATGTTCGCGCCCATGAGGGCACGGTTCGCGTCGTCGTTTTCCAGGAACGGGATCATGGCCGTTGCGATGGAGACCATCATGCGCGGGGAAATGTCGATGTAGTCGACGCGGTCACGGTCGACCTCGACGATCTCGTCGCGGTGGCGGCAGGTGATACGCTCGTTGATGAGGCAGCCGTTTTCGTCGACCGGCTCGCTCGCCTGCGCGACGATGTAGCGGTCCTCAACGTCCGCCGTCATGTACTCGACGTCGTCGGTCACGCGGCAGGTGCCCTTCTCCACGCGGCGGAACGGCGTCACGAGGAAGCCGTACTCGTTCACGCGGGCATAGGACGCGAGGTAGCTGATCAGGCCGATGTTCGGGCCTTCAGGCGTCTCGATCGGGCACATACGGCCGTAGTGACTGTAGTGCACGTCACGGACATCGAAGCTCGCGCGCTCACGCGACAGGCCGCCGGGGCCGAGGGCGGAGATACGGCGCTTGTGCGTCAGCTCTGCCAGCGGATTGGTCTGGTCCATGAACTGGGACAGCGGGCTGCTGCCGAAAAACTCCTTGATGGAGGCCGTCACGGGGCGGATATTGATAAGCGACTGCGGGGTCACGGCGTCGAGATCCTGCAGCGTCATGCGCTCGCGGATCACGCGCTCCATGCGGCTGAAGCCGATGCGGAACTGGTTTTGCAGCAGCTCGCCCACGCTGCGCACGCGGCGGTTGCCGAGATGGTCGATGTCGTCCGGCTCACCGATGCCGTGCGCCAGGCAGCACAGATAGTTGATGGACGCGAACATATCGTCCGCGATGATGTGCTTCGGGATGAGCAGGTCGAGGTTTTCCTCGATGGCTTCCTTGAGCGCGTCGCCCTCGTACTGCTCCATGAGCTGGCGCAGGATCACGCCGCGCACGAGCTCCTTGACGCCGAGCTCGGCGGGATCAAAGTCCACATAGTGCTTCATGTCGACCATGCCGTTGCCGAACACGCGGATGGACTTGCCGTCCACGTCCAGATAGACGTCGTTGACGCCGGCCTCGGCGATCTCCTCGGCGCGCTCGCGCGTGAGCACCTCGCCCGCCTCAGCAATGATCTCACCGGTCATCGGGTCGGCGACCGGTGCTGCCAGCGCAAAGCCGGCGATACGGCCGCGCAGGCCGAGCTTCTTGTTGAACTTATAGCGGCCGACGTTCGAAATGTCGTAGCGGCGGCGGTCATAGAACAGGCCCTCGAGCAGCGTCTCCGAGCTCTCGACCGTCGGGGGATCGCCCGGGCGGAGCTTGCGGTAGATCTCGACGAGCGCCTCCTCGCGGGAGTTGCAGGTGTCCTTGTCGAGCGTGGCGACGATGCGCGCGTCGTTGTCGAACACTTCCTTGATCTGCTCGTTCGTGACGACGCCGGTCGTCATATCCGGGATACAAGACAGCCAGGTGTTCGGGTTGTCCGCCTTGTAGGTGCCCATGGCCTTGATGAACCAGGTCACGGGCAGCTTGCGGTTTTTATCAATGCGGCAGTTGAAAATGTCGTTGAGGTCGGTCTCGTACTCGAGCCAGGCACCGTGGTACGGGATGACGGTCGTGCCGTAGGTGGAGTTGTAGGCCTTGTCGGTCTTCTTATCATAGTACACGCCGGGGGAACGCACGATCTGCGAGACGATGACGCGCTCCGCACCGTTGATAACGAAGGTGCCGCTGGGCGTCATGATCGGGAAATCGCCCATGAAGATCTCCTGTTCCTTGATCTCCTCGGTCTCCTTGTTGCGCAGGCGGACGCTGACCTTCAGCGGGGCCGCATACGTGGCGTCGCGCGCTTTGCACTCTTCCTCGGTGTACTTCGGGTTCTCGTCCATGGAATAGTCCACGAAGCGCAGCTCGAGGTTGCCGGAGTAGTCGGTGATGACGTCCACATCCTTGAACACATCACGCAGGCCCTCTTCGAGGAACCACTTGTACGAATTCTTCTGGATCTCCAGAAGATTCGGCATGCTCTGGATCTCCTCGTGACGGGCAAAGCTCATTCGTTCGGTTTTTCCATAGGTGACTGCCTTTGGCATGGCGAACACTCCTTCTTTTGAGATTGCGAACACCCGGTAGGGTTGTAAAATACTTTTTTGACTTGTTGCATTTTCACAGCGAATCCGGTAAAATGTGCTTGTAGGCTGCGGGAGTTGTTTCTTCCGCTCCCAAAGACACATAGCGTGATATTTTACCATTTCAACGCATAGGTTGTCAAGCACGAATTTGTGAATTTTTCGCCGGCAGGAGCGCGTCGCCCTGCCGCTTTTTTGTATCTTCGGAGGGATGACCATGGATATCCGAATCTGTCTGCTGCTGGCTGCCGAGGCCGGGCTCGCGCTGCTGCTGCTGTGGAGCGCCGGCGTGCTCCGAAAACCGGCGCACGTCCTGTGCGCGGTGCTGCTGCTGGCGGCGGCGTTCGTGCTGCGTGGGCTGTGCCTGAATTATGAGACGAGCGACTACACGCAGTTTCTGACCGTGTGGGTCAACTTTTTCCGCACGCACGGCGGGCTCGCCGCGCTGCGGGAGTCCGTTGGCAATTATAATGTACCGTACCTGACGTTTCTGGCGCTCATCAGCGGCAGTTCCCTGCCCGATCTGTACCTTATAAAACTGTTCAGCATCTTTTTTGACGTCGTGCTCGCGTGGTCGGTCATGCAGCTCGTAGGGCTGTTCCGGCGTGAGGCGGTGTGGAAGCTTGCGGCGTTCTTCCTCGTGCTCTTCTGGCCGACGGTCATGCTCAACAGCGCGCTCTGGGGCCAGTGCGACAGTGTGTATGCCGCCCTCGCCGTGCTGAGCGTCTATCTCGTGCTGGCCGGGCATCCCGTGCTCGGCGTGGTGAGCATCGGCGCATCGTTCGCCTTCAAACTGCAGGCCGTGTTCGTCATGCCGGTGTTCCTGCTCTTCTGGCTCACGCGGCGCGTCAAGCTGCGGCACGCGCTGGCCTTCCCCGCCACGTGCGTGGTCATGGTGCTGCCGGCCGTCATCGCCGGACGCGGACTGTGGGATGCGCTGACCATCCCGTTTCAGCAGACGGGCAGCATCGGCACCGGGCTCAACTATAACGCCTCGTCCGTCTTTGCGCTCTTTACGGAGGTGCGCGACCCCGAGATCGCCGCAAAGCTCGGCATCGGCGCAGCCGCACTCGTGATCGTGCTGCTGGCCGTCTGGTTCTGGCTGCACCGGGACGATTGCTCCGACCGGGCGCTCGTGCTGGCGGCGGCGCTGCTCGCGGTCGCGATCCCGTTTTTCCTGCCGCATATGCACGACCGGTATTTCTTCGCCGCAGATGCGCTCACGCTCGCGCTGGCGGCCGCGTGGGCGCAGCTGGTGCTGCCTGCAGTGCTGTGCGAGTTTGCGTCCCTGCTCGGCTATCACGCCTATCTGCGCATGCGCTACCTGCTGCCGATGGCCGACGGCGCGCTCGCGCTCATCGCCGCGCTCGTGATCCTGGCGGCCATGCTGGCGCTGGAACTACGGCAGAGATCGCCGCTGGACGAAAAAATGAAAAAATCGACCTGAGCCGAAAATTTGTGGTTGACATTCCGCGCTTTTCTGTTATAATAACTCATGCGTTTGAAAAGTGCATATGCGGGAGTGCTGGAATCGGTAGACAGGCAGGCTTGAGGTGCCTGTGTCCAACCATAGACGTGTGGGTTCAAGTCCCATCTCCCGCACCAAACGAAGAAAAAACCCTGAATCCGTTGGATTCAGGGTTTTTTCTTTGTATATCAATGCTTTGCTGTGCTTTCAGAACGCTTTGTGGTGAGAAAAACGTCGCGGATTTGCGATTGTTTTCGGCATAATGCGAATGCATTTTGCTAACAAAAGGCTAACCATCTGTGCGCGGATGAATCTGCTGATACAAATACTTGCTTCCCTTGCCGTGCTTCTACAAAAGGCGCTGCGCGTGATTGCAGTTGTCGACCGTTATAATTTACTCGTGGCGTCCCTTAAATCGCTGGCCTTTGTAGCTGTTATAGCCTGCATATACCCGCATCTAGCAGGTAATCGCACGTCAGATGGGCAGCTGTCATTGCCCATCCATCCATTGCCTTTCTATAGTTGTTTTCAGTACTTTGGCAATCCGCATTGCCGCAACACATTCAAAAGCCGGTTTCCGCGCTTAATTTCATATACCGTCGTTCTGCTGCGCCTCGCTTTTCTGTCAAGCTATTGATGGCTAACGCTGTGTCATCCCCTGTATTGCCCGACTTCGTTTTTTCCCGCGCCGCCAACATATCACGAAAGCGAAGGCCGAGCGGCACTCCAGCACCACATGCGAAGCCAAAATTGTCGTTTTGTTGCAACTCAATCCGAATTGTGGTATCTTGCACACAGGGCTGTGCGAACACGTTGCTACGCACGGCCTGAGATATGCAAAGGGGGACATGTTGTGAATCACCAGAATGTCACGCCAGAGATACGTAGCAAGCGAGTACCGAGAAAAGCGATAATTGTTTTTCTGATAACTGTGTGTATTCTTCTGGCCTCGCTGCTTGTGCTGCAAACAATGCGGCTGCAGCGGGAACAGGAACGGGTTTCCGTTGCCGAGGCAACGGTTGACCGGGCGCAGGAATTGCTTGACCTTGCGGACGGCGATTTAGAGCAGTATTGCGCAACGGTTCGCGAATACTATGCGGAAAAGAATCACCCTGTGTTTGCAAAGATCAAGCCGCAGGACTACTCCGAGATTTTTGCCGCATATCAGAAATGGCATCCGATGCCGGACCCGTTACTGGGCAGTAGTACACGATAAAAGTACCAAATCCAAGAAAGTTGAAGAATCGTACCTTGGCGATCTTGTTTTTCCCAAGCGCGCAAAAAAGGCCTCCGGCGGAAGATCCGCCGGAGGCTTTCTGCATTTATGAAGAGCGGCGCAGGTTATCCAACGATGAAGTACAGGACCATGAGCGCGCACAGCAGGTACATGATCGGGTGGATCTCCTTGGCCTTGCCGCGCACGAGCTTGACGAGCACGTGCACGATGATGCCGGCGCCGAGGCCGTTGGTGATGCTGCCGGTGAAGGCCGTGAACATCATCATGACGCAGGGGCCGATGGCGTCGTCAAAGTCCGTGAAGTCGATCTCCGTGAAGCCCTTGAGCATGAGGAAGCCGACATAGATCAGCGCCGGGCCGGTCGCGGCATACGGGATGGCGACAAACAGCGGCGCGAGGAAGATCGTCAGCAGGAACATGATGCCGGTGACGAGCGCGGTCAGGCCGGTGCGGCCGCCGGCTTCGACGCCGGAGGTGGACTCGACAAAGGTCGTGATGGTGGTGTTGCCGGTCAGCGCGCCGATGCAGGTGCCGATGGCGTCGACGAGGAAGGGCCGCTCGATACCGGGCAGGTTGCCGTTTTCATCGAGCATGTTGGCGCGGTTGGCGACGGCGAGCACCGTGCCGAGCGTGGAGAAGAAATCACCGAAGAAACATACAAACACAAGGATGAGCCCGCTCGCGGTGAACACGCCCTTGAAATCGAGGTTGAACATGACGTTGCCCAGCTCGCCGAAATCCGGCACGGCGGCAACGCCATTGAGCGTCGTCACGCCGAGCGGGATGCCGACGAGCGTGGTGGCGATGATGCTGATGAGGATGGCGCCCTTGACGTTCAGGGCATTGAGCACGATGATGAGCAGCAGGCCGCCGATAGCCAGCAGCACAGCGGGATCGGTGAGGTTGCCGAGGGCGATGCCGTTTTCAAACGAGCCGATGCCGCAGTTTTTGAAGCCGAGGTAGGCAATAAAGAAGCCGATGGACGCGGAAATGGCGATCTTAATGTTCTTGGGAATGACGCGCACGATCAGGTCGCGCAGGCCAAAGACCGTCAGCAGCACGAACACGATACCGGAAATGAGCGTGATCGCCATGGCGGCGCCGAAGCTCAGCGCCTGGGACTGGATGAGCGCGCCGAGAATGAAGTTCGAGCCCATACCGGTCGAGAGTGCAAAGGGGAAATTCGTGTAGAAGGCCATCAGCAGCGTGATGAGGCCGGACACGAGCGCACAGGTGATCATGATGGCGGACTTGGTGATGACAACGCCGTTGACATCCGTGATGTACGCCTCGCCGCCGCAGATCGCGGCCGGCTGGACGGCCAGCACATACGCCATGGTCATGAAGGTGGTCAGGCCCGCGATGATCTCGGTTTTCTTATCCGTACCGCGCAGGCTGAGTTTGAAGAGTTTATCCATCAAAAGCTCCTTATCCTTTCTCTGTCTCTGGTTGATTTATGCTTCCGCATCCGCAAACACGGGTACGAACGTCTGGTTGGCGCCGTTGACGAGGCCCATATCCGTAATGACCACGCTCGGCAGCACCGGCAGCGCCATGATGGCGGTCGCCAGCAGGGTGAGATGTCCGTCGCTGATGACATCGAGCGCGGACTGCACGGCCGCGATCTCGCCGGCGACCTCGGCGCAGGGCTTCTGGCTCATGAGGCCGGCAGCCGGCAGGGCGATGTGCGTCTCCTGCTCGCCGTCGATCACGCAGATGCCGCCGCCGCACGCGCGCAGGATCTCGGCGGCGCGGAAGGCGTCCTTCGGATCGTGGTAGCTGACGGTGAAGTTGTGGCTGTCGTGCGAAATGGTGGACGCGAGCGCGCCGGCGCGCAGGCCAAAGTCGCGGTAGACGGCGATCGTCTTTCCGCCGCGGCCATAACGGTTGGCGCAGCAGACGAACACGAGCGTCGGATCGCCGCTGATATCGACCACGCCGTCACGCACCGGCAGCTCCACCGGCTCGACATGGCGCAGGATGCGGTTGCCGTCCTCGGACACCATGACGTTGACGCGGATCGTATCGCCGGTGTAGCCCTCCGGCACACGCAGCTCGAAGGACTCGGGGCCCGTGATCTGCGGCAGATCGACGGTGTTCGGCAGGTCGTAGTCGGCCGTCTTGCAGTCGCCGCCGAGGTACTTGCCGTCCTCCGCGACGAGCACGCCCTCGGTGAACACGGCCTTCGGCCGGCTGCCGTCAAGCGCGTCGACGAGCTGGATATCGGCGATATAGCCCGGCGCGATCGCGCCGAGATCGTCAAAGCCATACTCACGCGCGGCGTTGAACGTCGCCATCTTGACGACCTCGCGGCCGTCGAGGCCGGAGGCGACCGCCTTGCGCACGACGTTGTTGATGTGGCCGACGGTGAGCAGATCCTTGGCGTGGACATCGTCCGTGCAGATGGACACGAAATCGCGCCACGGCTGATCCTTGCAGCCGTCGACAAGGAAGGAAAGGTTATCAATGAGGGAGCTGGCGCGAAGGTTGATGTGCATGCCGGCGCGGAGCTTGGCGCGCACCTCGTCGGCGTTCACGCTCTCGTGGTCGGACACGGGGCCGCCGATGCGGTAGGCCGCGAGCTCACGGCCGAAGCAGTACGGCGCGTGGCCCTGCAGGAACATGCCGCGGCGGATACCCTCGTCGATGATGGTGTGCATACGCTCGCTGTCGTGAATAACGCCGACGTAGTCCATGATCTCGGCAATGCCGATGACGTCGTCCATGTCCAGCAGCTCGCCGACTTCCCTGGCGAAGAACTCCGCGCCGGCGTTTTCCATGCCGGGCAAGGACGGGACGCACGACGGAGCGAGCACGTACTGGCGGAGCTTGGACTTTTTCGCATTCTCAAGCATGAAGCGCACGCCGTCGAGGCCCATGACGTTGCCGATCTCGTGCGGGTCGGTGCAGATGGTCGTCGTGCCCCACGGCAGAATGGCGCGGGCGAGATTTTCGGGGATCATCATCGTGCTCTCGATGTGCATATGTGTGTCGATGTAGCCGGGGATCAGGTAGCGGCCCTGACCGTCGTAGTACGATTTGGACGGCAGGACTGCCTCCTGTCCTTCCTCACGCACCAAAACAACAAATCCGTCCAGTATGTCGACACTGGCCGGATAGATTTCTCCCGTAATGACATTGAAAAACTGTACGTTGCCGATCGTCAGATCGCACGGGATCTGACCCATGGCCGCCTGAATGAGGCGCGAGCGATCCTTTGCCTTGCGTGTACGCATCAAAATCCCTCCCTGAAATCATAAGCTGCTATCAACCATAAAAAGCGTTTCCGCTCTCTATCCAAATAAAAAAACGGCGGAGCGTCTGCGATCTGCGACCCTCCACCGAAACGGAAAAGCTCACACAGCGGTTTGGCGCTGTGCGTGCTGCATTCCGGTAGTCGGGCAATTCAAGGGCCGCCCGGTAGAGACGCGGGGCCCATGTGACTTCCCCGCCTATACCTGAAAGTGTCTGTGTTCATTTGTTGGAACACCTTGATTATAGATCCCGCGCCGCCGGAAAGCAATTATTCAAGAACCTGAAATAATCCCGATCTTTCGATTTTTCTCTATCCATTTCGCTGAATTTACTCCCAGAAAATGAAAGTGTCTCCGACCGGCGTATGTTCGTCCGGCAGAGACACATTCCTGTATTATGTCTTTTATGCGCTTACGCGCCGCGCAGCAGCGCCACGGCCGAGCGCGCGGCCGTGGCCGCGTCCGGGCAGTAGACGTCCGCGCCGATCTCGTCGCTGTAGCCGGGCGTGATGGGCGCACCGCCGACAAAGATCTTCACCCGGTCGCGGATGCCGCGGGCCTTCGCCAGCTCCACCACATCGCGCATTTCCGGCATCGTCGTCGTCAGCAGCGAGGAGCAGGCGATGATGTCGCAGTGCTGTTCGATCGCCGTGTCCACGAACTGCTCCGCCGTGACGTCCACGCCGAGGTCCACGACCTCAAGCCCGCTGCCCTCCATCATGATCTTGACGAGGTTCTTGCCGATGTCGTGCATATCACCGCGCACCGTGCCGAGGCAGACGCGGCCGATCGTCTCGCTGCTCTCCCCCGTCATGTACGGCTTGAGCAGCTCCGTCGCCGCCGCCATGCAGCGCGCTGCGATGAGCATCTCCGGCACGAAGGCGCGGTTGGCCGAAAAATCCTCGCCAAGGATGGTCATGCCGCGCACAAGTCCGTCCGTGAGGATCTCCTGCGCGCCGTGCCCGCTCTCGAGCGCCTCGGAGCACAACTGCAGCACGCGCTTTTGCTGCCCGCGCACGAGCGCGGACGCGATGCGCGAGAGCACATCGCCCTGCGGCTGCTCGGCCTCAGGCGCGCTCTGCGCCGGCGCGGCCGCGGCGTGCACGCTCCGGCGCGGCACGGGCGGCAGGTGCGTCACCGGCACATGCAGCGCTGCGTTGTATTCATCGACCGCCTGGTTGAGGTATTTGTCCACGTGCGGGTAGACAGTGCCCGCCAGGCCGTAGGTGATCGAGGGGATGTAGTGCCCGCCGGGGCAGTTGCGCTTGAGCACATCGCGGGCATAGGTGAGGATGTCCTCGGGCGTCGCGTCCTTGCGGTCGATGGCCGCGCCGAAGCCACCCATGAGCGTGAGCCGCCCGTTTAAGTGTGCCTGCAGGGCGGGAATGTCGTTTTCCGGCAGGACGCCCTGCCAGACCTGGATGCCGATCTCGGCCATGTCGTCCACGATCGGCACAAGATAGGAGTCCGCGTGGTGGATGGCAATGACGCCGCGCGAACGGATGTAGCCATAAAACCGGCGGTACGGCTCTTTGAAGAATTCCCGCCACATCTCAGGCTTCATGAACAGGGCGTTTTTCGTGCCCCAGTCGTCGTGCGAAAAGATGACATCCGGCTGCAGGTGGTCGATGAGCATGCGCACATACGTCAGGCGGTACTCCGTGATGTAGTCAACAAGCGCGTGCATCTCGTCCGGATGCGCGTAGAGATTCGTGAGCGTGTCCTCAAAGCCCATGAGGAAGTGGCACTGCTCGAAAATGCCCGTGCCCATGAACCCGGCCAGCAGGTGATCCGACCCGCAGGCGGCGCGCGCCTCGGCGCGGCAGGTGTCCCACCCTTCCGTGCAGGCGGCCTCCAGATCGGGCGCGTGCACCGTCTCGCGCCAGCGCGTGACGTCCGGGCAGACGGCAAGGCCCTCGCGCGTATCCGGCATCGGGCCGGGTGCATCCTCGGGAAACAGGATCGTCGTGCCCCAGCGGTCCACGCTCGTCGTGCCGCGCTTGCGGTTGCCGCGCAGGTAGGTGTTGCACGGGTCGGTGAGGCACATGTGCAGCGCCTCATACTGGCGCAGCTGGCGCTCCGGCTGGCCGTCGGGCCGGATGAGCTCGAGGAAGATCTCTTTCGGTGTGGACATGGTTTTCACTCCTTGTTGTATAAAACGCAGGATGTATACGTCATGGTGCGCGGGCCGTAGTTGTAGGCGAGGCCCGAGCGCGCGCAGATATCGCTCACGAACAGGCCATACGCCTCCATGGACGACAGACGCTTGGTCGGGTAGCGGCACGGCCGGTCGGGATACGTGCAGCGGGCGCAGAGCATGCAGCTGCCGGCCGTCAGCGGCAGGCAGCCGGGACAGAGCCGGCGCATCTGGCGGGCAAAGTCGGCAAAGCGGCGCTTGTGCGCGCGCTCAGTGGCCGCAATGGATTCGTAATCGAAATCATCGCGCAGCGTCCCGGTCGTCTGTACAAGGATGCCGGCGTCAAAGCCTGCGATGCGGCGCGCGGCCGCCTCGATGCTGCCGCAGCCGGGCGGGCAGGCCCAGTTGTGCCCGTATCGGCCGCAGCGGCCGGACGCGCACATATCGCGTACCGCCTCGAGCGGCACCGCCGCCGCCATATTCAGCTGTGCCCAGTGGGAAAAGCCGTTTTGCGCGGCCAGCGTCTCGGGATCGTTCATATGCAAAGCCTCTTGACAAAGCAAAGTCTCACTGCTTAGAATGTGCCTATATCTTATAAGGGGGCGGCGGCCATGTCAAGCATCCAAATTGAACAAAACGGCCATGTCCGCACCATTCCCCTGCCGGCCGGCGAGACGCTGCTGTCCGTCCTGCGGCGCGCGGGCTATTCCATTCCCGCCGCCTGCGGCGGAAAAGGCCGCTGCGGCAAGTGCCGCGTACCGGTCAACGGCGTGCCCCGGCTCGCCTGCCGGGTCTATCCGGCGGACGGCGACACCGTCACGCTGCCAGAGACCGCCGGCGGCACGATCCTGACCGGCACCGTGCCGCTGCCCGCCTGCCGACCGGGACGCACAGGCTGCGCCGCCGCCGTCGACCTCGGCACGACGACCGTCGTCGCGCGGCTGTACGATCTTGCGGACGGCGCGGAGCTTGCGACCTGCAGCGGCTGGAACGCGCAGGTGCCCTACGGGGCCGACGTCATCAGCCGCATCCAGTATACGCTTGAGCAGCCGGACGGCCTGCCGGAGCTCTCGCGGCGCATCCGCGAGCAGATCTGGGCGCTGGTGTCGGACACGCTCGCGCACAGCGGCCGCACGCCGGGCACGCTGCGCGAGATCACACTCGCCGGCAACACCGTCATGCAGCACCTCTTCGCCGGATACTCCGTGCGCGGCATCGCCGCAGCGCCGTTCCGGCCGGAGACGCTCTTTGCAGCACCCGGAGACGAAACGCTGCACGGCGTGCCGGTGCACTTCGCTCCCTGCGTGGCGGGCTACGTCGGCGGGGACATCACGGCCGGACTGCTGGCCGCCGGGCTGGCGGAGCTGCACCCGCCAGAAATTGGCCCGGAGACGGTCTACATCACGAGGCTCTGCCGCACCCGGCAGACGGCCGAGCGCCTCTTCCCCCATGCAACGCTCGTGGAAACGGATGGCCTGGAGGAGATGGACTTTGGCGACTTCGAGGGCCGCAGTGCCAACGACATGGCCCACGACCCGGCCTACCGCGCCTGGGTCGATACGATGTGCCAGGGGCCTTGCCCCGGCGGCGAGAGCCAAGCCCGGTTTATCCGGCGGGTGACGGAAGCCTTTGCTCGTCTTTTGGATGCAGTGGCTGTAAAGGGAAATAACTTGACGATCGTCGCCCACGGCGGCACGCAGCTGGCGGTTTTATCTGCCTTCGCTGACCCGAAGAAACCCTATTTCGACTGGTCTGTCCCCTGCGGGCACAGCTATGTCTTAGACGCCAGCCGCTGGCCCACGGAACGCCGCCTGACCGTCCTGGCCCAACGGGACTACACGAAGGAGGCGGCACCATGATGTGGGTCTTGGGCGCGGCCCTGAGCTTTGTGCTGGACCTGCTCTTGGGGGACCCGGAGAAGCTACTCCATCCCGTGGTGGTCATGGGAAAAGTCATTTCCCGCCTGGAAAAGATCCTGCGGGCTGGCTTTCCCAAAACGCCGAGGGGAGAGCGGGCGGCGGGCTTTGTCCTGGCGCTGCTTCTGCCGGTGGGGACGCTGGCCGTGACCATTTTGGCACTTTGGGCTGTGGGGCTGATTCACCCGGTCTTGCGCTTTGCCCTGGGCGTCTTTTGGGGCTGGCAGGCGCTGGCTCTCAAGGGCCTGAACATGGAGAGCAAACGGGTCTACACCGCCC
>OIAS01000494.1_pt1 | contig 13747 bp, 18 predicted proteins | sample 1580811 | NCBI WGS metagenome assembly OIAS01 (sample SAMEA3882513, study PRJEB24775) | human gut metagenome | biome: human-associated habitat; feature: intestine environment; material: feces | place: Netherlands | collected 2009/2010
ACTCCCAGCAATTTTATGTTCACTTGAGATTCGCACTGCTTCGATAACTCTATTATAGCATATACTGTGTTACTCTGCATCCGCTTTTGCGGCAATAAAAAAGAGCCGCCCACCAAACGGTGAGCGGCTCTTTAATAATTATTTGATGTGCGTTATATACGTAACACCGTTATATATGTGTTCTCACCTCGCCATCAAAAGAGGATTCTCCCAAAGAACTTTTTTCCCACTTTCAATGCGAGAAATGGTGGCAATAGGGATGTCACCTCTGAACCTGTGCCCATGGTAGTTATCACACAGGAATTTATCCACATCGTCTGCCAGCTTGCGTGGTGCAATGTAGATTGTTGAAATGGCATTTTCTTTAACCGTGGAGAACAATATGATGTTGGCTACAGGATACAATGCCTGAATCGATTTTCCACCGGCCTCAATGACAATGCGAACATTCTTGCGTTCTCTGATTGCATCAAAGAGCTCTTTGTATACATGCTCCCAACAATGCGGATTATCGTTGAACTGCTTGCAATACTGTGCAACCAGATGCTGCAATACGATACAACGCTTCCCCTTTCCTGTGCTGAAAGGATGCTCCTTGTCACTGCTGTCCAGAATCTCAACTACTCGTTTTGCCCAACTGGAAGGATTGGCAAGATATTCAACAGTGGCAGTATCGTCGATTGCTTTCAAGAACTCGCAGAAGCTATCCACGGCTTTTTCGCTTGCGTTATTGAAGACATACTCTTCCTTTGCTTTTTCATACGCAATAGCCTGCAGAGTTTTATCGTTGTAGTCTTCTGCGGTGATTGGCGTTGTGCTTTCCATGTAATTCTGCAAAGCTTTTGCCATGTCGTTCGTTACGAAGTGGGAAACAGTTTTCGTTAAATCTGGAGCAAACAAAGTCTGGAACGCATACATTTCACAATACGTCTTTTCATAGTCTACAATGTAAGCCATGAATTCCAGATTCTGCGTTCTGTCAAAATGGCGGTCACTCATCGAACTGTTGTAAGTCGGATAAGACTGACCAAACAGTGCTTCAACATGATGTTCTCCATCAGCCAAACGAACACGAACGAAGCGATAGTAGCTCCTGTATCCGTTGGCGTTCACGACATAACCATCCAGCGATAAGTAAGTGGAAAAGTAAGCGGGGTTGCGGAGATATTCAAAGAATGTTTTTTCATCAATTGTGTTTACGTGCATAATGCTTTCACCTCTTTTTGTTTAATGGATAATTTCGTGTTTCTGTACATCGGCATCAATTTTCAGAATGTCGCTGTATGCATCGTAGTCACGGTCTTCATTTTTTACAATTTCATTTGGAGCGAACCCTTGCTGTTCAATTTTAATGCGCCAAATTCCGTTGTCGCCATACGAAACAAACGCAACCGTACCATCAAAGAAGTGAAGGCGTACACCTTTACAATCGTAACAGTCGATTTCGTCGTCTTCGTATTCTGTGTTTTCGATTTCGACGAGGTCGTCGCTGAGTCCGTAAACACAGATGCAGTTTTCCGGGTCGATAACAGGCTTAAACTCGCTGATGTCAGGCTTCATTCCGTTTGTCGGCAAGTTGTTTTTTGCGTTGTTGAAGGTTTCATCAACAGCATCGAGCTGGTCTTTCGTTACTGCTCTTTTTCGCAATTCAAAGTTTTTGCTCGTCATCGGCTCAAAATGAACCTCAGAAGAGTTCCAAAGCACGCGAGGAGATTCATCCCCATCCTTACGAACACCGTCAACGATTTCAACGAGCGGCTCTTCGGATTCGATACCATCTTCGCCACCGTAGAGGTAGCCTCTTACAGTATCATCCGTTGCATTTTTTAGCTCGATTCGAAACCAAGAACAAGGACGGTCTGTCTTAGAATTATATGTATTAACGTCAATGCCGGGATACGAATCTTTTGCTCCGTCATACGCGGGAAGTTCAGCAATTGCGCTATCGTCTCCTAGAGAGGTTGATACAGCCACTTTGGATGGAGCATTGTGATAAGGCCAGAACTGCTTAACGATTTCATCAAACGGAATAGGAACTTTTACTTCTTTACCGTTTTCATAACCAATTAGATTAAATTCCATATAGCGTTTCTCCTTGTATTTTGTTTGCTCATGAAAGTTGGTCGTTGAGACTGAACGGAACGAAATCCGTATATTGATTGACGACAGAAATGCCTTTGCTGAGGCTGATTACTGAGCGGGAGATGGTGAGATTCACTTTGCCTTCACCTCGGCCTCGTACGCTTCCACAGCGGCGTAATACTCGCTCAGCTTGATTTCTGTGGCGTAGTCAGGAATCGTGCCCTTGTCAGAGTAGAATTCGGAACAATAGTAACCATAGACATTGCCGTTTCCATCATCCCAGAGACTTGTGCGCAGATGCCCAACACCCGGAAAATCCATCCACCAAAAACGAGAGGCTTCGTATTTTTTGAGGTCAACTTTGGAAATAACCTCCTCGTGCCAGCACTGATTTTCGGTGGATTTTGCTTTGAACATGGAAAAGCCACTGCTGTTCTTGTTTTTAAGAAGCTGGCTGCGGAACTTTTCTTCTGTTTCAGGAGAAAGTTCGACTTCCAAACGCTTGCCAAGCATGATGCTATTGTTTCCTTCGCCGGGAAAATGAGCGTTAAGGAAAGCAGAAGCGAGTTCTGCAAACCGCTTTTTCTCAGCCTTCTGGATGAAATGGTTAGCATACAGCTCCGAGTCAGGGTTTACGGTAAATGCAATTTCCTTCATAGTTTTTACTCCTCAATACCTAAAATCCGACGCTCCTCAGGAGAAAGCTTTTTCAGGATTTTTTGCCGTTTTTCCTCTTCGCTCTCTTTTTCGGTAGAGATATTTACACTGCTAAATAAGCGCCCTTTACGAACATAGACGGGACGGTCTTTAAGCACCTCTTTGAAAGCTGCAACGATACCCTCATTGTCCATGTCCCAAGTGTTCGACCCGATATCGAAAGAAATTTCTACGGATTTGCGCTTTGGCGTCAAATCGAGAGCACGCGGGTCAATGGGACGAAAACACAAGGAATAATAGCACCGGTCTGCCAATGCCAGAGCAATCTCATCAATGTAACCCTCATAGATACCGAGCCTACTGACAGACCTGCCTTCGCAGTCGCCTTCCGTAGTAACTTCCCAGAATCCGTAGGCTTTCTTGTAAGATTCAGCAAGCTTTTTTGTCATCGTGAGTAACCTCCTTGTTATTGATTTTCTTGACAAACGGGAGCTTCGTTCCCTTAATGTCATCACAGAAATTCATGATAGTCTCGATGAAGCTCAAGAAGTTCGTCTTGTTCACAAGGCAAGGGCTGTTTTTATAAAGCTGCCATACCTTGTCCTTGATGGCTTCCCAAGGCACACCGTTCTGGAAAATGACACCATCGAAGGTGACGGTTCCGTTCTGCCCAAAGAGCTCCACAGTATCGCCAACCTTCAGAGCGGTAGCATTCTCGTCAAAGTAACCGGTGCGTTCACCGGTAATGGGATGTTTGATGGTCATGTGTTTATTCTCCCTTCCCAAGTTCGTCGGCACACAGCAAGTCGTTTGCCACTTTATCCATTACTTCTTTGACAGCACAGTTAGGAAGATGTCCAACCTTTTTAGCCATTGTTATTAACCCCCTTACGGATAAGGTTGCGCACTGCATCAGAGTACGCAAACTCATTGAATCTCTTTCGGACTGCAGAAAGGTTATTTTCAACAGGCTTTTCATCTTCAAAGAATGGGATAAACACGCCGAGCTCCGGACCTTCCGGGTCTGTATGAATTCCCAGAACGACCTCGCAATTCGGGTCAATCTTCTTGAACTCCGCGAGCAAGTCATTAGAGAAAACCTTGAGATTCAAGGCAAACCGCTCGGTTGCGTCTTGTGCCTTCTGACTTTGTTCGTCAATTTTTAGTACATCTGCAACAAATTGGTACGGATAGAGAGCCAAGAGAAGGATGCCGCTCTTATTACAGATGCTGACGGCATACTCATCTGTCTCATTGCGTTCGCACTCCAGATTGGCATAGATGCTTTGGATGTGAAGAGGCAGTTCATCCTTTTCGTGTAGCACAATGCCAATATCACCGGGGAGATTTACTTCTCCGCAGGCATTGCACCAATAGAACATCGCACCTTCACCATCTTTGTAGAGTTTCGACATGTCGATGACATTGCTTTCAGGGAAAAGATACTTCTTATCGTTTTCCTCGTTGCCAAGCTCGTTGCCACGAAGCAAGTCATTTGCCGCTGCTACGGTATCACAGGTGTAGTAGCGTCCGCAGGTGTGTTCGCACTGAGTCAGCGTGGCGAAGCAACTGCTGATGCAGCCCATGAAGACATCCTTATTGCCGTTCTCGTCGGTGAAAATGCCGCTGGTCGCGGTGATGCTCTCAACATAGGGCAAGCACGGCTCGTCCGTGTCCTCGCTCAAGTTCCAGACAATTTCCCAAAAGCTGATGAAGTTGTCATTGTACAAGAAAGAGGGACGGTTTCCGTTTTCTTTTCGAACCAGTTCTTCAAGGGCATCCCAAGGAACTTCATCTGCAATAAAGATGCCGAATGCGCCACATGAGAAAACGATTTTTCCAATATCGTTGCAGATACGGACGTAATCACCTACATGAAGTTCGTGACCCTCAGCGTCGGTAAAGCCTGTGTTGAAGCCTTTCTCTGCCATTTCTTTTGCGTTAGTCATTTTTAGTACACTCCTTTTTAGAATTGGGTATTTAACTCGCACGAAGATGCAAATGCTTAATCTCCATCGTGAAAAAAAGTATGCGTGAATTCTGGATACCCGGCAAACACCTTCTCAACGACTTTAGGCAAGTCTTGGATATCGTCCAGAACGAGCCGTCCTTTGGTGTCTCGGTACGGTGCTGTGGCTGCGGTTTCCTCTGCAAAATATGCGTCGAACGCTTCTTCACTATCGAATTCCGGCATTAACGAAATTTCTCGATTTCGGTCTTTCATGCGGCTTTTCTCCTTGCGTTTCAAATTTCAACGTAATAATAACCCGTCAGGCTATCGCTTTCACCAGATTCAATGTCATCCTTTGGGTCGAAATAGCCAGTCGTTGCTACATAACCCATACCATCAAACATATCAGCGACATGATTGATGATAGCTTCGTCCTTTGAAACAATCGTATCACTGATATAGTCGATTTTACCGTTAGAGTTCGCTACCAAACGATTTGCAAAGTCTTGATAGCTGAAACTGTCATAGTATTGGCTTTCCGTTGCGGCAAACCATTTGTACTGTGCGTCCTTGTAGTTTCCGTTTGCATCTTGGATGTTCACGAGGCGATTATCAACATAAATGGTTCGAGGAGAGTCATCGTCAGCAGCGCGATAACCGTCTGCAATACGAACAATCCATTCGTCAGTTTCGGTTTCTGTGTTGCCTGCATACATTTTTCCCACAATAAACGGAGAATCGAGGTTTGGCGTTTCCAGCTCAAACCAGTGTGCATGTTTTCCGATTTTTTCATTTCTACTTTCGAGGCTGATACACGGGAAATAGCCTTTCTCTTCCGGCATGATGTTCATTTCCGCATAAATTTCTTCGTCACAAGTGCTGGTTGACATTTCGACGCTGATTGGGTTGTGCTGTTCATCCCAGAACTTTTCAATAAGTTACTCCAAAGGAATTTCTCTTTTCTTGCCGTTGCATCCTTTGAGTGTAATTTTCATTTGTGTTCCTTTCTACCCGTTTACGGGTCTTGTTATAAGTTTCCGTCTTTTGGAACGGTTTGCATCACACAAACAAAAAAAGCAGCCTTTACGATTTCTCATAAAGACTGCTTTTTTGATGCAGGTTATCTTAACATATAGTGATTTATTTCGTTTGTGCCAAGATATTATACCTACATTTGTCACACCCCGTGCGGGGTGCAACGCTGTACCATAGCTCGACCGGGTATTTATTTATTTCAATCAACGCACCCCATGCGGGGTGCAACTTCTAATCGCGCAATGGATTTATCTTTGCTCATTCTTTCAATCTAACGCACCCCGTGCGGGGTGCAACCCTTAGAGCTTGATAAAATAGGTGTATTTCAATCTAACGCACCCCATGCGGGGTGCAACAGCCCACCCTGAAGCAACATTATTTCAATCTAACGCACCCCGTGCGGGGTGCGACTTTGCCCCAAATGTGGCAATAGCTGCCGAGCAACATTTCAATCTAATGCACCCCGTGCGGGGTGCGACTACGCTTGAGGTCAACGGTGTAACCGCAGAATGTATTTCAATCTAATGCACCCCGTGCGGGGTGCGACAGCGGTCATGATAACGAGCGCTAACAGAGGAATTTATTTCAATCTAATGCACCCCGTGCGGGGTGCGACAGCAAAACTATACAATTCAAGCGTATCTTGGCAACACGTAGGATGTACAGTTTTGCTAATTATGTGCTTCACATATTAAAGCACTCACCTACTTACTGCATTGGAATCGCCTTCTAACTATTGATTTTTTGGTGCGAATCTTCCAGTGATTTTATGTTAGCTTCAGGTTCGCACCGACTTGATGACTTTATTATAACACACACTGTATTACTCTGCATCCGCTTTGAGGCAAAAAAGCCGCTCTTTTTAAGTAGCTTTGACGCTTTTCACGCTTTCCAGCCATGTATTTGCTTCATTTTCATCGAAAAAGACTTTTGCAAATCCAATTTTGCTCACCGTATTATAGAATCGCATCAGTTTATCTTCCGTACTGAAGTATTCTAATCGTGCAATAGACTTATTTTTACTTAAAAAACCACAAATATACGCTGCTTTTTTTCTTGCATTGGCGTCGCAAACGTTCGTTTTTTGTTGCACAGTGACAGGGGCATTTGTCTCTTTAGGCTGATACAGCTCCTTGAAGTTTTCAATGGTTTTCTCTTCATGGTCCCATTTGGAAGCAGCAAAATTGTTTGGGAGACTCCAATCGTGGTCACTTATAGTTCCGATAACTCCGCTTGCATACGTTTTTGTCCATCTACCCACATGGCGGAAATCTCTATTTTCCAAAAAACGAATCTGCTTCGGGGTAGCCATACCTGAATCCCAGCGCTTCATCAGTTCTTTTAGAATCAGACTTGCAAGACCCGCACTCTCAATATTGCTTGCATCAACACCATATCCTTCAATAGCATCTTTTGCTTTCTTTGATGGTGCTTTTGTTTCCCATCCAAAGGTTGGTTTGTAATCACGTATAGCAGTTGATTCGATGCTAAACATGTATTGGAACGGGTCAACCAGACCTTTGCGTTTTTGACGTTGCTCGGCGAGACGTTTCCGTACGGCTTCTTCTTGCTCCTCAATTCGGCGCATCATTTGCCGCTTTTCGTTTTCCATCTCCTCTTGAGCTTCTTGGATTGCCTGAATCAAATCTGTTCCATCCGGTCCGCTGCAACCAGTTGCTGCATAATCAGCAAGCTTTTTTGTTGTACGTGCAGCAATTTCTGCATCCTCACAGAAAATATCAGATGGATGACAGAGTGAATGTTTTCCGGACAACCAAAGATAATCTAAAATGAGGAGGTTATCCTTTCCTTTGCACAATCGTGTACCTCTACCCACGATTTGAGCATAAAGACTTCTACTCTTTGTTGGACGCAAACAGATAATGCAGTCTACACTTGGACAATCCCAGCCTTCCGTCAAAAGCATGGCATTGGTCATTGCATCATATTTGCCGTTTTCAAAGTCCTTAAGTATCTTTTCACGGTCTTTTGAGGAACCATTTACCTCGATTGTGTCGATTCCCCTATTCTTTAACAGCCCATTCAGGCGCTGGCTGATGCGAACCAGAGGCGTAAAAATAACAGTTTTCCGCCCTTTGCATTCTTTAACAATCGAATCTGCGATAGCTTCCAAATACAAATCCAAGGCTTGACCCAACTCATTTGGGTTAAAGTCACCTGCAAGTGTATGAACCTTACTGATATCGACTTTCAAAGGGATTGTTTTGGTTCGTATTTTACACAGATATCCGTCATTTATGGCTTCCGGCAGTTTGTATTCAAACGCCAAGCTATCAAAGACATCTGATAGAGATTTCATATCTGCTCTATCTGGTGTTGCAGTAACACCTAATACCTTTGCCTGATTGAAATATTCAAGGATGTTTTTGTAACTGTCTGCTGCACTATGGTGTGCTTCATCAATAATGATGGTTCCAAAATAATCTTTTGAAAACTTCTCTAACCGACTCTTTTGGCGAAGCGTCTGAACACTTCCTACCACAACATCTAATCCTGAACCAATAGATGTGTTGGCAGCTTTCTCAAGAGCTGATTCCATCCCGGAAGATGCTTTGAGTTTATCTGCTGCTTGTTTGAGAAGCTCTTCACGGTGTGCAAGAATAAGAACCTTTTCGCCTTTTGCTACTTGGTCTTTTACGATTTGAGAAAAGACGATGGTTTTGCCAGTACCTGTCGGCATAACGACAAGAGTGTTTTTATTTCCACTGTCCCATTCTTTATGCACTGCCTTAACAGCATTTAACTGATATGGGCGTAGAGCCATTGTTGATTGTGATGATTTTGAGTCGGTTTTCATGATGCTTTTTACCTTGCATTTTGCGAATTTTCGTATATGCAATATTATACCAATACACTCTACCCACTGTTAACTCATTGCATCTGCCTATAGTATTCTGGTTGTCCGTCGTACAGTGTTTTTTCCTGCAAATTGTCGATTAAGCGGACTTTTGCCTTCATGTATGAGAGAACATCCTTGTTTTGTTCTGGATGCCATTCTGATTTCAAGAGTATCAGACCTCTATAGTAATCTTCTGTTCTTTTCATACACTCGCGGAGTAGATTTACTTCATCATAAGTTAAATCCAATTGTATATGTCCGCTTGTATTGTTTTCCTTATTTGCTTTGCTCATAGCTGTTTTCCTCACAAAATCGTATCAAAAGTTCAAAAGTTTATCTTTAACAGCGAGTTCTGAATCCGCATACTGCTCGGCATTGCGTTTGGCTGCGCGTAGGAGTACATCCTGTTCTGCAGACAAAATTGCCTGCATGGATGTTTGCTGGATGCGGCGAGCCGCTTTTGCTGCCCGTTTTCTTTCAATTTGTCGAATTGCTTGATTGGTTTCTTTTATCGTCGATACATCATCGTTATTTGATGAGCTACTTTCTTCCTTATTTTTATCTTCTGACATACGTCTACCTCATGAACAATTATCAGCTATTTCCGAAATACTCGTTCACCAGTTCATCCATTAGTTTCCAGCGTTCTGAATCGGACAGTTTACTTATATCAATGTTCTTTTCCCGAAGACTTTTTATGATGAATGCGAAATACTTGTCTTCCTCTTGTGTGTGTTGCACTTCGATGTAGTCTTTTGCCGTTGCTGCTGGACCAATATATGTACGCATTGCCTCTTGGTGCATCTTCTCTGCAACTTCTGCCCCATACCATCCACGAGGGTCATACCCATGTTTCCGATATACTTCATCACGCCACTTTGGAAATTCGATGTTGTACGTACTCATTGTTTTAACCTCGATTTCTATACGATACTGTCCGATGCATCGTACAGCGTACTGGATACCAAGTCCGCGTAAACTGCATACCTCTGTGTCGTGTGGACAAGAATGCCAAATGGATAGCAAGTATATAAGATACAACTTGGTTCTGTGGCTCCGAATCTGCACTTATCAATGTCTGCCTCATTGATTACCTGCATATCCGTGATTTGATAGTCAAAACTGCCCCAACTTGTTGTCAGATGAATCAAACTGCCAATTTGACAAGAGCCAAGGTCTGAAAATACGGTTCCGGTATGACCTCCGATAAATACAGTTCCATTATCTCCCGGAAGAACGCAGCCATCTTCTGCATGACATCCTGCTCCGTAACGGAACTGCGTATTACTGTCTCCCCAATAAAGAGAACAGCTTACATTCGTTCCATCAACGGATACATGTCCAAGCTTACTTCCGTAAACAACATTCTCTTTCGCTACGCCATCAGCCTGCGCTGCACGTTCTTTTGCTTCCTGTTCTTCCTGCAAGCGCTTTGCTTCCGCTTCCTCGGCTGCTTTGCGAGCAGCTTCTTCTGCAGCGAGTCGTTCTTCTTCTGCACGCTGCGCCTCAACAGCAGCCTTCCCGTCTTCTACTGCTTTATCCCATGATGCCTCAAGTGCGGTTCTCTTTGCTGCATACGTTGCATACATGACTTTATTGTTGGCATCGTCTACTATAAACCATCCGATGAACGAACATAGGACGATAGCTGAGACACACTTCAATATTGTTTCAAGTGCTTTATATTGTAGGTTGGCCTTGTTCCTATGTTTCACTCGCTTTTTTCTCCTGATATAGTATTTGTAGCATTACATAGTGCAATTATATTATTAACCTATTATACCAACAAGCAGTAAAAAGCAGCCTCTTATCAACATCTTTGTTGGTAAAAGGCTGCTTTATTACACCCCGTGCGGGGTGCGATGATAACCATCGCATACTGCTGAAAGTTTCAATCTAATGCACCCCGTGCGGGGTGCAACAGCGGCAATGTGGTTGCGAGCCCGGCTTCTTGCTGCTTTCAATCTAATGCACCCCGTGCGAGGTGCGATACTTCACCGGCTTGCCTATTATGCGATGTGTTCCATTTATTTCAATCATTTCAATCATTTCAATCTAATGCACCCTATGCGGGGTGCAAGGACAAAACCATACAATCTAAATATGCTTTAGTAGCACGTGAGATGTACAGTTTTGCTAACTATGTGCTTCACACACTGAAGCACTCACCTATTTACTGCATTGGAATCACCCTCCATCTATTGATTCTTTGGTGCGAAGCTCCCAGCAACTTTATGTTGGCTTGTAGTTCGCACCGATTCGATAACTTTATTATAACATACACAGTATCGTCTTGCATCCGCTTTGCGTCAGATATAAAAGATACAAATTCAAATCGTGATGTTTAATAGCTGAAGCTTTGTTATGCGAAATCGGAGATAAAAAATCAAAATTCGCGACAAAAAGCGTTGAATTTCTGAACTTATAAGTGTATACTACTAAATAGAAGAGGTGATAATATGCTGATAGAATTTAGTGTAAAAAACTACCGCTCTTTCCGTGACGAAGCAACTCTTTCCATGGAAGCAACTGGTGCTAGTACGCTTAAAAGTGTGCTTATTCCATTTGGCGGAATTCGAGTTTTGCCGGGTGCTGCTATTTATGGAAAGAATGGCGGCGGTAAAAGTAATGTGATACGCGCTTTTTGGCTCGCAGTTCAATTTATAAAGAATGCACAGAAAACGCAGCATGAAAAAGCATCCATACCTGTTGTACCGTTTGCATTAAACAACTATTCTGCATCTGAACCAACAGAGTTCTCATTTGTATACACTTTAGATGGAATTAAGTATTGGTATAGCTTTGCAGCCACAAAAGAAAAGGTATATTCCGAGTCTTTGTATCATGCGCCAAAAAAGCAGAAGTCTCTTATTTTTGCTAGAGATGGGCAGTCCTTTTCCTTTACAGAGTCAAAGGCACGTAGAAAACTGATTAGTCAAGTTGTCGCAGAAAATCAGTTGTTCTTCTCCGTTGCCTGTACGATGAATGATGAAGATTGTTCGAGGGCTATGACATGGTTTCGAAAAAAAGTGTATTTTTCACGAGATTATTCGGATATTCCACGTCAGTTGCTTGAATATTCTAATGATTCTAATATGTTGCGGGCAATTTCAGACTACGCAAAGGCGGCTGATGTTGGTATCGAAGATATGAAATTCGAAATCAACAGCAAAGAAATCAATGAAGAAGCCGATTTGCCGGATAATATTCCAGATGAAGTAAAAGCGGCACTTGTACAATTTATGCACCTACTATCAGAAACTTCGAATAATTCTGAAGCACACCTTAAAATGGGACAAGTCATCGCAACGTCTATGCACCAAGGCAAAGATAAGGAAGGAAAGTCTCAAATTTATTCAATGGAATTAGCTGATGAATCTGATGGTACAAGAAAACTGATGGCGCTTGCTCCTGCGATTGAATCCGTTTTATCTAAGGGTGGGCTGTTGCTGGTAGATGAAATTGAAAAAGAACTGCACCCAGCTCTGGTTAACTTTATTGTTGCCAAGTTCCAGAGCAAACGAACCAATCCCAATGGAGCGCAGATTGTTTTCACAACGCACAACACCGAGTTGCTGAGCATGGAATTGCTGCGTAAAGACCAGCTTTACTTTGTTGATAAGAACAAAGAAGATGGAGCCTCAGAACTATACAGCATCAGTGATTTCTCAACGAGAACAACTGAGAACATCCGTAAGGGATACCTTGTCGGAAAATACGGAGCAACTCCCAATGTTGAAGTTGAGGAGGTTGAATAATGGCTCGCAAACTGAAGAAGTCTAAAATCAGCATCTGTGTTTTCTGTGAAGGAGAAAGCGAACAAGCATATACAGACTTCCTTAAAAGCAAGTTTCAGGATGTGGCAGTGTTTAAACGGCCTTCATCAACTGGTTTATTTGATGATGCAGATAACCGTTTTAAGAAATTTGGTTTTTCTTTGATGTGGAAGAAAAAGATATTTCCAACTGGACCAAACGTTTGGAAATTATCAAGCGTTTAAGAAAACTGAGAAAAAAGCCGCAAATTCGGGTTCGTCTATTGATGACAACTGGTTGCATCGAGTATTGGTTGATGTTGCATTACAAGCTATTCGCGCCTCCATTGTTGACGGTTCCAGACAAAGAAAAGATGTTGGCACAAGTTATACGAATGGAACCTACTTACAAGAAAGGAAACTATAATGCAACTGCTCGCATCGCACAGTATTATCCGACAGCGGTAAAAAATGCGGAAATTGTTCTTAAACGTCTTTTGGAAGAAGGAATGCCGGGTTTAGAGGATACAGACGAACGAAATCGTTGGCTTTGTACAAATTGCAAGACGTTTTCTACAGTGCAAGAAGCAATAATCTTTCTTGATGGATTACAAGCCTAAAATTATTTCAAGTCGAAACAAAGAAGGGGTGGCGTTTTGTCATCCCTTCTTTTCCTTTGTTTCCCATCTTAATTTTCTTTTTCTGCCACGAAATACGACTCATCGTCTATGTAGTAGAGCTTTCCCTTTTCTATATAGGGGAACACTTCAGCAAACGATTTATCGACATCAACAAAGTCTGACTCATCGGTTACATACTTTCCCCTACTGCTTGGTTTTAGTTGTCGAATATACCCGTCGTTTTTTTTGAATTCTTCAAATGTATAGGTTCCGATGATGTGTTTATCCACCCAGCATCTCAACTGCATTTTGCCGTTGTTCATGGGCTCAAAGTGCTCGTTTGCAAAAGCAATCAGCATAGGCTCTGCAGAATCAATTGCCACAAAGCGATAGGCAAAGTCCGCGTCCTTCATCGCTTCGGATTTTGAGTTACGTATAAATGGCGATGGGATGCAAATGTCGTATCTATTTCCATCGGTGCCGTTGAACATCCCGCACATATAATAGCGATACTTCTTCATGATTTTTCTCCCGTTTAAACAAACTCAAAAGATGGTCAAATGGTATATTTTTGGAAATACAACGCACCAACGGCTATTTTCGGTTGCTGCGCTTACTTTTCGAAAGATAATGAAAAGTTGACATTCCCATTAACGACAGTAGCCAGACTCAATGGGAACTCTATTGGTGTATTACACTGTGAGCAAACGATTTTCGACGGAACATCAAAAATCGTCTTATACCTGTGTCCGGATAATTGATGACAGTATGGACAACGAATTTCTAAG
>OIAS01000506.1_pt1 | contig 13465 bp, 13 predicted proteins | sample 1580811 | NCBI WGS metagenome assembly OIAS01 (sample SAMEA3882513, study PRJEB24775) | human gut metagenome | biome: human-associated habitat; feature: intestine environment; material: feces | place: Netherlands | collected 2009/2010
CTTATATGTCTGCATCATTCAGATAGAAGAAGATGAGCAAATCGGAGGCGTATTCTATTTTCACAGGGAAGAAGACCCTGATTACCAGACAATTGACGGTTCCTGGTTAAATGACAGACCCTATGCCGTTGTTCACAGAGTTGCCACGGCACCTGGTACAAAGGGCGTAGCTACCTTCTGTCTGAACTGGGCTTATGAACAGTTCCCAAATATTAAAATTGATACACACGATGATAATATTCCCATGCAGCATCTGCTCGTCAAATTAGGCTTCACCTGCTGCGGGCATACTACCCTGCAAAACGGTGATATCCGCCTGATCTATCAAAAAGCTGACTAAATAGAACCCGGCAGCCGGAGATATTATACATTCTATGTAACATCCCCGGCTGCCAGGTTTTTATCTATTCTTCTTTTTCTTCTAATGCTTCCACATTCAATCCCCTCGGCTCAACCGGTGTAGAGAATACAATCTGTGTCTGTGTCTTTCCGAAATGCTGGAGCTGTCCGATGAATCCATCCAACTCAATCGTACTCGGGAATGCCACCTTCATAAGCATAGAATTCTTCTTGTTATAACTACAAGAAGGCGGCAACACTTGGAATTTAATGCACCCTTCCAAGTATCTCCCCAATCGGTGCCGCTATCGTAAGCTTTGCACCTACTTCTCTGGCTGTTGCACTCTTATTGATCACCACAAGATGTTTCCCGCGGAAATAATCAATAAATCCTGCCGCGGGATACACAACCAGAGACGTGCCTCCTATGATTAGCGTATCTGCTTCACTGATCGCTTTGATACTCCTGCTGATCACATCCGAATCCAGTCCTTCCTCATAGAGTACTACATCCGGTTTGATCATTCCGCCACAAGTGCATCTTGGAATTCCGGATGCATTTTTTACATATGCCGCATCATAGAATTTGTGGCATTTCATACAATAGTTCCGGTGAATACTTCCGTGCAGTTCCAGTACATTCTTACTTCCGGCCGCCTGATGAAGTCCGTCAATATTCTGTGTAATCACGGCCGTTAATTTACCCGCCTCTTCCAATTCTGCAAGTTTCAAGTGTGCAGCATTCGGTTTGGCATCCAGAAACATCATCTTCTCCTTATAAAATTCATAAAACCCTTCTGGGTTCCGTACAAAGAAACTATGACTTACGATCTGCTCCGGCGAATATTTATACTTTTGTTGATATAACCCGTCCGCACTTCGGAAATCCGGAATATTGCTCTCTGTAGAAACCCCTGCTCCTCCGAAGAATACGATTCTTTTACTGTCATCAATAATGTTCTGTAATTGTTCTACTTCTTTCTCGTACATATCTGTTCCTCCTGAATCTTTATATTTTTTATTCCTTACGAATGCATGGCGATGCAAAAAAACTGCCCACAGCCTCCAAAGGCTGCATGACAGTCATTTTCCTTCTTACTTTTTATTCTCTTTTCTGATCCATGCAGCCACTTCATGCAAGTCCGCCAGTTCTGCCGTAATTCCTTCTTTTGCCTCTTTTGACACAACTGCTATGTCCGGCACATAGATCGTATATCCGCCCGCTGCCTTTCCTGCCAGAAGTCCCGGTGCACTGTCCTCCAGTACCAGGCATTCCTTTGGATCCTGCCCAATCAGCTCTGCTGCTTTCAGGAAAATGTCCGGCTCCGGCTTCCCACGCTCCACCATATCTCCGTAAATCGCATTCGAAATCAGATGTTCTATACCGGACATATGTATCAGCCTGCTCGCACGCTTTCTTTCTGTGGATGTCGCAACCACAGCCGGAATCTCATGTTCTTTTAAATATTCTAATAAATCCTGCAGTCCTTCTTTATGCGGAACAGATTCTTTTGTCACTTCGTCGAAATACTCATGCTTCATTGCACGCGCTGTATCGTAATCCAGTCTGTCTCCAAAATATGCTGCAAATTTTTTTCGGATCGCCTGTGGATTTCTTCCCCGAAAAGAATCTGTCAATGCTACCGGAATATCCACGCCCAGCTTTTTACCTGCGTAAATCCATCCTTTGGTAGAAAGACGTTCTGTATCGAACATCGTTCCATCCATATCAAAGATTACACCTTTTACCATATACTTTATGACTCCTTATTCTCACTGTAACCGGTAAAGAATTCGGATAACGCATCCAATGTCTTCACAAGCACCGGAAGCTCGGTATCATCCAGTTTATCCAGAATGGCCTGTGTCATCTGTCTGTGATAATCTTCATGATGGTGGTAAGCCTTCACACCTTTTTCTGTCAGCTTGACAAGAACGACTCTTCTGTCTTCTTCGCTGCGATGACGCTCTACATATCTTTTGTTCACCAGACTGTTCATGGCAGTCGTAAGGGATCCTACGGTAATATTAAGCTTTCTGGCAATCGAAGACATATTATTCCCGTCGCCAAGTCCGACTGCCTCGATCACATGCATATCATTATTCGTAAGGTCTTTGAACTCATCCGTAATGATTGCCTTTTCTTCCAGTTCCCATATTTCATTGATCAGACTGACCAGTGTCTGATTGATCATCTTATATGCATCATCCATTCCCATCTTCTGTAATTTCCTTCACTTTAACTCTTCATTCTTTACTCTTATTCTTTATTATACCCTTTCTGGTATCAGAGAATCAATAACTTCTTTTACAGTTTCCAGATGAGTTGCCTGATATGCATACGCTCCACAGAAAAGTAACGCATCATCTATCTTTCCTTTTGCCGCATTGATCAGTGCCTGAGTGATACAATACGGCGTGGTTCCCGGATTACAATGCTTCAGACACTGAAAACAATGCGCCGGTGCAATACGCCCCAGTTCTTTTACTTTTTTCATAAATGGATTCAAGATTGCACGTCCCGGCATTCCCACCGGACTTTTTACAATCACGATGTCTTCTTTTCTTGCATTCAGGTAGGCTTCTTTATAGCGGATATCTGCATCGCATTCTTCTGTTGTAACGAATCTTGTCGCCACCTGTATGGCATCTGCTCCGAGGGAAAATGCACGCGCTGCGCTTTCACTGTCATGAATTCCTCCCCCCATCGCAACAGGAATCTTTTTTCCATATTTTTCCGAAAATGTATGAATGACCTGCATGATGGCTATGATTTCTTTTTCGTAGGAAGTTCGGCATTTTACATAGTCTTCTGCCCCAGCATCTATACCATACGTTTCCAGCTGCTCTTCATGAAATCCAAGATGTCCCCCTGCGAGCGGTCCTTCGATCACAACCAGATCCGGGATTCTGTGGTATTTTTTGTCCCAATATTTTAATATCACATTTGCCGATTTTGCAGTCGATACGATCGGTGCGAGTAAGATGTCGGACTCACCCACATATTTCGGAAGATCCGTCGGAAGTCCCGCTCCCGATACGATCAGATCTGCTCCTGCTTCTACCACCGCATGCACATATTCTTCATAGTGCTCCATGGCAACCATCAGATTGAATCCAATGATTCCGTCCGATGCAATCTTTCTTGCTTTCTCATACTCTGATTTTATCGCTCTTAAATTCGCTTTTAATGGATCTTTTATAAAATCTTCTTCTCTAAAACCGATCTGGGCAGTGGAGATAATGCCGATCCCTCCGGCTTTTGCCACTGCGCCTGCCAGGGAATGCAGGCTGATACCAACTCCCATACCACCTTGAATGACTGGAACTTTTGCTGTCTTTGTTCCTATTTTCAGTGGTTGTATTTTCATATATTTTCCTCACTCTATTATAGAATCTGTTCGTCCATAAACATTGCCTGTAAAATACATCGTTTTCTTATGATATATAGCAGTGATTTACTCTGCTCCATATTACATATTCCTGAAACGCTCATATCTATGTTCTATTAACTCCTGCTCTGACAAACTTTTATATTTCATCAGAAATTCTTCGATTGCCTCATCCATCTGCATGATCACAACATCCATATTCTGAACGATATATTCCTCCGGCTCTGCAAAGACACGCTCTACAATTCCCTGTGCCTTCAGATTCTCTGCCGTCAATTTCATCACTTCTGCTGCTTCTTTGGCCTTGGAGCTGTCTTTCCAGAGGATACTTGCGAATCCTTCCGGCGAGAGGATGGAATAGATGGAATTTTCCAACATCCATACTTCATCTGAAGTGGCCATCGCAAGTGCTCCGCCACTTCCGCCTTCTCCAATGATGATTGAAACAACCGGAACCCTTAATCCGGACATCTCATAGATATTTCTGGCAATGGCTTCTCCCTGTCCGCGTTCTTCTGCTTCGAGTCCACAGAATGCTCCCGGTGTATCAACCAGACAGATGACCGGACGAGAGAATTTCTCTGCCTGTTTCATAAGTCTTAAGGCTTTTCTGTATCCCTCCGGCTGTGGCATACCAAAGTTTCTTTCGATATTTTCCTTCGTATTTCTTCCCTTTGCCTGTGCAATCACTGTTACCGGCGTGCCATGGAATCTTGCAACGCCACCGATGATAGCTTTGTCATCTGCGAAATACCGGTCTCCGTGGAATTCTACAAAATCTGTAAAGAGTGCGTCAATGTAATCACTGCCTACCGGCCGGTCTTTGCGTCTGGAAAGTTCTACTCTCTGCCATGCGGTCATATTCATCTTGCTGCCTGATGTCAGTTCCACATCACATTTTTTTCTATTAAATCCTGTTCCTTCTCCTACCTCATGAAGTGCCAGAATCTTAGAAAGTGTCTCTTTCATCTGAGGGCGCTCCACAATGGCATCCAGAAATCCATGTTCCAGTAAAAACTCTGCTCTCTGGAAACCATCCGGAAGCTTCTGTCCGATGGTCTGCTCAATCACTCTTGGGCCTGCGAACCCGATCAGAGCTTTTGGCTCTGCCAGGATCACATCACCGAGCATCGCAAAGCTTGCGGTTACTCCGCCAGTCGTGGGATCGGTCAGTACGCTGATGTAAAGAAGTCCGGCATCACTGTGGCGCTTCAGTGCTGCGGATGTCTTTGCCATCTGCATCAGAGAGACGATTCCCTCCTGCATGCGGGCCCCTCCGGAGCAGGCAAATAAGATGACCGGAAGTCTTTCTTTCGTTGCCCGTTCTACCGCCCTTGCTATCTTCTCTCCAACTGCCTCTCCCATGCTGGCCATCAGGAATCTTCCATCACAGACTCCGATAGCCGCCTCGCGGCCGTCAATCTTTGCTTTTCCTGTTACAACTGCTTCTGAAAGCCCTGTCTTTTCCTGTAATTTCTTCAGTTTTTCTTCGTATCCTTTGTATTCCAGAGGATTTCCTCCCTGAAGATCCGAATCCCATTCTTCAAAAGAACCTTCATCTGTGATCATCTCGATTCTGCGTCTTGCATGCACGCGGAAATATCCTCCGCACTTTGGACAGATATAATGATCTTTCTTTACATCCTCCGCAATGATCGCTCCCCCACATTTATTACATTTGCGAAGTAATCCTTCTGGAACTTCCGGTCGTCTGGTAAATGTAATATAATTCTTTCTTCCGACAGCAATTCTGGTCTTTTTAAATACGTTGTCCAGCTTCATCAGCAGTCACCTCTACAGCCTTTCAATAAATTCAATATCTATATTTCCCTCAATATAATCCGCATGATTGACAATCCCATACTGATAATCAACATTCGTATCGATTCCTTCTATAATGACTTCTCCAAGTGCACTCTGCATCTTACGGATCGCTTCCTGACGATTCTTCGCCCACACGATCAGCTTGGCCACCATGGAATCATAATACGGCGGAATCGTATAGCCGCTGTATATCGCAGAATCAATACGGATACCCTTTCCTCCCGGAAGATACATATCTGTGATCGTTCCCGGGGACGGACGGAACCCTTTCTCCGGATTCTCTGCATTGATCCTGCACTCGATCGCATGACCGGTCAGTCTGATATCTTCCTGTGTATAGGATAATTTCTGTCCGGATGCAATGCGGATCTGTTCTTTCACAAGATCTACACCTGTCACCCATTCTGTGACCGGATGTTCCACCTGGATTCTGGTATTCATTTCCATGAAATAAAAGTTCCCGGATTTTTCTAATAAGAATTCGATGGTTCCGGCATTCTCATAACCTGCCGCTTTGGCAGCTTTTACCGCAGCGTCACCCATCTTCTTTCTCAGTTCATCCGATAATGCAACAGACGGAGATTCTTCGATCAGCTTCTGATGATTGCGCTGAATAGAACAATCTCTTTCTCCCAGATGGATCACATTGCCATATTTATCCGCCAGGATCTGGAACTCAATGTGTCTTGGATTCTCTACAAAATGTTCAATGTACATCGTCGAATCGGCAAATGCCATCTCGGTCTCTTTCTGAGCCGTCTGGAATGCAGACTCGAACTCTTCCGGTGTCCAGGCGGTACGCATACCTTTGCCCCCGCCTCCTAAAGCTGCCTTAATGATAACCGGATAGCCAATCTCTCGGGCAAGTTCTGCACCGGTCTTTGCATCGTAGACGGGTTCTTTGCTTCCCGGAATGACCGGTACTCCCGCTGCCATCATCGTATTTCTCGCAACCTGTTTATTTCCAAGACTTGCAATGACTTTTGAATCCGGCCCGATGAATGTAATATTGCACTGCTCGCACAGCTCTGCAAATTTACTATTCTCTGACAGGAATCCAAATCCCGGATGGATTGCATCTGCACCGCTTATGATCGTTGCACTGATGATATTTTCCATACTGAGATAGCTGTCCTTTGACGGAGCCGGCCCGATGCAGATGGCTTCGTCTGCAAGCTTGGTATGCAGTGCTTCTTTGTCTGCCTCGGAATAGACCGCTACGGTCTCAATTCCCATCTCACGGCAGGCGCGGATGATACGCACCGCGATCTCTCCTCTGTTTGCGATCAATACTTTTTTAATCATCTTTCTTTACACTCTCCTATGTTGCTCTTATCTATCCGACCATGAATGTAAGCTCTGCACTTACGACTACTTTTCCATCCACGCTCGCAACTGCCTCGCCGACACCGACAGGTCCTTTTCTGCGGATGATCTTCGTCTCCAGACGTACCTTGTCTCCCGGGACGATCTTTCCTTTGAATTTGCATTTATTAATACCGCCGAAATATGCAATCTTTCCTTTATTTTCTTCCAGGCTTAAGATTGCAACCGCACCGGCCTGTGCCAGTGCTTCGATTGTCAGCACGCCCGGCATTACAGGTTCTTCCGGGAAGTGTCCCGCAAAGAATTCTTCTCTGTAAGATACGCATTTATATCCCACTGCATATTCTCCCGGCACATAATCTTCGATGTAATCCAACAGAAGAAATGGATGACGGTGCGGAATGATTTCTTTGATCTGATTGATGTTCAAATGATTCATATTGTCCTCCTACACGATGCGAAATAACGGCTGTCCGTATTCCACGCCTTCCTGATTATTTACCAGAATCTCTGCAACCGTTCCGCTGTAATCGCTTTCGATCTCATTCATCAGCTTCATGGCTTCCACGATTCCGAGTGTCTGTCCTTTTTCTACTCTGTCTCCGACTTTTACGAAGCTTTCTGCATCTTCTGCAGGTGCTGAATAAAATGTTCCTACCAGCGGAGACTCTACAATATTTCCTGCGACTGCTTCTTCCGCAGCTGCTCCCAGTGTCTGATCCCCTTCTGCATTCGTTTTTCCCATCTCAGCAGAAACCACTCCGGCAGAAGCTGTTCCGGTCATATTCACCGGTGCAGACACATTTTCCGTCACATAGCATGTATTTTCTTTCTTGCTCAAATGCAGTTTGATACCGTCTTCCTCATATTTAAAGCCTGTCAGATCTGACTTTGACACAGCATCTATGAGTTCGATCATTTTCTCCATTTCCATATGTCTTTGTCCCTCCTGCAATTCTCCGCTAGTCTTCATATCTCTTTAACAGTAACACCGCATTATGTCCGCCAAATCCAAGTGAATTTGTCAGTACATAATTGACTTCTTTTTCTACCGGCGCACCGATCGCATAGTTCAGGTCACACTCTTCATCCGGAGTTTCAGTTCCGACTGTCTGATGGATGAAGTTGTCCTGGATTGTCTTCACACAAGTGATAAATTCCACACCTCCGGCCGCACCGAGCAGATGGCCGATCATGGATTTTGTCGAGTTGATCACAACATCTTTTGCCGCATCGCCAAGAGCCAGTTTGATCGCACGTGTCTCGAACAGGTCATTGTGATGTGTACTGGTTCCGTGTGCGTTGATGTAATCCACCTGGGAAGGTTCGATTCCGCCTTCTTCCATCGCAAGTTCCATTGCTTTGGCTGCACCGCTTCCGTCTTCTGCCGGAGAAGTAATGTGATATGCATCTCCCGTAGAACCGTATCCGACAAGTTCAGCATAGATGACTGCACCACGTTGTTTTGCATGTTCCAGTTCTTCCAGAACAACCACACCTGCACCTTCTCCGAGAACGAATCCATCCCTGTCTTTATCAAATGGTCTGGATGCCTTCATCGGATCTGTAGAAGTCGAAAGTGCTGTCAGGCTTGTGAATCCTGCGACTCCGGTCTCACAGATACATCCTTCTGCTCCACCCGCCAGCATCACTTCTGCGTCACCATACTGGATCGCACGGAATGCATCACCGATGCAGTTTGTTCCACTGGCACATGCTGTAACGACATTCGTACATTTTCCCTTCAGACCGAGCTGAATGGAAATATTTCCTGCTGCCATGTTCGAGATCATCATCGGAACCAGAAGCGGATTAACTCTTCCCGGTCCTTTAGTCCGGATTTTTTCGTATTCTTTTTCTACAGCCTGCAGGCTTCCGATACCGGAACCCACAATTACACCGACACGGAACGGATCTTCCTTTGACATATCAAGTCCGGCATCTTCGAATGCTTCTTTTGCCGCTGCCACCGCATACTGGGAAAATGGTTCCATTCTTCTTGCTGCCTTAAAATCCATTCTGTCTTTTGCCTGAAAATCTTTTACCTCTGCTGCAATCTTTACTTTATATTCTGTGGTGTCGAATTTGGTAATCTCTCCGATTCCCACTTTTCCTTCTTTGATGCCGCTCCAGAACTCCTCTACCGTATTTCCGATCGGAGTCACTGCTCCAAGTCCTGTCACTACAACTCTTCTCTTCATATATCTTAATCTCCTTTACATCACCATACCGCCGTCTACATGCAATACCTGTCCAGTAATATATCCCGCATCCTCTGACGCAAGAAATGCAACCGCATTCGCCACATCTTCTGCTTTTCCGAATTTTCCAAGCGGAATCTGTGCGGCAGACGCTTCTTTTATCTTTTCCGGAAGTACTTCTGTCATGTCGGTCTCGATAAATCCCGGTGCAACTGCATTGACCGTGATTCCTCTGGATGCCACTTCTCTGGCTGCTGTTTTGGTCAGTCCGATCACACCTGCTTTGGACGCCGCATAATTTGCCTGTCCTGCATTACCGCTGACACCTACAACAGATGCCATATTTATGATGCGTCCGCTTCTCTGGCGGATCATCTGGCGGAGCGCAGCTCTTATTGTATGAAATGTTCCCTTCAAGTTTGTGTCCAATACCTTATCAAAATCTTCTTCTGACATCTTCATAAGGAGTCCATCCTTTGTGATTCCTGCATTATTAACCAGAATATCAATTCTTCCCTGCTCCTTGATCACCGTCTCGATGAATTCTTTACAGGCATCAAAATCGGCCACATTACATTGTATGATCACCGCTTTACCGCCTGCAGACTCAACTTCATTCTTTACTTCTTCGGCTCTTTCTCTGGAACCGTTATAGTTGATCACAACTGTTGCTCCTTTTGATGCAAGCTTCACAGCGATTGCTTTTCCGATTCCTCTGGACGCTCCGGTTACAACTGCAACTTTTCCTTCCATTGTCTGACTCATCTTTAAGCTTCCTCCATCATCTTTCCACTATCTGCAAGTTCGGTGCAGACTTTATCCACATCCTCCCACTGGGAAATGTGGAATACTTTCACACTTCGGTCGATTTTTCTTAAAAATCCTTCCAGTGTCTTACCCGGTCCGATCTCAACAAATGTATCAACACCGTCTGCGATCATGCGTTCCATGCTCTGCATCCAGCGCACCGGTGAACTGATCTGTGTCGTAAGAAGTCCCGGAGTTTCTCTGATGTCTGTTACCTTCTCTGCTGTTACATTCGTTACATACGGAATTCTTAATTCGTGAAATCTGGTATGTTCCAGTTCTTCCGCCAGTTTCTCTCCTGCCGGAACCAGCATCTGAGAATGGAACGGTCCGCTGACATTTAACATAATGGTGCGTCTCGCCCCTGCTTCTTTTAACTTTGCAGCCGCTTCTTCTACAGCGTCGGTCTTACCGGTGATGACGATTTGTCCCGGACAGTTATAGTTTGCGACCGACACATCAGCAATCGGTTCGATCACTTTTTCGATTTCCTCTGCCGCCATAGAAATGACCGCACACATGGCTCCTTCTCCTGCCGGAACCGTGTTCTGCATCAGGATTCCTCTTTTTCTTACCAGGCGGATCGCATCCATATCGTTCATTCCTCCGGCAGCTGCGATCGCCGGGTATTCTCCCAGGCTTAATCCTGCTGTGATATCTGCTTTCAGTCCTTTACTTTCCGCAACTCTTGTCATTGCCAGACAGGTCGTGACCATTGCTGCCTGTGTATATTCCGTCAAATCCAGCCTGTCATTTTCTTCAAAGCAAAGTTCCTTCATATCCAGATCAAGTTCCTCACCTGCCTGGTCAAATATGTATCTTGCAATCTCACTGTTTTCATAAAAGTCGGCTCCCATGCCGGCTTTCTGAGCACCCTGTCCCGGATAAATAAATGCAATCTTACTCATAGAATCCCTGTCCTCCGATTAATGCATCTGTCTCTGTTACCAGTTTCTGGATCAGATCTTTACATGACATTCTTTCTTTTACCATGCCGGCAATCTGTCCTGCCATTACGCTTCCGTTCTTTACATCACCCTCTACGACTGCTTTTCTGAGGCCGCCAAGTGTGAGCTTTTCCAGTTCTTCGAATTCTGCTCCGGCATTTTCCAGTTCCAGATATTTTCTCGTCATATCATTGCGAAGGGCTCTGACCGGATGTCCTGTGGTTCTTCCTGTTACTCTGGAATCAATATCCTTCGCTTTGATGATTCTTTCTTTGTAATTCTCATGTACCTGGGATTCATCTGTTACAACAAAATGTGTTCCCATCTGGACGCCTTTTGCTCCCAGCATGAATGCCGCAGCAATTCCTCTTCCATCGGCAATTCCTCCGGCTGCAATAACCGGAATACTGACTGCATCTACAATCTGTGGAACAAGTACCATCGTTGTACTCTCGCCGATATGTCCGCCGGCTTCACAACCTTCTGCTACCAGTGCATCCGCACCACAGCGTTCCATTCTTTTTGCCAGGGCCACAGAAGCAACGACCGGAATAACCTTTACGCCGGCTTCCTTCCACATCTTCATGTATTTCTCCGGATTACCCGCACCGGTGGTAACAACCTTTACGCCTTCTTCGACAATCACCTTTGCAACTTCATCTGCATAAGGACTCATCAGCATGATGTTGACACCGAATGGTTTGTCTGTCAGTTCTTTTGCCTTGCGTACCTGATCTCTTACCCAGTCTGCCGGAGCACTTGCTGCACCGATGAGTCCCAGTCCGCCGGCTTCGGATACACCTGCTGCCAGATGGTATTCTGCCACCCAGGCCATACCGCCCTGAATGATCGGGTATTCAATTCCTAATAATCTGGTTACTTCTGTCTGCATAATCTCTATACTCCCTGTCTTTTTATAATTTTCTTACTCTTTATGAGCGTTCACATACTCTACAACATCACCGACTGTTACGATCTTTTCCAGATCTTCCGACGGAATCTCGATTCCATATTCATCTTCCAGTGCCATTGTCAGTTCAAAAAGATCTAAGGAATCTGCTCCGAGGTCATCTTTGAATGATGCGTTTTCTGTGATTTTGCTTTCCTCTACTCCTAAGTTATCTGCTACCATTTTTTTAATCTGTTCTAACATATCTTTGTTCTCCTTTTATTTCTGTTTTTGTCTCTCTTTTTTAGCTTTGGTTCCTTTTTAATTCTTTTGCACTTATAAGGGTTGCTTATCTGAGGCTTCTTACCACTCCAGAATGCTGGCCCCCCAGGTGAGTCCTGCACCAAATCCTGCCAGGATAATCTTCTGTCCTCTGTTCAGTTTCCCGGCTCGGTTCAGTTCATCGAGAAGAATTGGAATACTTGCGGAAGATGTATTTCCATATTCTTCCAGATTCATCGGAAATTTTTCTATCGGTTCACCCAGCCGCTTTGCGATTGCTTCTACAATTCTTCTGTTCGCCTGATGCAAGATGTAAAAACTGATTTCTTCCTGTGCCGTGTCATTCTTTTCCAATACTTCTTTTATTGCCTGCGGCACGCTCTTTACAGCAAACATAAATACTTCTCTTCCATCCATCTGCATCAGATATTCTTTTTCTTCCGGCTTTGGCATATCTTCCGGTGATAATTCGCTTCTGTCATATCTGCTTTTACAGCGAAGTGCTTCTCCTCTAAAGCCATCGGAGTGTGTTACCGGAAGATAATATCCCGTATCTTCGCGCTTCAGCACTGCCGCTCCTGCGCCATCCCCGAACAGGATACACGTCCCGCGGTCCTTCCAGTTCGTCAGATTCGATAAACTCTCGCTGCCAATGATCAGTGCAGTCTGATACACGCCCGCATTCAGATAAGCCGCTGCCGTATTATAAGCAACCACAAATCCGGTGCATGCCGCACTCAGATCAAAACATGTCGCATGCTTTGCCCCAAGGTCTTTCTGCACTTCACAGGCTGTACAGGGAAGTATTACATTTGAAGAAATCGTAGACACGATGATCAGATCCACATCTTCTGCAGCAATTCCCGCATTTTCAAGTGCCTGCCTTCCGGCTTCGGCTGCCATGGATACCGTCGTCTCTTCTTTGATAATATGACGTCTCACGACTCCGGTTCTCTCCCGGATCCACTCATCACTGGTATCAACCAGTTTCGCAATGTCATTGTTGTCCATTGCAAATGATGGTACGCAAGATCCTGTCCCACATATTCTTCCAGTCATTATAAATACCTCTGATTTATTTTGATTCTAAATTATTTTGACTGTCAAAGTATATATCAATAATTTTTGTTTGTCAAGTATTTTGAATATCAAAATATATTGACTTTTCTTTTTTACCTTGTTATATTTTTTCTGAAGTAACTGCTGTCCGGCAGTCTGCAAAGTAGCAGGCTGCCCCCAGGAAAGGAATTATCCATGAACACTCTCAGAAAAATATATTGCAGGGCTTTTCAGAAAGCTTTTCACATTGCAATTCCCTTTTTACCTTACAGAAAACCTAAAATAGCAGGAAGCGTCAAGGAACTCCCTGAAATCATCATGCGCCACAAATGTACTCATGTACTGATCATTACAGATGGCGGTATCATGAAGCTTGGACTTACCCGAAGACTGGAAAAA
>OIAS01000523.1_pt1 | contig 13186 bp, 11 predicted proteins | sample 1580811 | NCBI WGS metagenome assembly OIAS01 (sample SAMEA3882513, study PRJEB24775) | human gut metagenome | biome: human-associated habitat; feature: intestine environment; material: feces | place: Netherlands | collected 2009/2010
TGAACAAGGGCGTGATCACATTCGAGGACGCGCTGGTGAAGGTGCAGGTACGCGAGGAGTTCGAGAAGCTCTGCGGCGCGCGCAAGTCGTTCTAAGGATGGCCGGCACAGCTGGCGCGATGGTGTGCCCATGCATCCAATGGCGGTTCCGCAACATGGAATATGACGGAACCGCCATGATCCATGCGCGGCCACGCAATAATCGCAAAGTCACGCAGCAATCGCGCGTATTTCGAACGCAACGGGAAACAGGAAACATGAGTTCTGCAACAGTAGCAGCCACAGACAACAGAACACGATGCGACGCAATCCGGCATTGGCTCACGCCTCATCGTTTGCACTGCATCGCGCTCGCGGCGTACGTCATCGTGGTGGCCACAGTGATGTGCTTCCACGAACCATGGTTCGACGAGGCACAAGCCTGGCTCATCGCGCGCGACTGCTCGTGGCGGGAGATGATTCTGGAACGTCCACACTATGAGGGGCATCCGCCTCTGTGGTGGATGATGCTCGCCGCACCCGCAAAACTCGGCGTACCCTACGAGATCGGTCTGAAAAGCATCAATCTGACATGCGCCACACTCATGATCTGGCTGTTGGAATTCAAAACCAAACTGCCGGAACCATTCAAAGTCATCCTGCCGTTCTCCTATTTCCTGTGCTATCAGTACGGCGTCACGTCGCGCCCCTATGCGCTGATGGTCGCCGCCATGCTGCTGGTGGCTATCAACTGGAAAACCCGCGACGAGAAACCATGGCGCGAAGCGCTCAGCATGATGCTGCTGTGCCTGACCAGTTCATATGGACTGGTAATCGCCGGCATGTTCGCGGCGAATTGGGTAGTGCGGTTCGTCTGGCAGGAACATTCGTTGATACGTAACCGGCGACGGTTCATCGCGCTGCTGGCGCTGCTCGCGGCGGCGATGGCCATACTGATCGACGTGATGCCCGCAAAAGACGTGTATTCCGGCAATTTCGACATCTCCGGCATGACACAGCCGGCACCACTATGGATACAAATCTGCAATTCCTGGCTGCTGCTGCCGGCCGAAGCATTATTCACCTCGACGGTGTCGGACACGAATCTGGTATTCATCGGCCTATCACCGACACTGCTGTACACGGGAACCGTGTCATGCCTCATGTGGGCCCCGCTCATCCACATCAGCCGACGTCGGCACAACGCAATGCTGCTGCTGAGCTCGTACACAGTGATGTGCTTGGTGTTCGCGCAGCATTTCTCCATGCACCATCTGGGCATCCTGCTGGGATTCTTCATCGCGGTGCTCGCGATTGACTGCGACGAGCGACGTATCAGCACGGACGACTGGCCGGCCTGGTGCATCACCATGGCCGACCGATTCATCGGCAAGCTTGGAGCGAGGAAAGCGCGCAACTATCTCATCACGCTGAAGGCCCTCGCTTTAGGTGCCATGCTCATCAGCGTGTATTGGACGATCAACGCCAGCATATGCGACATACGATACGAGTATTCCTCATCCCGGACGGTGGCCTCGTTCATCAAGACCAATCATCTGGAGCAATACCGTTGGATGGCTGGCTGGACTCGCATCAATTCCACGAATGCGTCCCCGGATGTCAAAGCACGAATCAATCAAGGCGGCTACTGCGCCAATGGCAAGGACTGCATCGACTACACATCATGGGTGAGCGGAACACTGGTCACCGCCGACCCGTACTTCAAGCGTACGCTCATGTCCAATGCCTACAAAGGGCGCAGCTACATCTCTTGGGAATGGTGCATAGACCCCTATGCCGGCAAACAAGACATCGAAACCTGGAGATCATGGGGCGAACCCGAATTCTACGACACCATCTATCAGCCGTTCTTCTTCAGCGCCCTCGGCTATGACCGGAACGACTACACGAAAATACGCATCGCCGAAACCGTCACACCATGGAAAGACCAGCGATCGCGCGGTTCCGTGGAAATCTACGTACGCAACGACATCTACAAGAACGTCCTGCACTCCCCTGACACCGGCATCGCATGGCCGGATGGAGCCAAACGGCGGTAGATGGGAGCATCGGTGCATCACACGAGCAAGGTAGTCTGAGAATATGCCGTACCACAACCCGAATTCACGCAGCCGGCGGAATGTCCTACGTATCGTGGGCGTGCTCGTCGTGCTTGCCGTCATCGCCGGCGTCGCCAATTTCCTGCACGCCACCACCAGCGAAGCGGCCGGCAACGTCAAGCCGCAGATCGAAACCATGCAAGGCATCCGGCAGACCGCGCAGGACAGCATCACGTTCGCGCAGGGCCTGGATGATCCGGACCGATTCGCCGCGCACATCGAAACCGTGCAGCAGTGCATGGACGATTACGACCGGCTTGCCGACGCCAAGCAGATCAAGTATCTGCTGTCGGACAATCTGCAGGAACGCATCATCGGACTGTTGTACCGCAACCAGCAGCGCACCATCATCGACAGCATGCGCGTGGCGGCACATAATCTCGACGGACAGACCAAGGAGCTGCTCAGCGCGGTCGACGCGGCCATGGCGGATGATTTCAGCCAGCATGCGGCGCAATGGCTGCTGCAGGTGGATGATCCGACGCAGGCGAACGAGCTCATCGACCGATACGGCAAACAGCGCGCGTATGCATCGATGAGGGAGATGCTCGCCGACCTACGGTCGCTGCACAAACTACGCTCGGACGTGAAACAGCAGGTCTCGACTGCGGTCAGCAATCTGCATAACGCGGAAGCCGCAGCGGCTGCGATCGCCGTGCCCGAACGCAACGGTGATCTCGATCCGGCCGGATGGAATTCAACTGCGGCGGCCAGTCAGGTGAGAATCCGAGTGGATTCGTGGCTGCGTATTACTGCCAGATGCCCGACCGCTCGCAGAGGAATGTCGTGCATATCCTCACCACACACCCGGATTGGACGCAGACCGCGCGAAGCCCCTGGCTGGTGGACATGGTCAAGCACGAACTTTCGCACCGTTCGATCATGATCTCCTGCGGCACCACGCAACCGACAATCGCAGCCGACCGTACGGAGGCGGTGACGAATTCCTATTCGGTGCTGTTTTTCGGGGCCGACCGCGACCGCATCACGAATCAGCAGCAGGGTGTCGCCGAATACGCGATGGATGCATCCAGCGATCAGCTGGCCACCGCCATCCACGATGGCAATTGCGGGTGAGGTAAGCCAGTTCTCGCTTGGCGACTATTGCACATCCTTGAATTCGATAGTCCAGTTCTTCGCGTCGTCGCCAAGCACATTGCGCACATACTGCTCTATAACAATGACAACTGCCGCAACAGCGCCAAACAACACCTTACGCAACTTTTTTGCACTGAGATCGCCGAACAACCTATCGCAAAGACCGCCCCGCCTCCTTCGACTCCCGTCATTTCTCGCCAACGCACATTCCTTTCACGGTTCTCTTCCGTCAACAATTCTATCCCCGCACGCAAATACATAGGGGCGTCACAAACGTCTCAGGAAATAATACGGGGAAGCCCATCTCGTGGAATGATTATCGGAAATAATCCGATATTTGATGACGTTTCATCATAATGAAAATGCCCGCCATGTCTTCCTGCAGGCAGGACAGCACACATACCACTTACTACTTCCACGCCGGCTTAAACATTCGGATGGGATACTCAAAAGAGCGTGGAAGAGGCGACCTGCTATTCAGCACACGAAATGCTGCAGCCGAACGTACAATGGTCGCCCCATGTCTTCGCTATTCGGCGATACCGTTTTTGGACTAAATCAGCCAATCGGTCACGTCCTTCTCGGAAACAGATTCCGAGAAACGGTGCCCGGTAAGCCATGTACCGCTGCCTGCCATTTTCTGGAGCGTGGATGCACTGTTGCCGATATCGGAGCTGGCGGAAGTGCAGAACGGAATAATCGTCTTACCTGCGAAATCGTTGGATTTGACGGAATCGTTCACCAGCCAAACAGGTGCCATCCACCAAATCGGGAAGCCCGGATACACAGTGCTGCCGGCACCGACCATGTCATGGGCCGGAATCATTCGCGGCCGGCACGTTCCTTGACATAACCGACGAAGCGGTCGACCGCCTCAGGGGTGTCGTGGCGAAAGAACATGCTGGTCTTGGTGTCAAGGCCCGCGATGGTTGCCATCTCGCTGTCGGAGAGCCGGAAATCGAAGATGTTCAGGTTTTCTTCCATGCGCTCCTTGTGCGTGGACTTGGGCAGAGCGACGATGTCGCGCTGGATGAGCCAACGCAGGATCACCTGTGCGACGGACTTGCCATGCGCCTCGCCGATCCTGGCCAGGGTGGGATTGGAGAACATGTTCTGCATGCCCTCCCCGAACGGAGCCCATGCTTCCTGAGCCACGCCCCGCTTGACCATGTTCTTGCGAGCTTCGATCTGCTGGTTGAGCGGATTAGTCTCGACCTGATCGACCATCGGGGCGATCTCATTGAAGGCGACCATATCGGCCAGACGATCCGGATAGAAGTTACTCACACCGATGGCGCGGATCACGCCGTCCTTGTAGAGCTTTTCGAGTGCACGCCACGCGCCGTAGGTATCGGAAAACGGCTGGTGCAGTAACACCAGATCGAGATAGTCGGTGCCAAGCTTCTTCAAGGACACATCGACGGACCTCAGCGTGTTCTCATAGCCGTAATTGCTGATCCAGATCTTGGTAGTGAGGAACAGATCCTTACGATCGATACCGGAATCCTTGATTCCTTGGCCGACTTCGGCCTCGTTGAAGTACGACTGTGCGGTGTCGATATGGCGGTACCCGGTCTCGATGGCCTCGCGCACGCAGCGAGGAGCATCGTCCTTGCTGATCTGGAAGACGCCGTATCCGATCTTCGGAATCTCAACACCGTTGGCAAGTTTCACGTATTCCACTGTTTTTCCTTCCATAAATTCGTCGGTATTCAGTGCCGGCATGTATGCCGTTCTGACCCTCAAGATAAAATCCGGTAGCCGCTACCGGTCAAATTACGGCACGCCGGTACTATCTACCGGTATTAATAACCGGAAATGTGACATGATAGGTACAAACAAAAAGAACAATGCGCCTCAAGCCCGACCCCATCCGGCGGCACCCGCCGAACGTCCTGCCGCGCAGCGTCCGAAAGGAGCCACGTACGGCAATCACGGCAGTGCCACTCCATAAGAACATGAAAACCTATACGATGAAGCAGGCCTGCAAACTAACCGGCATGAATTACGAAGCATTGAAGTTCTATTGCAATTCAGGACTCGTGCCCGGTCTCAAACGAGACCAGAACAACCGACGCGTCTTCGACGAGCGATGCATCGCATGGATCAACGGCCTGACATGCCTCAAACGCTGCGGTCTGGGCATCAAGGAGATGCGGCACTACACGCAACTCTGTCTTGAAAGTGAGTCATCGATACCGGAACGTCAGGAAATCCTTGCCGAAAAACGCGAGCATCTGGAGACGCAACTGGAGGAACTGCGTAAAGCCATCGCCTACATCGATGAAAAACAGCGCTTCTACGCCGACGTGACTGCCGGCAGGACGGCATACTGCAGCAACGTCATCGACACGACGCAAAGCGACTGACTGCGTTCCGTAGGTGATTTTTGCGTTCCGTAGGCGGTCAGCTTCGAATCCGGACACGAGCAAACGCCTAATTCCAGGCATCTCGCCGATGCTTATCCGGCAGCAACCACCTACGGAAGCCCAAAATCACCTACGGAATCGCGCCTGTCAAGGGACGTAGATAGATTAAGCACTGTTGTAAACATGCGGGGGTGCTTGATGGCCAAGTCCATCAAGCTGAGATAGGCATGAACGCCTGACCCTTTGAACCTGTTGGTTAGGACCAACGTAGGGAGCAGATCATGAGCGATGACTCATCCGCCAATGACGCACTCGGCACATTGCGTGCCGCCATCAAACAAGCCGTCACGGACGTGCGTGAGCAGACACCACTGGCACAGTCGTTCACCAATTTCGTAACCATCAATCTCGTTGCCAACGCACAGCTTGCGGCGGGCGGCACCGCGGCCATGAGCTATCTGCCGGATGATGTGATCGCCACCGCCGAAATCGCCGGATCGAACTACATCAACGTGGGCACGTTGCTGCCGTTCTTCAAGGACGCGCTGCCGGAAATCGCGCGCAAACTGCACGAAAACGGCAAGACGTGGGTGCTAGACCCGGTTGCTGCGGGCATTGGCGAAACACGCACGTTCATTCTTGAATCGTTCCGTGACGCGCCTCCGACCATTGTGCGCGGCAATGCGAGCGAGGTCATCGCGCTTGATGCGATGTGGGGGCTGGCCGACGCCGACAGCACTGATCCGACCACGCGTCCGGCTGGAGTGGAGGCCGTTGACGAGGTCGACGCGGCCATCGACGCGGCCAAACGTGTGGCCCGCCATTTGGCGAAGCACTCCCCCGTCGGCAAGGGCGCGGTTGCGGTGTCCGGCGCGGTTGATCTGGTGACCGACGGCGAGCGCACGTTCCGCCTGCCCGGAGGCAGCGCGATGATGACGAAGATCACCGGCGCCGGCTGTTCGCTCGGCGGCGTGACCGCAACGTATCTTGCCGTGGCCGAGCCGCTGGTCGCCGCCCTTGCCGCGTCGCTGCTGTATGATCGTGCGTCCGAAATCGCCGAAGTCAAATCCGATGGCCCCGGTTCGTTCCAGGTGGCGCTGCTCGACGCGCTGTGGAACGTCACCGCCGACCAGGTGGCCGCGTCCGACATCATCGAAACCAACTGACCGCAACGTTCCGTGGATGGTTTCGCACCATCGCAATCGTATATACGGAATATATACGTTCAGTGCGGTGCGACGGAAAATAAACGGAAAATAACAAGACTTCTTCTGGAGCACTTACCCAAAGAACAACAAAGGGGAAACCAATGAATAATTATCCATTCGCCTCGATGCGCGACTGCTTTGATATGAGCGCGTATTTCGTGGTCGGTCCGCAGGATTGCAAGGGCCGGCCGGTGACGGATGTGGTGGATGACGCGTTGCGTGGGGGCGCGACGTTCATCCAATTGCGCGCCAAGAACGCGGATGCGAAGGATATCACCGAAATGGCCCGCGATATCGCGCAGGTCATCAAGAACAGCGGCAAGTCCGATTCCGTGGCGTTTGTGATCGACGACCGCGTGGATGTGGTGTGGCAGGCGCGCGACAAGGGCATCAAGGTGGATGGCGTGCATATCGGCCAGACCGATATGGAACCGCAGGAGGCTCGCGCGCTGCTCGGCGAGGATGCCATCGTGGGCCTGTCCGCCGAGACCGAAAGTCTGGTGAAGCTTATCAACGAGCTGCCGAGCGGCTGCATCGACTACATCGGCGCCGGCCCGCTACATGTGTCCACCACCAAGCCGGAGGCTTCCGTGGGCGGCAACGACGGTTCCGGGCACACGCTTGACGAGGAACAGATCAACGCGATTTGCGCGGCGAGCGAGTTCCCGGTAGTGGTCGGCGGCGGCGTACATGCCGACGATATGGAGATGCTGGCCCGTTCGAAGGCGGCCGGCTGGTTCGTGGTGTCCGCGATCGCCGGTGCCGACGATCCGGAAGCGGCCACCCGCGAAATGGTGACGCGCTGGAAGGCGGTGCGCGGCGACGCGAAGCACGGCTATGCGCCGCGTGTGAAGTAGTCCGTCGTACAGGAAATCGACAAGCCCGCTGAGATGAGCGAGAAGTTCCGCAAGGGTGGTTCTACACTGTATCAGTGAGCTCAGTGAAGATAATCAATGAATCAGTGAGCCTAATAAGGAGAGTTACCATGACTAGCACATTGCCACCGGTATTGAGCATCGCAGGATCGGATTCGTCCGGCGGTGCCGGCATTCAGGCGGATTTGAAGACCATGCTCGCCAACGGCGTGTTCGGCATGACCGCGATCGCGGCGCTGACCGCGCAGAACACCACCGGCGTGACGATGGTCACCAACACTCCCCCGGAAATGCTTGCGGCGCAGATCGACGCGGTGTTCGAAGACATTCCGCCGGTGGCGGTGAAGATCGGCATGGTGTCCAGCGCCGAGCTCATCACCGTGATCGCCGACCGTCTGACCGCGCACAACGCGAAGAACGTGGTGCTCGACCCGGTGATGGTGGCCACGTCCGGCGCGAAGCTCATCGAGGATGATGCCATCGCGGCGCTGACGTCCAAACTGTTCCCGCTGGCCACCGTGATCACGCCGAACATGCCGGAGACCCAGGTACTGTGCGACTTGGCCGTAGAGCAAGGTGCGGGCGCAATCGACTATGAGAACGGCGAATCCATCTCCACCGAGAACGACATGGTGACCGCAGGTCATCTGCTCGCCGGCCATTTCGGCTGCGCGGTGCTCGTCAAGGGCGGCCACGGCACGCATGACGCGAGTGACGTGCTTGTCGAGCCGGATGGCAAGATCACCTGGTTCCGTTCCCGTCGCATCAACAACCCGAACACGCACGGCACCGGCTGCACGCTGTCTTCCGCCATCGCCAGCCATTTGGCTCTTGGCGAGGCGCTGCCGACGGCCGTCGACCATGCCAAGCTGTACCTGACCGGCGCTTTGGAAGCGCAGCTCGATCTTGGACATGGTTCCGGTCCGATGGACCACGCGTGGAAGTGGCGTTGAACCAAGCCACGCAAACCACGCGAACCATGGTAGCCGTTGGAACAGTACAACAAGTAATCGCACGAAAACACACGAGACAACGCTGAGAAAGGTAATCATGACGCTCGATCGCAACGCAGAAAAGCAGGAAGTGCCCGTCAATCCGGAAACCGGCAAACCGTATATCAACACGCTTGCCGCAGTAGCCATCTCCCCCGCCGGCGCCAGCCCGGAGAAGTCCACGTACGTGGCGCAGGCCGTGGACGTAATCCGTGAATCCGGCCTGCCGAACGAGACGAACGCCATGTTCACCAACATCGAAGGAGACATCGACGATGTGCTCAAGGTGATCCGCGACGCTACCATGAAGCTCGCCGGCCAGGGATACCGCACCGACGTGGTGATCCGTCTCGACATCCGCCCCGGTTTCGAAGGACAGATCCACGCCAAGCAGGAACTGGTAAACGAGATTCTGTCGAAATAACCCCTGACGGAACAGGGAATTCCACACGTAAGGCGCGTTTTTCTGGGAAAAGCGCGCCTTTCGCTTTTGTTTGGGTATAGTGTTGCGATTATGACCACGATGAAGGAAATCGCCGAACAGACAGGGGTATCCATCTCCACTGTATCCCTCGTGCTCAACGGACGCGACGAAGGCAGGGTGAATCCCACGCTTGCTTCGCTGGTGCGGAACAAGGCGACCGAACTCGGGTACAAGATCAACCCGTTGGCGCGAAGCCTACGCACCAACAAAACCCGAATCCTCGGCTTCATCAGCGAGGAAGTCGCCACCACACCGTACGCGGGCGGCATCATTCTGGGCGCGCAGGACGCGGCCAGCGCCTACGGCTACATGCTGTTCACCGTCAGCACCGACGGCAAGGCGAGCGAGGAAAACGAGATCGCCACACTGAAAAGGTACGGCGTGGACGGATTCTTCTATTCGAAGATGTCGAACCGCATCGCACATGTTCCCGAATCGTTGAACGAATACCCCGTGGTGATGGCGGACGCCACCGACCACGAGAACAAAGTGCCCAGCATCGAGCCGGACGAGTTCATGATCGGCTACGACGCCACGAATCGGCTGATCCAGGCCGGATGCAAACGCATCGCATACGTGGGTTGCGCGGAAAACATGATCGCGCAGGACGGTCGTCTTGCCGGCTACCGCACCGCGTTGCAGGAGGCCGGACGTGCGTTCAACCCATCGCTGGTATGCAACGTAATGAACAACGGTCCAGCTTTACGCGCCGTGAACAAGTTGTTCGACGACGAGCATCCGGACGGCTTCTTCTGCTTCAATGATGCGCGCGCCTGGTATGTGTACGAATGCGCGGCAAGAAGAGGGCTTACGGTAGGCAAAGATATTTCCGTGGTCGGCGTGGACAACCACCGCGTGTTCGCAGAGACACTTGAACCGCAGCTGACCACCGTCGAACTGCCACATTACGAAATGGGCTATTGGTCAGCCTGCAAGCTGATTTCCATGATTGAAGGCAAGGATGTGGATACCAGTTCATGTCCATCCGCCAGAGCTTCCCCTGCGCATTGTTGGAAAAAGATTCCGTCATATCCTGATTTTTCTGTTTTTACAACGATTCAAATGCTTACGATTGTTCGCACAGCCATTTTCTATACATGAAAATTGTGCGTTTGTTCACGACACGCCGAATAAAGCAATCGTGCCAACAGTCCGCCAGCAGTTGATTCAGGCTTAATTTCAACTATCCGCAAATCCTTACAAACGTTTGACGTCAAACGATTGACGTCAAACGTTTGACGAAGCAGTTGCCATATGCTATCTTGAAGCCATGTTCGCTTTTCGGCACGGCAGCTGAAATCCGAGCAGGCGCAAGCCAAAACAACATCGGAAGCGATCGATGCCGCGCGGCAGCGGCACCGCGAAGAGAAAAAGAGAATCAAAATGGCAAGTAAAACACGTTCTGTATGGAAGAATCCTTCCTATCTGCAGAGCTCCTTCGGCATTTTCATGTTCTTCTGTTCCTGGGGCATCTGGTGGTCCTTCTTCTCCCGCTGGCTCACTGACCCGACCCACGGTCTGGGCATGAGCTCCGCGGAACAGGGCCAGATCTACTCCATCAACTCCTTGGCCACCCTGGTCATCATGTTCGTTTACGGCACCATTCAGGACCAGCTGGGCATCAAGCGCAAGCTCGTGATCTTCATCTCTGCGGTCGCTGCATGCGTTGGCCCGTTCGTGCAGTTCGTGTACCAGCCGATGCTGACCGCCGGCGGCACCACCCGATTCATCGGCGTGCTTCTCGGCTCCATCGTGCTGTCCGCGGGTTTCATGGCCGGCTGCTCCCTGTTCGAAGCCATCACCGAACGTTACTCCCGTAAGTTCGGCTTCGAATATGGTCAGTCCCGCGCTTGGGGCTCCTTCGGCTACGCTGTCGTGGCGCTGTGCGCAGGCTTCCTGTTCAACATCAACCCGATGCTGAACTTCTGGGTTGGTTCCATCTGCGGCCTCGGCATGCTGTGCGTCTACGCCTTCTGGGTTCCGGCCGAGCAAAAGGAAGAACTCAAGAAGGAGGCCGATCCGAACGCGGCTCCGACCAACCCGTCCTTCAAGGAAATGGTCTCCGTCCTGAAGATGCCGACTCTGTGGGTGCTCATCGTCTTCATGCTGTTCACCAACACCTTCTACACCGTGTTCGATCAGCAGATGTTCCCGAACTACTACGCCTCCCTGTTCCCGACCACTGAAATCGGCAACGCCACCTACGGTACCCTGAACTCCTTCCAGGTGTTCCTTGAGTCCGCCATGATGGGCGTCGTCCCGATCATCATGAAGAAGATCGGCGTGCGCAACTCCCTGCTGCTCGGCGCCACCGTGATGTTCGCCCGTATCGGTCTGTGCGGCGTGTTCCATGACCCGGTCTCCGTCTCCATCGTCAAGCTGTTCCACTCCATCGAGGTACCGCTGTTCTGCCTGCCGGCGTTCCGTTACTTCACCCTGCACTTCGACACGAAGCTGTCTGCCACCCTGTACATGGTTGGTTTCCAGATCGCTTCCCAGGTCGGCCAGGTGATTTTCTCCACCCCGATGGGTGCTCTGCATGATGCCATGGGCGACCGTCCGACCTTCTTCACCATCTCTGCCATCGTGTTTGCGGCTCTGGTCTACGGCTTCTTCGTCATCAAGAAGGATGATCAGGAAGTCGGCGGCGATCCGTTCTACACTGACAAGCAGCTCAAGGCCATGAAGGCCGCTGGTGCGGAAGTGAAGGCCTGAGTCTCAGCCCGTACTAAGTCGGCGTACGGCGTCGATGGTGGTCGCAACCTACATCCCTTCTCCCGCGATCATCATCGGTACCGTACGCGTCATAACAACAATCGTGGTGTCCGAAGCGTTTCCCTTTTTCCGCTTTGGGCACCATCTTCAAAAAGCTTTTTACCCAACAATTCATAACCCAGATTCAGAAAGGCATTCAACGATGACTGGCTTTACTCCGGACGCACCTGTCCTTCACGAAATCAAGAACCACGGCGAGGAACTCACCAAGGCAGAGGCCGGCGTCGCGGCCTTCGCAGCCAAGCGTAACAACCGCTGGTATCCGAAGTTCCACATCGCATCCAATGGCGGTTGGATCAACGATCCGAACGGCCTGTGCTTCTACAAGGGCCGTTGGCACGTCTTCTACCAGCTGCACCCGTATGGCACCCAGTGGGGTCCGATGCATTGGGGTCACGTCTCCTCCACCGACATGGTCAATTGGAAGCGTGAGCCGATTATGTTCGCCCCGTCTCTGGAAGAGGAAAAGGACGGCGTCTTCTCTGGCTCCGCAGTGATCGGCGACGATGGCAAGCTCAGGTTCTACTACACCGGCCACCGTTGGGCCAACGGCAAGGACAACACCGGCGGCGACTGGCAGGTGCAGATGCTCGCCGAACCAGACAACGATGAGCTGACCAGCGCCACTAAGCGCGGTATGGTCATTGATTGCCCGACCGACAAGGTGAACCACCACTACCGCGACCCGAAGGTCTGGAAGACCGGCGACAAGTGGTACATGACCTTCGGTGTCTCCTCTGCCGAGAAGCGCGGCCAGATGTGGCTGTTCTCCTCCGATGACATGGTCAAGTGGACCTATGAGCAGGTGCTGTTCGAGCATCCGGATCCGGACGTGTTTATGCTTGAGTGCCCGGACTTCTTCCCGATCAAGGACGTCGAAGGCAACGAGAAGTGGGTTATCGGCTTCTCCGCCATGGGCGCTCAGCCGTCCGGCTTCATGAACCGCAACGTCAACAACGCCGGCTACATGATCGGCACTTGGACTCCGGGTGAGCAGTTCAAGCCGGAAACCGAGTTCCGTCTGTGGGATTGCGGCCACAATTACTACGCGCCGCAGTCGTTCAACGACGGCAAGCGTCAGATCGTCTACGGTTGGATGAGCCCGTTCGTCGAGCCGATTCCGATGCAGGACGACGGCTGGTGCGGCAACCTCACCCTGCCGCGTGAGATCACGCTGGGCGCCGACGGCGACCTGCACACCGCGCCGGTGGCCGAAATGGAAGGCCTGCGCGAGGATACCGTCGATTTCGGTGCGATCGATCTGGACGTCAGCGGCGAGAAGACCAT
>OIAS01000530.1_pt1 | contig 13017 bp, 8 predicted proteins | sample 1580811 | NCBI WGS metagenome assembly OIAS01 (sample SAMEA3882513, study PRJEB24775) | human gut metagenome | biome: human-associated habitat; feature: intestine environment; material: feces | place: Netherlands | collected 2009/2010
TGACCGATGGTACCAATGTTAACATGCGGTTTGGTTCTTTCAAATTTAGCCTTTGCCATTGGAAAAATCCTCCTAAAAATTATTCTTGCTTATGCCGTGATATGTGATAAGACTATTGTACCAGATTTCCAAGAAAAATGCAAGTCTTTTTTCAAAAAAATACAGAAATTTCTTCTGATTTTCAGAAAACGTGCATTACTTCTTTCTGGCAGCCATAATCTTTTCAGCAATATTCTTCGGTACTTCCTGGTAGCTATGCGGTTCCATGGTGTACTGACCACGACCCTGCGTGTTCGAACGCAGGTCGTTGGTGTAACCGAACATTTCGGACAGCGGTACCAAAGCGTCTACCTGTACGGTACCGGTTCTGGTTTCCTGGCCCTGAATCTGACCACGGCGAGAACTCAGGTCACCGATAACTGTACCAACGTATTCATCCGGCACGATAACAGAAACCTTCATAATCGGTTCCATCAAAACCGGCTGAGCCTGACGCATTGCTTCCTTGAATGCGATAGAACCAGCGATCTTAAATGCCATTTCAGAAGAGTCGACTTCGTGATAAGATCCATCGTACAGCTCAACCTTAACGTCAACTACCTGGAAGCCAGCGAGAACACCATTCTCCATAGCGCCCCTGATACCTGCATCAACTGCTGGGATGTATTCCTTAGGAATAGCACCGCCGACAACCTTGTTGATGAACTCATAGCCCTTACCGGACTCGTTTGGCTCAACGTTGATCTTAACGTGACCGTACTGACCCTTACCACCTGACTGCTTAGCGTACTTGTAATCAACGCTTGCAGGAGCAGTGATTGTTTCCTTATATGAAACCTGAGGAGCGCCGACATTAGCCTCTACCTTGAACTCACGGAGAAGTCTGTCTACGATGATCTCAAGGTGCAGCTCGCCCATTCCGGCGATAATTGTCTGACCTGTTTCCTCAGAAGTATAAGTTCTGAATGTTGGGTCCTCTTCAGCAAGCTTTGCAAGAGCGATACCCATCTTTTCCTGACCTGCCTTAGTCTTAGGCTCGATAGCGAGCTGGATAACAGGCTCAGGGAATTCCATTGACTCAAGAAGTACAGGATGCTCTTCATCACAAAGAGTGTCACCTGTTGTTGTGTTCTTCAGACCGATAGCGGCACCGATATCACCAGCGTAGATAGTATCGATATCCTTTCTAGCGTTAGAGTGCATCTGAACGATTCTTCCGATTCTCTCGTCCTTGTCCTTAGTGGAGTTATAAACTGTAGAGCCGGCTGTCAGAACACCTGAATAAACTCTGAAGTAGCAGAGCTTACCAACGAATGGGTCTGTAGCGATCTTGAATGCGAGAGCAGCGAATGGCTGATCGTCGCCTGAAATTCTCTCAACTTCCTCACCTGTATTTACGTCAGTACCCTTGATGTGTGGTACGTCGATAGGTGAAGGCATATAATCTACAATAGCGTCAAGAAGCTTCTGAACGCCCTTGTTTCTGTATGAAGTTCCGCAGGTAACAGGTACCATTGTGTTAGCGATAGTACTCTTTCTGATTACCTTCTTCATCTCGTCGATAGTGATCTCTTCGTCTGCGAAATACTTCTCAGCGAGATCGTCATCAACTTCTGCAAGATGCTCGATAAGGTCAGCGTGATACTGTTCAGCCTTTTCCTTAAGGTCCTCAGGGATCTCTTCCTGACGGATATCCTTTCCAAGGTCATCATAGTATACATAAGCCTTCATTTCGAGCAGATCGACGATACCCTTGAAGTCGTCCTCAGCACCGATAGGGAGCTGGATAGGAACGGCGTTACAATGAAGTCTTTCATGGAGCATATTCAAAACGTTGTAGAAGTTTGCACCCATGATATCCATCTTGTTGACATATACCATTCTTGGTACCTGATAGTTATCAGCCTGTCTCCAAACTGTTTCAGTCTGAGGCCACCCTTAGCACAAAGAACTGTTACAGAACCGTCGAGTACACGAAGTGAACGCTCAACCTCAACTGTAAAGTCAACGTGGCCCGGAGTATCTATAATGTTAAGTCTGTGACCCTTCCAGTAGCAAGTAGTAGCAGCAGAAGTAATTGTGATACCTCTCTCCTTCTCCTGTGCCATCCAGTCCATTGTAGATGCACCGTCGTGTGTTTCACCGATCTTATAGTTTACACCGGTATAAAACAGGATACGCTCTGTAGTAGTAGTCTTGCCGGCGTCGATGTGTGCCATGATACCGATATTACGGTAATCCTGCAATTTACATTCTCTTGCCATATATATCCTCCTTTATACCTCTTACCATCTGTAATGAGCGAAAGCCTTGTTAGCTTCAGCCATCTTATGAGTTTCGTCACGCTTCTTGCATGAACCGCCAACGCCGTTAAGAGCGTCGAGGATCTCTGCTGCGAGTCTCTCTCTCATTGTGTCCTCGTTTCTCTCACGAGAATACTTTGTTATCCATCTCAGACCAAGTGTCTGTCTTCTGTCAGGACGAACCTCCATTGGTACCTGGTAAGTCGCACCGCCTACACGGCGAGCCTTGACCTCCAGCTCAGGCATGATGTTATCCATAGCCTCCTGGAATACTTCAAGAGCAGGTCTGCCTGTCTTTTCTTCGACAATTTCAAATGCTCCGTAAACGATCTTCTGGGCAACACCCTTCTTACCGTCAAGCATGATGTTGTTTACAAGACGTGTAACAAGCTTAGAATTGTATACTGGATCCTGAAGCACGTCTCTCTTTGTAACTCTACCTCTTCTTGGCACTTTAATTCCCTCCTTCACAAATAATGAATTCACAGGTACTCGCTCTGTAACCACGGCACACAGCCGTTTTACAGCCCCGTCAGTTCCTTGTAGAGTCAACTAATATATATTAATCACTCCACATAAACTGTGGTCTTCGCAATATGCGACAATGAGTTATTACCTTGTTACTAAAATGAGCTTTTCAGTTTTTGATTACTTGGCTGCTCCTGCCTTTGGCTTCTTAGCGCCATACTTGGATCTCGCCTGCATTCTCTTAGCAACGCCCTGAGCGTCGAGAGTGCCTCTGATGATGTGATATCTTACACCAGGGAGGTCCTTAACACGTCCGCCTCTGATAAGAACAACGGAGTGCTCCTGAAGATTGTGTCCGATACCAGGGATGTAAGCTGTAACTTCGTTTCCGTTTGTGAGCTTAACTCTGGCAACCTTTCTCATAGCTGAGTTTGGCTTTTTAGGTGTAGCAGTTCTTACTACTGTGCAAACGCCACGCTTCTGTGGGCAGCTCTGATCGATAACTACCTTCTTCTTTGAGTTGAAACCCTTCTGAAGAGCAGGAGCTGTAGACTTGTCTGCAAGGACATTTCTTCCTTTTCTTACTAACTGGTTAAAGGTTGGCATATTTTCTCTCCTTTCATAGATTTGATACTATACGCTGATATACAATACATCAGCATACCTTGATATTATACACTATTCTCCGTCTCTTGTCAAGCACTTTTTCTTGACTTTTTTAACTTTTTGAAAATTTCAGTTAAATTTTCTGTCAAAAGCTATAAAAAGCACAGGGCAGCGGCTTTTCACGCCCTGCCCTGCTGTAATCCTGTCTATATACTATCTTAAATACCGTCCGTTCTGTTATTTTCCTTTGATGATGTCTCCTGAGCCGCCCGGATAGACCACCTCGCCGCTGCGTGTATAGATGCTGTGGTAGGTCATCACAACGTCACTGTTATCTGTTTTGTCTGATATTTCCTCCGGCGTGTCCACTTCATTGAGATATATTTTAAAGTCATCGTTAAAAAATGCTGACAGGTGGCTTACAAATCTAACATCCAATATCCACTGCTTATTGTCATCGAAGAAATTCGCCTTATGTGTATATATCCCGTCAAAGTCTTTCTCGCCGTTGACGTCCGCCATACTGAATTTCACGGCGTTGTTCCAGTTAGATGTGAGGGAGTAATATCTTTCTCCTATCTTCACCACTGCACCTTCATTGGTGGTTTTTACCACTTCTGTTGTAGTGTTTTTATAATCCTTGAGTGGTGTGACCGATATAGGAAAATCTATAGTTATCTTGCTTGTGACGTAATCATAGGCTGAGCAGTTGCTGAGAGCCTGCCATTTGATACCCAAGCTGTCAGTACGCTGCTTATAATTGCTTACGATCTCAACATCGCTGTCTGTGAGCATACCGCCTCTTCCTGCATCGACCGCACATTGCAGCACCTGCTGCTTCATTTTTTTCTCGCCCTCGTCTGTTGAGGTGTCGATATCATGCACTGCTGCCACCGCACTGCACAGCTCTGAATAAAGCTGCGTACCCATACCGTCGCCCTGCCAATCTTCAGTTGTGTCATAGTGGGTCACAATGTCATAAGCTGTCACAAAAGAGATGTCGTCCTCGAACTTTGTGCCGATAACTACTGCCGAGCCTATATCAATATCCTGAGCATAGACTGCCTTGCCCGTGGTCTTATCCTTTACGCCGAAATCCACCTTAAAACGCAGAACTCTGTTTGCAGACATAAGCGACGCCACGTCATAAACGTCCTTGATGTCGTCATTCACTTCTACATATGGCTTTGCAGAGCTATATATCTTATCCACAAAAATATAGCAGTCACCGTTGCTTGTTGCCCCTGCGAAAATACCCTCGATAACTATTTCATCATCTGAGATAAGCTTTAGCAGACCCTCCTCGGCAGCCTTGCCGTAGTCTATCTCCGCTGTTTGTGAGCTATCCTGTGCAGAACTTTCTTCCTGTGCCGCAGAGCTTGCCGAAGGTGTTATCTCTATATCGCCTTCGTCTCTGAAAAGCGTCATTGCACCGCCCACCACCAGAAGCAAAGCCGCAAGCACCGCACCTGCAAGCTGAAAGCCTGTAAGTTTTGTTTTATTTTTCTCTGTAGGCTTGTCATACATAAGCACACTCTCCTTCCAATCCGAAGGAGTTTTAATGCAGTAAAAAGCGTTTATTTTTTTCATTTTCTGCTCCTTTCTGTGATATTATCATTGCAAACTATAATGTTATGTCTAAAATGCCAGCCCCTACACAATAGTTTTTACCTCTTTTGTAGGGGACGGCGTCCTCGAAGTCCTGATACTTTATGTCTTTATTGACATTCATATAGTTCACAACATTATCATATCCTTCAGTTGTTCTCTTCCACGTTTGAGATGTGTTTTTATCGTGTTTTCCTTGATATTTGTCAGCTCAGCTATCTCCTGCACTGACAGCTCCTCAAAGTAATAAAGATAAATACTATCCCGATATTTCGGGGGAAGTCTGAAAATAAGGTCAAGTATCTCTATGTCGCTGCCGTCCTTTGAGAAAGACGTTATGCTGTTCAGATCGACTGTGTTTTTCCTCAAACGATACCGCAAAACACTCCGGCATTCGTTGAGAGCCACTCTGATGAGCCACGCTTTCGGGTTTGGCAGACTGCCTTTTTTCATCTGCTTGAAAAGCTTGAAGAACACGTTCTGATAGCAGTCCTCAGCGTCGGAAAAATTTCCCGTGTGCACCACGCAAAGCCTTGTTACCATATCCGAATACTCCTCTACGAGTTGGCGGTATTCGCTTTCGGTCATATTCTTCATGCTTTCACTTCCCTTCATATACTAAAACGCCGTGGCAGGCAAAAAGGTTTCATACAAAATAAAAAAATCAGCCCGCACGAATGAACCATGCAGGCTGATATAAAAGGCATTAGTACAACGGTGTTTCTGCGGTGTTATGGTTAGCCGCGCTCTCATTCTTGACCACCTGAACGTTGTTGTAAACGTCCATACCGGTGCCGGCAGGAATGAGCTTACCGATAATAACATTTTCCTTAAGACCCATGAGCTTATCGGTCTTGCCTCTGATAGCTGCGTCTGTAAGAGCCTTAGTTGTCTCCTGGAATGAAGCAGCCGACAGGAATGAATCCGAGTAGCTTGAAGCCTTCGTGATACCCTGAAGAACAGGAACAGTTGTGATAAGTCTTGCGTTCTCGTCGCCAGCGTCGATCTGAGCCTGTATCTCCTCGTTGAGTCTTGCGACCTCTCCTCTGTCGATAAGTGAACCAGGGAGCAGATAGCTTGAACCGGAGTCGTCGATCTTGACCTTTCTCATCATCTGACGAACGATAACTTCGATGTGCTTATCGTTGATATCAACACCCTGCAGACGGTAAACCTTCTGAACTTCGGTGATGATGTAGTTCTGAACAGCCTTAGGACCATTAACTGCAAGGATATCAGCTGGGTTGATAGAACCCTCTGTGAGCGGCTCACCGGCTGTAACAGCCTGTCCCTCACGAACTCTTATCTTGTAGCCGTATGGGATAGCATAAGACTCCTGCTCAGGATTTTCAGTGTCCTCGCTTGTAACAGTGATCTGCTTGGTCTTCTTGACCTCCTCGATCCTAACTACGCCGTCGATCCTTGTGATGATAGCAGCACCCTTTGGACGTCTGCTCTCGAACAATTCCTCGACTCTAGGAAGACCCTGTGTGATATCTTCCGCAGAAGCGATACCACCTGTGTGGAACGTTCTCATTGTAAGCTGTGTACCAGGCTCACCGATAGACTGAGCGGAGATTACGCCGACAGCCTCGCCGACCTGAACGATATTTCCGTTTGCAAGGTTAGCGCCGTAGCACTTAGCGCAAACGCCATGCTTAGCCTGACACTGAAGAACTGATCTGATAGAGATAGAATCCTTGCCCTCAGCTTCGAGTGCAGCAACTATTCTCTCAGCGTCATGAACGTTTATGAGCTTGTTTCTTGAGCATATCATCTCGCCTGTCTTAGGATCCTTGAGATCCTCAACAAGATATCTGCCCACAAGTCTCTCGCTGAGAGGCTCGATCATTTCGTTGCCGTTCTTAATGTCGAATATCTCGATACCAACGTGAGTACCGCAATCCTCCTGACGAATGATAACGTCCTGAGAAACGTCAACAAGACGTCTTGTAAGGTAACCTGAGTCAGCAGTACGCAGAGCTGTATCGGCAAGTCCCTTTCTCGCACCTCTGGAAGAAATGAAGTATTCCAGAATGTTAAGACCTTCACGGTAGTTAGCTCTGATAGGCATCTCAATTGTTGAACCTGATGTGTTGGCGATAAGTCCACGCATACCTGCCAGCTGTCTGATCTGGTTGATAGAACCACGGGCACCTGAGTCAGCCATCATGTTGATTGGGTTATATGGGTCAAGGTTAGCTTTCAGAGCCTCTGTAACTTCGTCTGTAGCGTTGTTCCAGATCTCGATGAACTTCTTTGACTTCTCTTCTCTTGAAATATAACCTCTCTTATACTGCTTGTCTATCTTGTCAACAAGACCGTCAGCCTTTGCAAGGATATCCTTCTTAGCCTCAGGGATAGATGCGTCGCAAACAGCAACTGTGATAGCAGACTTTGTAGAATACTTATAACCAAGGCTCTTGATGTTGTCGAGAACTTCGGAAGTCGTAGTAGTACCGTGCTTCTGTATACATTTATCAATGATATCAGAAAGCTGCTTCTTCTTTACAAGGAAGCTTATCTCAAGATCGAACTGCTTTTCTGAATTTGTTCTGTCAACAAAGCCAAGATTCTGAGGAATGATAGAGTTGAAGATAAGTCTTCCGACTGTAGCGTCTATCACCTTTGATACCTGCTTGTCGCCTATCTGCTTGGTAATTCTTACCTTGATAGCAGCGTGAAGTGAAACGATGTGCTGATCGTAAGCCATAAGAGCCTCGTTCACATCTCTGAACACCTTGCCCTCGCCAGGCTCGCCGTCCTTCTTCAGTGTCAGGTAGTAAGAACCAAGTATCATATCCTGTGTAGGAACTGCAACAGGGCGTCCGTCTGAAGGCTTCAACAGGTTGTTGGCAGCCAGCATAAGGAATCTTGCCTCAGCCTGAGCCTCTGCTGAGATCGGCAGGTGAACAGCCATCTGGTCGCCGTCGAAGTCAGCGTTGAACGCTGTACAAACCAGTGGGTGAAGCTTGATAGCTCTGCCCTCTACAAGGATAGGCTCGAATGCCTGAATACCAAGTCTGTGAAGTGTAGGCGCACGGTTGAGCATTACAGGGTGACCCTGAATAACGTTTTCAAGTGCGTCCCAAACCTCTGGCTCAGCTCTGTCTACCTTTTTCCTTGCAGACTTGATGTTGATAGTAGGATTGGTGTCAACAAGTCTTTTCATAACGAAAGGCTTGAACAGCTCAAGAGCCATTTCCTTTGGCAGACCGCACTGATACATCTTAAGCTCAGGGCCTACGACGATAACAGAACGTCCTGAATAGTCAACACGCTTACCAAGAAGGTTCTGTCTGAAACGTCCCTGCTTACCTTTGAGCATATCTGAAAGTGACTTGTATGCTCTGTTGTTAGGACCTGTAACAGGTCTGCCGTGTCTGCCGTTGTCGATAAGTGCGTCAACAGCTTCCTGAAGCATTCTCTTTTCGTTTCTAACGATGATGTAAGGTGCTTCAAGCTCCAGCATTTTCTTAAGACGGTTATTTCTGTTGATAACACGTCTGTAAAGGTCATTAAGGTCGCTGGTTGCGTATCTTCCGCCGTCCAGCAGTACCATAGGTCTGATATCAGGTGGTATAACAGGTATAGCCTCCAGTATCATCCACTCAGGTCTGTTGCCTGATGTTCTGAAAGCTTCAACGATCTCCAGTCTTTTCAGAAGCTTGATACGCTTCTGACCCGCAGGAAGATCCTTAAGCTCAGTTTTAAGCTCTTCTGAAAGCTTCTCGAGGTCGATCTCTTCAAGAAGCTCCTTGATAGCCTCAGCTCCCATGCCGGCTCTGAACTCGTCCTCGTCATACTTTTCCTGCATTTCGCTATAATCCTTTTCAGTAAGGAGCTGACCCTTGATAAGCTCAGTGTTACCTGGATCTATAACGATGTATTTTGTGAAGTAAAGAACTTCTTCAAGTCTTTTCTGTGATATTTCAAGCATCTGTCCTATTCTTGACGGAGTTCCCTTGAAATACCAAATGTGAGAAACAGGTGCAGCAAGCTCGATGTGACCCATTCTCTCTCTACGAACCTTGGCTCTTGTTACCTCAACGCCGCAACGCTCGCAGACTTTGCCTTTAAAGCGAATTTTCTTATATTTACCGCAGTGACACTCCCAGTCCTTTGAAGGTCCGAATATCTTTTCGCAGAACAATCCGTCCTTTTCCGGCTTCTGAGTACGATAGTTTATTGTTTCAGGTCTGGTAACAACGCCGTAAGACCACTCACGGATCTTCTGAGGCGAAGCAAGACCGATCTTGATTGATGCAAACTCATTGAATTCCAACAGCAGTACCCTCTTCCTGTTTAGTTTGAAGCACGGCAACAGCCGACTTCTATATGAAACGGTCGCAGGGGCGGAGCCTTCCGCCCTTTGACCTCAGCTTATTTAGTTACTGTGCAAAATTATTCACCGTCATTAAGGAACAGATCAGACTCGTCGGAAGCTGCGCTGCCCTCCAGTTCGGAAGTGCCGTTCTCGTCTTCAGCCATGAAGCCCTCGTCGAGATCGCCCTCGTCAACGCCGAAATCGATATGATCTTCGATAGCAGGCTGTGGAACAAGCTCCTCGTCCTCGTCAAACGACTGCTTAAGATCTATTTCCTCGTTATTGATGTTGAGTACCTTGAGATCCAGACCAAGTGACTGAAGCTCCTTAACAAGTACCTTGAACGCCTCAGGAACACCAGGCTTAGGAACATTCTGTCCCTTAACGATAGCCTCGTATGTCTTGACTCTTCCCACAGTATCGTCAGACTTAACTGTAAGGATCTCCTGAAGTGTGTAAGCAGCACCGTAAGCCTCGAGCGCCCAAACTTCCATTTCTCCGAATCTCTGACCACCGAACTGAGCCTTACCGCCGAGTGGCTGCTGTGTTACCAGTGAGTAAGGACCAACTGAACGTGCGTGTATCTTATCGTCTACGAGGTGGTGGAGCTTCAGGTAGTACATATAACCGACTGTAACTCTGTTATCGAACTTCTCGCCTGTTCTTCCGTCATAAACAGTGAACTTGCCGTCCTCGCTCATGCTCAGTGCGTTAGGGTTGATGACCTCGTCCATTGTGTGGAGAGTGAACTCATCGTCCTTATGCTCCAGATAATTCTGCTGAGCCATTTTGAAGCATTCTCTGATGTCTGCCTCGTGAGCACCGTCGAATACAGGGGTCATTATCTTCCAGCCAAGAGCCTTTGCCGCCATACCAAGATGAACCTCAAGCACCTGACCGATGTTCATACGAGAAGGTACGCCCAATGGGTTAAGACAGATATCAAGCGGAGTACCGTCCTCAAGGAATGGCATATCCTCCTGTGGGAGTATTCTTGAAACGACACCCTTGTTACCGTGACGACCTGCCATCTTATCGCCCACAGAGATCTTTCTCTTCTGTGCGATGTAGCATCTGACGAGCATATTTACTCCAGGAGAAAGCTCGTCGCAGTTCTCTCTTGTGAATATCTTAACATCAATGATAGTACCGGCCTCGCCGTGAGGTACCTTAAGAGAATTATCTCTAACTTCTCTAGCCTTTTCGCCAAAGATAGCTCTGAGCAGTCTTTCTTCTGCTGTCAGCTCAGTTTCACCCTTAGGTGTTACCTTACCAACAAGTATATCTCCTGAGCGAACCTCTGCGCCTATTCTGATGATACCGTTCTCGTCCAGATCCTTAAGAGCGTCCTCACCAACGTTAGGGATATCTCTTGTGATCTCCTCAGGTCCGAGCTTTGTATCTCTGGCCTCTGTCTCATACTCTTCAATATGGATAGAAGTGTACTTATCCTGCTTTACAAGGTTTTCGTTCAGAAGAACGGCGTCCTCGTAGTTGTAACCTTCCCAGGTCATGAAGCCGATAAGAGCGTTCTTACCAAGTGAAAGCTCACCGTTTGAGGTAGCAGGGCCGTCACCGATTATCTGATTAGCTTCAATTCTCTCGCCCTTATTGACGATAGGTCTCTGGTTTGTGCAAGTACCTGCGTTTGAACGCTTGAACTTAGTCAGCTCATAAGTTCTGAGCATACCGCTGTCCTCACGGATAACGATCTTGTCAGCGTCAACGCTCTCAACAACACCTGCGTTCTTAGAAACAACAGCAACGCCTGAATCAAGACAAGCCTTGTATTCCATACCAGTACCAACGATAGGAGACTCAGTCTTGAGCAGCGGCACAGCCTGTCTCTGCATGTTTGAACCCATGAGCGCACGGTTAGCGTCATCGTTCTCAAGGAACGGGATACAAGCAGTAGCCACAGAAACTACCATTTTAGGTGAAACGTCCATGAAGTCGATCTTCTCTCTCTCTATCTCGAGGATCTGATCTCTGTATCTGCCGTTTACCTTAGGTCTGGCAAATTTGTTATCCTCAGTAAGAGGCTCGTTTGCCTGAGCGACCATGTAGTTATCTTCAACGTCAGCCGTCATATAAACAACTTCGTCAGTTACAACGCCTGTTTCCTTGTTAACACGTCTGTAAGGAGCTTCGATAAAGCCGTACTCGTTTATCCTTGCGAAAGAAGCAAGGTAAGAGATAAGTCCGATGTTAGGACCTTCAGGCGTCTCGATAGGACACATTCTGCCGTAGTGAGTATAGTGAACGTCACGGACCTCAAATCCGGCACGGTCTCTTGAAAGACCGCCAGGGCCGAGGGCTGAAAGTCTTCTCTTATGAGTAAGCTCAGCCAGAGGGTTGTTCTGATCCATGAACTGTGACAGTGGAGAAGAACCGAAGAACTCTCTGATAGCCGCAGTGATAGGTCTTATATTGATAAGAGCTGTAGGAGTAACGACCTCAGTGCCCTGTGACTGAATGTTCATTCTCTCACGGATAACTCTTTCCATTCTTGTGAAACCGATCCTGAACTGGTTCTGAAGAAGCTCGCCTACTGAACGGATTCTTCTGTTGCCAAGATGGTCGATATCGTCAACAGTACCAACGCCCTCGCAAAGGTTGAGGAAGTAAGAAACCGTAGCGATAATATCATCGATAGTGATGTGCTTTGGAACGAGGTCGTCAGCCTTAAGTCTGATGTTCTCCTTAAGCTCTTCCTCATTCTCAGAATCTTCAAGAATTTCTTTGAGAGCCTTGAAAGATACCTTTTCGTTGATGCCAAGCTCAGTGCAGTCAAAATCAACATAAGCGTTGATGTCTACCATGCCGTTGCCTATGATCTTAACTTCGCACTCTTCAAGCTTTGTAACAGCCTCGCCTGTTGCGGAAGTAAGATGCTCCTTTACCTCAACGTCAACGTAAGCCTCCATAACACCTGCGGTCTCGATCTCCATAGCCTTATCAAAGCTGATAAGATCGCCAGCCTCAGCCATTACCTCGCCTGTCATAGGATTTACAACAGGTCTTGAAAGTCTGTGACCTGAAAGTCTTGAACCAACGCCAAGCTTCTTGTTGTACTTATATCTGCCAAATCTTGAAAGATCATATCTCTTAGCGTCAAAGAACAGGTTGTTCAGGTGAGTAACAGCAGAATCTACTGTAGGAGGCTCGCCTGGACGGAGCTTCTTGTAAACTTCAAGAAGAGCTTCCTCTCTGTTAGCAGTCTGATCCTTCTGCATGATAGTCTGAGTAAGTCTTTCATCAGGACCGAAGACTTCCTCGATCTCCTCGTTAGTACCAATACCGAGCGATCTCAGGAAAGTAGTAAGAGGGATCTTTCTGTTTTTATCGATTCTGACATAAACCACGTCGTTAGAATCCATTTCATATTCAAGCCAAGCACCTCTGTTAGGGATAACAGTTGTCTTGAACAGATCCTTACCGGTCTTGTCCTTATCAAAAGCGTAATAAACACCTGGTGAACGCACCAACTGAGAAACGATAACACGCTCTGCACCGTTGATAACAAATGTACCCGTCTTTGTCATCAGCGGAAGATCTCCCATAAAGATCTCATGCTCGTTAATCTCATCAGTCTCTTTATTGTGGAGACGGACTCTCACTTTTAAGGGAGCAGCATAAGTCGCATCGCGCTCTTTACACTCATCGATCGTATATTTCACATCGTCCTCGCAAAGTGTGAAATCT
>OIAS01000532.1_pt1 | contig 13011 bp, 10 predicted proteins | sample 1580811 | NCBI WGS metagenome assembly OIAS01 (sample SAMEA3882513, study PRJEB24775) | human gut metagenome | biome: human-associated habitat; feature: intestine environment; material: feces | place: Netherlands | collected 2009/2010
GCCCTTAAACAGCCAGGTGTCCTGCAGCACCATGCCAAAGCCCTCGCGCAAGGCGCTACGGTCAAAGTCCCGCACATTGTGGCCGTTCAGGGTGATAGAACCGGCATCCACATCGTAAAAGCGCATCAGCAGCTTGACCATGGTGGTCTTGCCCGCACCGGTGGGGCCTACGATGGCCACCTTCTGGCCGGGCTGCACCGTGCAGCTGAAGTCGTGGATGACGGTCTTGTCCGGGGTGTAGCCGAAGCGCACATGGTCAAAGGTGACCTGTCCGTCAATGTCGGCGGGGTCGGCGCGGCGGGCAGGGTCGGCCAACTGCGCCTCCTCCGGCTCGTTCAAAAACTCGAACACCCGCTCGGCGGCAGCGGCCATGCTCTGCAGCATATTGGATACCTGCGAAAGCTGCTGGATGGGCTGGGTAAAGTTTTTGACATACTGGATAAAAGCCTGAATATCACCAATGGTGATAACGCCGTTTGCAGCAAAAATGCTGCCCACGATGGCCACCGCCACATAGCCCAGGTTGCCCACAAAGTTCATGATGGGCATCATAAGGCCCGAGAGGAACTGGCTTTTCCATGCGGATTCGTACAGCTTATCGTTGGCGGCGTTGAAGTCAGCCAGTACCACGGCCTCGCGGTTAAACGCTTTGACCACGTTGTGGCCGGCGTAGACCTCCTCGACCTGACCGTTGACCACGCCCAGCGTGGCCTGCTGTGCCTTGAAGTACTTCTGGCTGAACTTGACCACCACCAGCACCAGCGCCAGCGATACCGGTAAAATCAGCAGAGCAATCAGGGTCATGCGGGGACTGATGGAGAGCATCATCACCAGCACACCGATCATGGTGGTCACGCTGGTGATCAGCTGGGTGATGCTTTGGTTCAGGCTCTGGCCTAGTGTGTCCACATCGTTGGTGATGCGGGAGAGCACCTCGCCCACGGTGCGCTTTTCAAAGTACGCCAGCGGCAGGCGGTTGATCTTTTCACTGATCTGGCGACGGAAGTCGTAGCAGACCTTCTGAGAAAGGCCGGTCATCAGCCAGCCCTGAATAAAGCTGAAGGCGCTGCTCAGCAGGTACATCCCCAACAAAAACAGCAGAATGCGGCCGATATACACAAAATCGATGCTGCCGGTGCCACGCAGCCGGGCGATCCAGCCGGTGGCAAGGGCGGTGGTGGCCTTTGCCAGCACCTTAGGGCCTGCAATGTTGAAGATGGTGGACAGAATAGCAAACAGCATGGCTGCCGTAAGGGGCAGCTTGTAGTGGCTCATGGTGCGGATGAGCTGCCGCAGCGTGCCTTTAAAGTTTTTGGCGCGCTCGGTGGTGGGACGTCCGGGTCTGGGCATATCACTCACCCTCCTTTTCTGTATTCAGGGTATCCAGCGCAAGCTCCTTCTGGCTCAGCTGGCTGCGGGCGATCTCCTGATATTCCGGGCAGCTGACCATCAGCTGGGCGTGGGTGCCCTTACCCACCAGTTTACCCTCGTCCAGCACAAGGATCTGGTTCGCGTGCAGCACGGTGGAGATGCGCTGTGCCACAATGATCACGGTGGCGTTGTCGGTCTGTGCCTTCAAAGCGCGGCGCAGCGTTACATCGGTCTTGTAGTCCAGTGCCGAGAAGCTGTCGTCAAACAGATAGACCTTGGGGTTCTTGGCAATTGCCCGGGCAATGGAAAGCCGCTGCTTCTGGCCGCCGGATACGTTGGAGCCGCCCTGTGCAATGGGGCTTTGATAGCCTTCGGACTTTGCCTCGATAAAATCAGTGGCCTGCGCAATGGCGGCGGCTTTGTGCACCTGTGCATCGGTGATATCCTCGCCGCCGAATTTCAGGTTGCTGTCAATGGTGCCGCTGAACAGCACACCCTTCTGGGGCACATAGCCCAGCAGGTCGTGCAGCTGTGCCTGCGGCATCTCGCGCACGTCAATGCCGTCCACGGTCACCTTGCCGCCGGTCACATCGTAAAAGCGGGGGATCAGGTTGAGCAGGGTGGACTTGCCGCAGCCGGTGGAGCCGATGATGGCGGTAGTCTCGCCGGGCTTTGCGGTAAAGCTGATGTGCTCCAGCGCATCGCTGTCTGCACCGGGGTAACGGAAGCTCACATCCTCGAACTGCACAACGCCCTGCCAGCCAGTATGCGCCTGTGCAGCCTTTGCGGCGGCTTCGTCCGGGTCGTGGATGGTGGCTTTGGTGCGGATGACCTCGTCGATGCGGTCTGCGGCCACACCGGCACGGGGCAGCATGACGGCCACCATGGCCAGCATCAGGAAGGACATGACGATCTGCATGGTGTAGGTGATGAATGCAATCATCTCGCCCACCTGCATGTTTCCGGCATCCATGGCCTTGCCGCCGAACCAGACGATGAGCAGGCTGGTGCCGTTCATGATCAGGGTCATAAAGGGCATCATAGCCACCATAGCGCGGTTGGTGAACAGCTGGGTGCCCATCAGCTCCCGGTTGGCCTTGTCAAAGCGCTGCTCCTCAAACTTTTCGCGGCTGAAGGCGCGCACCGGCATGATGCCGGTCAAAATTTCGCGGCTGACCAGATTCAGCCGGTCCACCAGCTGCTGCATCACCTTGAATTTTGGCATGGCAACGCTCATCAGGAAGATCAGCAGCAACAAAAGCAGAGCCACATCCAGCACCACGATCCAGGAAAGGCCGCTGCTGCTGCCTACAACATGCAGCACGCCGCCAATGCCCAGAATGGGCGCGTAGGCCACCATGCGCAGCAGGATGACGCAGACGAACTGCACCTGCTGGATATCGTTGGTGGTGCGGGTGATGAGAGAGGCGGTGGAAAAATTCTCGATCTCCGCATTGGAGAAGCCGATAACGCTGGAGAAGGTCTCCCGGCGCAGGTCGCGGCCGATGGCGGCGGATACCCGGGAGGCAAGGAAGCCAACGGCCACAGCCACGGCTACCATCAGCAGGGTGAGCGCCAGCATCTGGCCGCCCACCCGGAAGAGGTAACCCATCTGCACATCCTGCGCAACGCCCTGCGCCTCGTATTCCAGCTGCACCAGCAGCAAAGACTGGCTTTTCAGGTTTTCCAGCAGGGTGCTGTCCAGCTGGCTCATGGCACCGTCCAGCTGCTTTTGCAGCATACTGCGGTCAAAGCCGGGCATCTGGCTCATGGCGGCAAACTGGCTGCAAACGGTGTCCAGATCCGCTGCCGTAGGGGTGACGGTCTCAGTGTCCGCGTCCGCAGCGGCAGAGGGCGTCTCGGCAAGGCCGGTCATGCCCATGCTGTTCTGCCCGGCGGGGGTGTTGGCGGCCTGTGCGGCAGCCATATACAGCACGATGTCCGGGGTGGTCACGGCCTCTTCCAGTGCGGTGCGCTCGTCCTCGGTCAGGTCGGAGCGCAGCTGCAATACGCCATCGTCCTGCAGGTAGTACTGGTAGGCGTTTTGCAGCTTCTGCGCATCCTCTTCGCTCATCAGCAGGCTCAGCGCGTCCAGCGTACTCTGGCGCACCGTCTGGGGCAGGGGGCTTTCAATGCCGCCCTGCTGGATGCCGGTGTCCACGATCTTGCTGGTGTAGTCCGGCAGGGCAAGGTCGCAGTACGCCTGCACGAACAGCAGTGCGAACACCACAAGGCAGACCGCCCAGTGCCGGGCCAGCTGCTTAAAGATCTTTGTCATGGTTCGTTTCTCCCTTCGGGTCAATGTTGCGCGCGGCATTTTCCGCAAGAATGGCATCCATCAGCGCGCCGCGCAGCGCGTCCATCTGGGCTACCTGCTCTGGCTCTAACCGTGCCAGCACGCTGGCAAAGTAGTCGCGCAGAGCCTGCTCACACTGGTGGCACAGCTCGTACCCCTTGGGGGTGATGCGCACCAGCGTTTTGCGGCGGTCGGCGGGGTCCGGCTCCCGCACCACGGTGCCGTCCTGCTCCATGAGCCGCAGCCCGCGCGAGACCGCCGGCAGCGGCTGTCGGATCTCCCGGGCAAGGTCGGAGACATAAATGGCACCGTCCTTTCCGTGGCAGTTGATGGCGTGCAGCAGGCCTTCCAGCATATTGAAGTGGCATTTGGGGCAATCGGCCAGCGCCGCCCGCATCCCGGCCTTGGATGCTTTGCTCAGCTGCCCGATATAGTGGCACATCCCCTGAAAGCTGGGGGTGCTTGGCTCGGACATGACAGTCCCTCCTCGTTTGCATTTTTCGAATACTTAACAGCTGTTAAGTATTGATGTTTGATAAGCATATTCCTTTTGCAGCCGGATTGCAAGAGAATAGGGAAATATTAAACAAAAATTCACAAAAAACTTGTAGGTTTTGTCAATGCGCAAACCGGCTCTCGCTGCATAAAAATAAAGGACAGGCAGAAACGGAGGGTGCGGATGGAGCAGGGATTCCAAGTGTTGTTACAGGTATTCGGCGGATTGGCGCTGTTTTTATACGGGACGGACAGCCTGTGCCGGGCAGTGCAGCAGGGGGCGGGCAGACGGCTGCGCAGTTTGCTGGCGCGGTGTACCGCAAACCCGGCGGCAGGGCTGCTGACCGGTGCTGCGGTAACGGCGGTGCTGCAAAGCAGCTCGGCGGTCACGGTCATGGTGATTGCCTTTCTGGCGGCGGGGCTGTTGCAGCTGCGGCAGGCGGTGCCGGTGGTGTTCGGAGCGAACATCGGCACAACGGTCACGGCGCAGCTGCTGGCGTTCCGGGTGGAAAGCTGGCGGTATCTGCTGCTGTTTGGCGGGGTGCTGGTGTTTGCGGTGGCCCGGGGCTTCCTGCGCTATGGGGAGCAGGCCTGTAAAGGCTGGCGGGGCCGCTGCGTGGGCGAGGCAGTGTTCGGCTTTGGGCTGCTGTTTGAGGGCGTTACGGTGATGCGCAGCGCCATGGAGCCGCTGCTGCAAAGCCATCTGCTCCGGCTGGAGCTTGCCCGGGTGCAGCAAAGCCCCCTGCACGGACTGCTGGCGGGCGTCTGCATGACCTTAACGGTGCAGAGCAGTTCTGCCACGGTGGCGCTGCTGCAAAGCATGGCGGCGCAGCCCGGGGCAGACGGCGTGCACAGCCTGCTGGGGCTGACTGCGGCCATTCCCATTTTGCTGGGGGATAACATCGGCACCACCATCACGGCGGTGCTTGCCGCCATCGGGCAGGGAAGAGACGCCAAACGGGTGGCGGCAGCCCACGCCATTTTTAACCTGAGCGGCGCGGCGGTGTGCTGCGCACTCTTGCAGTCCTTTGCGGCGCTGGTGCGGCTGTGCTCGCCCGCAGGGGCGGAGTGCGCCGTGATCGCCCGGCAAATCGCCAACGCACACACCTTATTCAACGTACTGTGCGCGCTGGTGTGGCTGCCCCTGACCGGGCAGATGGTGCGGCTGGTCTGCGCGCTGCTGCCCGATAAAAAACGACCGCAAGAACGGTTGTAAACCGGAGCGGGGAATGGTATACTGAAGCAGATGATACTATTATATATAAAGGATGGAATGCAATGAAACGGAAAATCGGCAGGCTGTGCATGGTGCTGGGTGCGGTGCTGATCTTATGCGCCGCCGGGCTGCTGGGCTACAACCGGTGGGATGCAGCCCGGGCAGAAAAGGCTTCGCAGGAAGTATTGGGCGAGCTGGAGCAGACCATGCAAAAGACCATTACGGAGTACCAGCAGGAAAATGAGACCGTAGCCCCGCAGCCGGTGCTGGACCCGACGCAGGAGATGACCACTGTGGAGGTGGAAGGGCGGGACTACATCGGGGTGCTTTCCATCCCGGCGGTAGAACGGGAGCTGCCGGTGATGGCGCAGTGGAGCTACGCCGGGCTGAAGATCGCCCCCGGGCGGTACAGCGGCACCACCTATGGCGATGATCTTGTGATCTGCGGCCACAACTACGCAATGCACTTCAGCCCCATCAAGTGGCTGGCCATCGGCAGTTCGGTCTATTTTACGGATGCAGACGGTCTGCGCTGGAGCTATGAGGTGGAGAGCGTGGAGACTTTGCGCCCCACCCAGATCGAGGAGATGACCACCGATACCGAGACGGACAACTGGGATCTGACCCTGTTCACCTGCACCTCCGGCGGCGGTTCCCGCTACGCGGTGCGCTGTGTGCGGACAGGCTACCCCGTCCGTGTGACGGACGCGGCAGAATAATGCTTTGCACAGCAGGATGATTTGGAAGGGCTTCCGCTTTGCTCTAGCCATTATCAGCGGAAAATTTATTTTTAATTTCGGGATAGCGGAGCGTCTGTGGACGCTCCGCTATCCCATTTTCACAGGAGGGGGTCGTGACGGAAAACGGCAGCTCCAGCGCCTGTTTCCTGCGGAAATGCGGCGCTGCGGGGACTGCCAAAGACCTGATCTCCGAGGAAAATGGCCGTGTACAGCGTGAGCAGACTGGGGAGCATACGCTGTTTTTTACGCAAAAAATCCGCAAAAACCTTTGAAAGTCCTTTTTATGGTATCTAAATTATGCGATACTGTGTTCACCGGGAAAGCCCCGGAACAAAACAGAAACACAGGAGGGAAACACCATGAAGGATTTTGAGTTGCGTTATGTGGGCAGTCATGTGGAGGTATACACCGGCAGTGGTGTGTTCCTGTTTTCGGCCGACACAGTGCGGGAGGCCATGGAAGAGCTGGCCGGGTAAGCGGCGGCATATCGCATCTGGGAAAGCTGAATGTAAAATGTATGTAAAATAACGGAAATCTTTTTGTTTGCCGCCCGGAAATATGTTGCGGAATGTGTGAAAAAAGTAATTTTCGTGTAAAATAAACCTTGTTGAGACGCCCCCTTTGATGGTATAATAAAAATAAGCGGCTGCCGGAACAGGGCAAGTGCTGTGCACGTGCAAGGTTTCGGCAGCTGTGTGCTGTAAAGGATAAAAAGGGAAGTTTCATATTAGGAGTATCGTTATGGATATCACACACATTACCTCTCTGCTGGGCGGCGTTGCGCTGTTCTTGTACGGTATGTCCATCATGGGCGCCGGACTGGAAAAGCTGGCAGGCGGCAAGATGCAGGGCGTATTGCAAAAGCTTACCTCCTCTACCATCAAGGGCGTGATCTTCGGCACACTGATCACCGGCGTCATCCAGTCGTCGGCTGGTACGGTGGTTATTTGTGTTGGTCTGGTCAACTCCGGTATCATGACACTGACGCAGTCGGTAGGCGTGATCATGGGTGCAAATATTGGTACTACGGTAACAGGTCAGTTGATCCGCATGGCGGATATCTCAGGCGACAGCCTGTGGCTGACCTTGATCCAGCCCAAGACCTTTGCCCCCGTGGTGGCGTTTATTGGCTGCATTTTTTATGTGTTCCTCCGCAATGCCAAAAAGAAGAACATTGGCCAGATCATGCTGGGCTTCGGTATCCTGTTTACCGGCATGAGCCTGATGGATACCGGCGTAGCACCCCTGCGGGAGAGCGCAGTTTTTCAGAATCTGTTCGTCACCATGACCAACCCCATTCTGGGTGTTCTGGTGGGCGTGGTGGTCACCGTGATCATCCAGTCCTCCTCCGCCTCCGTGGGTATTTTGCAGGCACTGTCCAGCACAGGGCTTGTCACCTTCAGTTCTGCCATCCCCATCATTCTGGGTGCGCATATCGGTACGGCGTTCACCCCGCTGCTCACCATCGGCGGCTCCTCCAAGGATGGTAAGCGGGCAGCGCTCATCCACCTGTACTTCAACGTCATCGGCAGTGTTATTCTGCTGGCGCTGATCTATGCGGTGCAGTTCACCATCGGCATCCCCATGTGGGGCGATGTGATGAACAAGAGCTCCATTGCAAACATCCATACCATGTCCAGCGTGTGCGCTATGCTGCTGTTCCTGCCTTGCAGCGGGGTGCTGAGCCGCTTGGCGATGCTCACAGTGCCCAGCAGCGTGGAGGAAGCACAGGAACTGAGTATGCCGGTGCTGGACGAGCGTCTGTACAAGAGCCCGGCTGTGGCTCTGCAGCAGGCTAAGAACGCGGTGATCAAGATGTCCCGCCGTGCCGCCCGCAATGTGGGTCTGGCCGCGCCGCTGCTTTTGAAGATGGACGAGGAGACCGTGAGCGCCATCAAGGTGCGCGAGAACCTGATCGACCGTATGGAGGTGGAGATCACCAACTACCTGATCAAACTGACCGATCAGGAACTGGGCGATGACGAGAGCCACGCGGTGACCGAGCTGCTGAACTTTGTTACCGAGTTCGAGCGTATCGGCGACTATGCCGTGAACATCATGGAAAAGGCCGAGGAACTGTACGATAAGGAAGCCAGCTTCAGCGAGAGCGCCAAAAAGGAGCTGCAATTGCTGGACGCCGCATTGGAGCGCATTCTGGTTCTGACGGACGAGGCCTTTGAAAACGATGATACCCAGAAGGCTGCACAGGTGGAGCCGCTGGAGGAGATCATTGACGTGATGGTGGAGCGCCTGCGCGACCAGCACATCCGCCGCCTGAAGGACGGCATTTGCTCCATCGACACCGGCGTGGTGTTCCTCGATGTACTGAACAATGCTGAGCGTATCTCCGACCACTGCTCCAACATCGCAGTGCGCATGGTGGGCATGGAGGCCGGCGATGATTACGACTCCCACACCCTGAAAAGCATTATGCACCACAACCCCAGCAAGGACTATATGCTGGAATATGAGCAGTGCCGCAAGGAATACCTTGTGCCGCTGGAAGAAATGGAAGCCTGAATCATATAAATGCAATGAGCCGCTGCACATCATGTAGCGGCTCATTGCATTTATTCCCCTAGATCCTCCAGCAGCAAGTCCAGCTCCCGGGGGCTGTTGACCACAAGCCCGCGCTTGATGCGCAAAGCGTCATTTTCCGGCAGAAGATTGGTGTAGATGCCGGTCACGCGGATCAAAGTGCCCGGGGTGCCGTCGGCGCGGCAGGTGTACACCGCCACCCGCCCGCCGCTGTCCCGCAGGCAGTAGCGGGCAGCGTCCGTCTGGGGCGCAGCCTGCGCGGCAAGGCTCAGGGGAGAGGCGGGATCGGTCTCGGATCCGGCGGGGCTTTGGGACAGCGGCAGCTTTGGCAGCGCCATCCAGAACAGACTGAATACAATGGTGAATACGCAAAGCCCGTAGAACAGGCAGACAGACAGCTTGCGCATAAAAAACACTCCCTTTCTCTGCAAGTATGCCCCGTTTGGGCGGGAGACAGACAATTTTCAAACGCAGATACTGTACTTTCCACAAGAGTGTGTTATACTATTTATATCTGCTCAGCGCGCAAAGATTGGTTCTTGCCCGGCTGGGGCGTGCGTGCTATAATATGGTATTGCAGTTTAAAGTTTCGTGCTACAAACGATGTGGATAAAGCCCGGCGCAGCAATGTCCGGCAACAGTCTTGAAATGTCAGGAGGCGATCCCTATCTCCAACAATGAGATGAGAAAGATCCATCGGGGCGGCGAGGAGCAGCCTGCCCGCCCGGTGGGACGTAAGGTCAATGTTTCCCAGAGCCGCCGTGAGGCACGCCCCGCAGCGGAAAACCGTACCCGCGCGCCCAAGGCACCCAAAAGCCCCAAGCCGCCGAAGGAAAAGAGCAAACACCCCATTCTGCGGTTTATCGGCCGCACCCTTGCTACGGTGCTCTGCCTTGGCATCATGCTGGGCAGCGTGGTGGCCGTGGGCATGGTGTTCTATGTGGTGCAGGCTACCGCCAACGACGGCGACCTGCTGGACTTGGACAATATCCAGCTGAGCCAGTCCAGTATGGTGGTGGCTACCGACCCGGATACCGGCGCACAGGTGGAGTATGCCACCCTGCGCTCTTCCAACAGCCACCGCGTGTGGGCAGACCTTGAGCAGATCCCTTCCAACTTGCAGTATGCGTTCATCTGCACCGAGGATAAGGACTTCTACTCAGAGCCCGGCGTCAACTTCAAGCGCACCATCGGCGCAATGATCAACGAGTATCTGCTGCCTATTTACAGTTCCAAGCAGGGCGCATCCACGCTGGAGCAGCAGCTCATCAAGAACCTGACCGATGACAACAGTGCCAGCGGCATCGATGGTGCACTGCGCAAGGTGCGCGAGATCTACCGCGCCCTCTGCCTGAGCCGCAGCTACTCGAAAGAAACCATTCTGGAAGCTTACCTGAACACCATCAGCTTTACCGGCACCATTCAGGGTGTGCAGACGGCTGCCAACGAGTACTTCAACAAGGACGTCAGCCAGCTGAGCCTGTGGGAGTGCGCCACCATTGCATCCATTACCAAAAACCCCACCAACTATAACCCCTATACGAACCCCGAAAATCTGATTCACCGCCGCAACTTCATCATGTACAATATGTGGCAGCAGGGTGTGATCAGCGAGGAGGACTACCGCAACGGCGCTGCACAGCCCCTTGTGCTGGCCGAAGAAGACAGCGGCAAAAAGCCCAGCACCGTCACCTCCTACTTCACCGATGCACTGTTCAATGAGGTCGTGCAGGACATCATGACCAAGGAGGGCATCAGCGAGTCCGAGGCGCAGAAGCTGCTCTACACCGGCGGCTTTACCATCGAAGCCACTGTCAACACCAAGTTGCAGTCCCAGATGGAAAACCTGATGCTGAACACCGACGATGCCTACTTCCCGGCGGGCTGGCATGAGGAAGAGGTCACCTCCATTTCGGACGATGATGTGCAGGTGTTCAACGAAGACGGCACCCCCAAGACCCGCACCGGCGAGGATGGCACCGTCTACTATTACCGCAACGTGCGCACGCAGGCTGCTATGGTCACGCTGGACTATGACGGCAACGTGCTGGCCATTGCGGGCGGCCTTGGCGAAAAGACCAAGAGCCTTTCCCTGAACCGCGCCTATAATGTGGAGCGGCAGACCGGTTCTACCATCAAGCCCATCGGTGCCTATGCGCTGGGCATTGAGTACGGTCTGGTCAACTGGTCCACCATGCTCAACAACTCCCCCCTGTACCAGAAGCAGGATATGATCATCCGGGACGAGGACTACTGCCGCAAGAATGGCCTGATGGGGCTCTCCGACAAGCAGCTCCGCGCTTACCCCAACGCATGGCGCAGCTGGCCGCGCAACTACGGCGGCAACTATGGCGACGGCAGCGATCTCCCGCTGTGGAACGGCCTTGCCCGCTCGCTGAATACCATCGCAGTCCGCGTGGGCGACCTTGTGGGCGCAAGCAATATTTTCAACTTCGTCTACAACACCCTGCAACTGAATACGCTGGATCCCACCAACGACGTGGGTCTGGCGCAGATGGTTATGGGCAGCCAGACCAAGGGCGTTACGCCCATGGCGCTGGCCGCGGCCTTCCAGATCTTCTATGATGGCGAGTACACCACCCCGCACCTGTACACCCGTGTGCTGGACCGGGACGGCAACATCTATCTGGAAAACAACGCCACCAGCTATCAGGCACTGACCCCCGATACCGCTTATGTCATGAACCGTCTGCTGAAGAATGTTCTGTTCTCCAGTGTGGGTACTGCCAGCGGCCGCTATCCCAACTCCAACGGCATGGAGTCCTTTGGTAAGACCGGTACCGCCAGCGACGAAAAGGATCTGTGGTTCGTGGGCGGCACGCCGTACTACGTTACCGCCGTGTGGTGGGGCTACGATGCACCCTATGATATGACCAAGACGCTGGGTAAGCAGCAGGCCAAGACCCGTACCTGTGTTATGGCGTGGAAGGCACTGATGGAGCAGGCACAGGCAGACCTGCCCTATAAGGCATTCCCCACCTCCGCAGGCGTGGTGGAGCGCCGTTACTGCACCCAGAGCGGATTGCTGGCCGGTGCAGGCTGCCCGAGCACTGCCGTGGGCTACTACCGTGCCGATGACCTGCCCGATACCTGCACCTATTCCCATGCCGCACCGCAGGCTGCTGCCCCTGCCGAGAACACAGACGATGCTGCGCCCACCCAGCCGGTCATTCCCACCGATACCAGTGCACTGGACACGGAATAAGGACAAAAATCGTACTTTTTCACCCCTTTGCTGAAAAATCCGGCAAGGACAGGGCGCACTTCACAAGACAAAACTGGACAAAGTGACAAAATAGCATCCGGGCTCTTGCATTGCAGGGGTTCGGATGCTATTATGTTTTCTACAAGAACACTTGTGTTTGAGAGGTGAACAAGTTGGAACGCCGTTTTTATCTGGTGGATGCGCAGGTGCTGCCGGAGGTTTTTCTCAAGGTGGTACGCGCCAAGGAGCTGCTGGCCAGCGGCGAAGCCCGCAGCATTTCGGCTGCGACCCGCAGCGTAGACCTGTCGCGCAGTGCATTTTATAAATATAAGGACTGCATCTTTGATTCAGAGAACGGCCGTGAGGTCATCACGGTCATGGCCACCCTGCGGGACGAGACCGGTGCGCTGCAAAGCCTTCTGGCAGGCATCAGCGCCGCAGGTGCCAGTATTGTGACCATCAACCAGTCCACCCCGGAGAATGGGGCTGCGCTGGTGGCGGTCACCATCCGCACCGATACCATGCAGATGTCCCCGGAGGAACTGACCGAGAAGCTTTCGCGCCAGCGCATGGTGGTGAGTGTGCGCTGCGGGTATAACCTGTAACAAAACAGGAAACGAGGGAAAGAGAGTATGGCTAAAATTGCAATTCTGGGCTTTGGCACGGTGGGCAGTGGCGTATACGAGGTGCTGTGCCACAATGCTGCAAGCGTCTCCCGCCGGGCTGGCGAACCGGTGGAGGTAAAATATATTCTGGACCCGAAGGATTTTACCGGCAACCCGGTGGAGCCTTTGGTGGTCAAGAATATCGACGTGATCCTGCAGGACCCGGAGATCCGGGTGGTGGTGGAGACCATCGGCGGCACCCGCTTTGCATACCCCTACGTCAAGGCCTGCCTCGAGAGCGGCCGCAGCGTGTGCACCTCCAACAAGGAGATGGTGGCCACCTACGGCGCAGAGCTGCTGGCGCTGGCCAAGGAGCACGGCTGCGCCTTCCTGTTCGAGGCCTCTGTGGGCGGCGGTACGCCCATCATCACCCCCATGCACCAGTGCCTGGCCGCCAACGTCATCACCGAGGTGGAGGGCATCGTGAACGGCACCACCAACTTCATGCTGACCAAGATGGTGCG
>OIAS01000543.1_pt1 | contig 12877 bp, 12 predicted proteins | sample 1580811 | NCBI WGS metagenome assembly OIAS01 (sample SAMEA3882513, study PRJEB24775) | human gut metagenome | biome: human-associated habitat; feature: intestine environment; material: feces | place: Netherlands | collected 2009/2010
CTTTAACATAGCCTGAGTTGGAAAGCATTTCAATATATCTGTTCCAACGCTCCTTACTTATTTCCAGTCGGTTGTGATCAATCTGAGAAACATCAAATCCATAGCAGCTTCGAGTGTACTCAGAATTTTGTATATACACTTAAAATTATCATTCATATACTGTAACCATCCTTAATATTGCACATTCATAAAATTTGTTTTTATTCAAACTCATAAGGTAGTAAAAATACTTGCAAGAGGCAATAAACCGCTTGTAGTTTGAGAATATGAACAATCTAATTAGGGTACAAATTTTACTCGTGGACTGTGAAAAAACAGCATTGCAAAAAAAATATGGCACATAACCGTTATCACTTTCGGTTATGTGCCTTTTGTAGTTTAATAAGTTTGTTAAGAATACCACGATTGATTACAGTCCAAAACAAGGAAGATTTCAGTGCGTTAATTCCAAAGTAAGTTCCACCATTAAAGTTACTTTGGGGATTAACTATGTACTTTTTTGTTTAAGTTTGCGGTAAATATGAATTGTATAATCCGTTTTATTGTGTTATTATGTAGTAAAATGGTGTGCAACATTGGTGTTTTGAAAAAATTATGTTGCTGAAATTAAACTTGAAATAACTGACGGGTGGCATATGGTTCGCAAAGTTGACAAAACAAAGCTTCTGACTGTTGTCGGGATAATTATATTCCTGTTTGGAGGTGCGGTGAGAATTTTTTCTCATCTTACTTCCTCGGCGGACAATTATATTGAAAATTTTGATGTTATTATCTTTTCGGGGCTTATTATAGGCTGGGGTGTGTCTGTTGCATATCGCATTGTTCAGAAGAATATACGAATCTGCCTTGTGATATCTGCGGCGCTTATGCTCTTGTGGATGGCTCTTCGTGCCATAAAATACAACAGCCCTGCCGACATCAACACATACGGACGGTATCTTTGGTATTCATATTACATAGCAATGGTGTTTTTACCGCTTATGATGTTTTTTGCAATGCTGAATATAGGCAAGCCTGAAAATACAAATAACCGAAAATATCTTTTGATTATACCTGCCGCCGTTCTTGTGCTGCTTGTTATGACGAACGATTTTCATCAGCTTGCTTTTGTATTTGAACCCGATTTTCACAATTGGAACAAACAATACAGTTACGGTCCTGTTTACTATGTAATTGCAGTGTGGATTTTTATACTTGTACTTTCGTCAATTGTGCTTTCAATAAATCGATGCAGAATTTCCGCAACACGCAAAAAGCTGTGGATTCCGATTGTAATAATTCTTGTCGCAATAATTTACACACTCTGGAATAATCTGAATCACGGATATTCGGGACTTAGAATTTACAATGTTCCCGAGGTGTTCTGTTTTGCCTCAATTGCTCTATGGGAAAGCCTTATTCAGATAGGTCTTGTGCCGTCAAATACGGGTTACGGCGATTTTTTCAATGCGTCAAATCTTAACACTCTCATATTTGACAATGAGGGCAATGTGAAATACCGCTCAAAAAACGCAACAAATGTTTCAAAAGATGTTGTTCTGCAAAACGGTAACAGTGTTGTGATTGATGAAAATATAATTCTTAAAAAGCATAATATAAAAGGTGGTAAGGTAGTTTGGACGGAAGATATATCTGCAATTAACCGAATTAACAGAGAACTTTCGGAAGTAAAAGAGCAGATTTCGGAATACAATGTAATCTTAAAATCAGAGGCAGAGCTGAAAAAACGAAGAGCGGCAGTAACCGAACAGAACAAGCTCTATGACAGTATAACCGAATTTATCCGTCCTCAGCTTTGCGACCTTGAAAATATACTCAAAAATATTGAAAACAACAGGGGAGATATTTCGGTTAATTATGCCGGTGCCTGTGTTGTTAATGTCTACATCAAGAGAATAAGCAATCTGCTCATTATGGCAAAAAGCAGAAAAATGCTGAATGCTTTTGAGCTTGAAAACAGTATCCGAGAACTTGCCGAGTACATTTCTGTTTACGGAATTTCGTGTTCGTTTTTCAGTAATGTTTCGGGAGAAATTTCAGCCGAAAAAACGATTGCACTTTTTAAATTCATCGGGATTTTTATAAGGCATATAATGAACTGCACAGATGCGTTGCTGTTTAATTTAAAAGTACATGAGAGATTTATTGATTTAAAAATCAACTGTGACAGCAAAAATGAAATGAAAATTCCTGATGATTTACTTGACGATATTACAAAACTCGGCGGAAATGTCACCACGGAATATGACGCTGACACGCTGTTTGTGTTTGTTCGTATGCAAAGCGGAGGTGATGACATATGACATCCATCCTTGAAATGCGTTCGTTTGTTTGTGTTATATTGATGAGTGTGCAATTTGTTGTTGCCTGTGCGGCAATATACAACGCAACGCAATCTTTTCTTTATAAAATCAGGTTGTGGAAACCGATTTCAGCGGTTATAATTGCAGTAATCTCTTTGACAATGTTTTTGGTAAGCACTCATGTCTTGAGTAAAATATATTATGATAACCAAATTAATAAAGTGGCTGAATTTTTTGGCAGAATGCCGTTTGCTCTGTCTGTCGGCATAACGGCGTATTGTGCGATAATGTCTGTGTATATAACGGTAAGGCTTCATCATTGCAGGAATACCGATATTACCGCAATGTCAATTAAAGAAAGCTTTGACGGCTTGCCGACAGGACTTTGCTATTTTGACGAAAACGGACTTGTTGTACTGAAAAATAACCTTATGGAAAGCATATGCCTTGAACTTACGGGTAAATCGCTTAATGTTGCAATGCCATTCAGAGAGAAGATAAAAGAGGTTTCTCAATATGAAAAAGACGGGGCATTTACAGTCAGATTAAAGGACGGCAGGGTTTTCAGCTTTTCGTTGTCGGAAACGGAAATTTTTTCAAAACCGTATTTTCAGCTTGCGGCAACCGATATAACAGAGTTTACAAAGCTTACATCAACCTTGGAATATGAAATAGGCGAGTTAAAAAAGGTTAATGCTCATCTGAAAAAATACAATGAAATGGTCTATGACCTGACAAGAGAAGAAGAAATTCTTCGCACAAAAGAGATAATTCATGACAGGCTCGGCAGTACGCTGATAACAACAAGAAGATATCTTGAAAACGGCACTCTGTCTGAAAATAACAGTAAATTACTTGAAATGTGGAAAAACAATATTTCTGTTTTAAATACCGCAGAGAATGATTGCAAAGACGAAAACTTTGCTAAGGATATTGAAAATGCCGCAAAGCTTGTCGGAATAACGCTTGAAACAGTCGGAAATCTTCCGACTGATAACAATGCGGTTGCACGGGTTCTGACTTTTGCAACAATGCAATGCCTTAACAATGCCGCAAGACACGCAAAAGCAGATAAAATGATTCTTGAAAGTATTGACGACGGTGAAAAATATATTTTTAAATTTGCAAATAACGGCAGAAAACCGCCTCAAAAAATCAATGAGGGCGGCGGACTTTCTTCCGTAAGAAAAAAAGCGGAGCAAATCGGCGGAAGCATGAAAATATCGACTTCCGAAATTTTTGTTCTTGAAATCACAATACCGAAAAGCGAGGTGCTGCAGTATGACAAGAGTGCTGATAGTTGAAGATCAGTCAATGCCGAGAACTTTATTTGAAATGTATGTAAACCAAAGCGAAAACTATACGCTTGCGGGCTCAATAAGTAATGCCGATATGACGGATTATCATTGTGAAAATTCCGATGTTGACCTGATTTTAATGGATATATGCACGTCAATGGGGGCAAACGGTCTTGAGGCGGCTGAAAGAATAAAAGCAAAGTTCCCGAAAATTAAGATAATCATTGTTACCTCAATGCCCGAATATTCCTATCTAAAGCGTGCCAAGGAAGCAGGAGTTGACAGCTTTTGGTACAAAGAGGTAAGTTCCGAACCTATTATTGAGCTTATGGACAGAACAATGAACGGTGAGCGTGTGTTTCCCGACACAACTCCGAAAATTAAATTCGGCAACGCAATGAGTACGGATTTTACCGAAAGGGAGCTTGAGGTTTTGCGTGAACTGACAAGCGGTGATACAAACACGGAAATTGCCAAAAAACTTTACATTGCTCCGGGTACTGTCAAGAACTATATACAGTATATGCTTGAAAAAACAGGCTTTAAGTCAAGAACAGAGCTTGCCGTAAAGGCAAGAGAGGCGGGACTTGTAATCCTTGACGATAGAATTAACGACAAATAAATACTTTTTTCTGAATATGTGCCGTTTGGCACATATTTTTTTGCTGTTAAAACAGTATAATACAATTACAGGATATAAACTGCTCAGACGGTGAATATCTTTTGTGCAAAACGCTATCTTTGTCCGATTAATAATCAAAGACAAAGGTGCATAAAATTTATTATTTAATGACAGGAGGAAAAACTATGGAGGCAAAAGGTTCAACTTTTCTTAAAGTAACGGGAATCCTTATGATTGTATTCGGTGCTATTGCATTGATTGTGTCAATCATCGCCATTCTCGGTATCGCCGCACTTGCAGCTTTTAACGACGGTACATACGATATGACTATGCTTTATGTCGGCGGCGTTTTCGCACTTATCAGTGCGGTTGCTGAGTTTGTTGCAGGTATTATCGGCGTTATCAACGCAAAACTTCCGCACAAGGCAAATACATGTATTGTATGGGGCGTTGTTGTTGCGGTTATGTGTATTGCAGGCGAAATTATCAGCATGATAGGCGGATCACAGTTCAATGTATTCTCTCTTATCTGCGGTCTTGCTATCCCTGTACTTTACATTATAGGCGCTGTTAAGAACAAAGCATAATTATTTTATTATTTTCCCCCCTTTTAATTACCCACCGTAAATATTTTTAGCACAAGGTCACAGCTGTCCGAACAATCGGGCGGCTGTGCTTTTTTTGTTTATGTTGTGAAATATGCCGTTTGGCACATTCATATTTTATCGCAAAATTGTACAATATAAGTGAAAGATATAGGTGAAAAGGGGTGATGTCCGTTGAAGAAAATTTTGCTCAGTGTTCAGAATAATTTGCTCAGTGAGGCTATTCAAAATGCCCTTGTAAAGAAGGGAAGATTTTGTATTGAGAATGTTTCACCGAATCAAGACGGGAAAATTCTTGATTTGTGCATTGCAGAAAGAGTTGATGTTTTACTTATGGATGTCACAAGACTTGCCGATTCAACTATTGAGAAACGGCTTGAGCTGTGTGGAAAAGTAAAGGAATATTTGCCAAGCTGTAAAACGGCTCTGCTCTGTGACGAACAGGCATATCCCGACCTTGCCGACAGGGTTAAACAGGCAAAACAATTCGGAAAAATAAGCTCATTTTTTTATTCATCCGTAACGGCAGATTATCTTGCCGCCGCACTTGACGCACTTTAAAAAGGAGGTACTGTTTATGGGTATATTTGACAGCTTAAAAAATATGACAAATCAGGCTGTAAAAAACAATGTTTCAAAGGCCGTTTCGGGAGCGGTAAACAATGCGATGCACAAAAGCAAAACATTTGTATTTGCCGATTATCCGAAAAATGCAGATGAACTCAAAAAAATGCCGGAGCTTGACTTTTCGTCACCTCTTTCAACAGCGGCATTTGCAATGCTTGTGTTGCTTGAATATGATGAAAGTCCGGAAAATACAATAGAAATGCTTAATGTATTAAAAGGACCTCAGGCGATGAACGGGATGGATGTTCAGTTTTTGCGTGACAGAATCAAGGGCAGGGGATATATTCCTCACTCATATTTTGAGGGTTCATCCGTGAAGAACGATTATACACCGAATGTTCCGTACAAAATAACCGTTTCCGAGTATGCATATACCTATCAGAGCGAGGGTTATGCAAAGGTTCAGATTCAGTCGTCGGGAGCAGACTCACCTCGTCCGATTGAGCTTCGCAGAAAGGGCAATCAATGGTTCTTATGGCGTAATCTTGCACTCTCTGACATACGAACTCCGGCTTCGGTTGATCCTTGGGCATAAAGGAGGGATTTTTATGAAAATCAAGAAAAAAGCAAAGCGTATTTCGAGTGTTGTTTTATGCTTTCTCATGCTGTTGACAACACTTCCTATGACAGCCATAACCGCAAATGCGGCGGCTCAGGCTTATATCAAATATATCGACACCGAGGTTTACATAGGAGATGTCCTTAACATTATCGTGGGAGTAAACGGCGGCAGTACAGGCGAAACCTTTACCTATCAATGGCAGGCAAAATATCCGAGCCTAAACTGGGTTAACCTTTCCGATAAAACCGACAGACCCAACTCGAAATTTTCGGGTGTTTTTACAGACCATCTTAAATTTCAGACCTACGCAGAACTTGTAGGACCTGACTCAGGGTGGAAAGATGTTGTCTTTAGATGTAAAGTAACGGGTTCAAAGAGCGGTACTTTTTATTCGGGAAAATGTAACTTTCCGGGACTTCTTGAGAAGACAGAAATTCCTATAATTGGATTTTTAGGCTTGGAGAAACCTGAACAGCGGAAAATCCCCTCAACTACGGCAACCCCGATAAACAGCACTTACTACAGTTTTGATTATATTGAGTGGTATGAGTACAAAAACAACAAAGTTAGCAGAAAGCTCAACGACGGAGAAGCTTTTGACAGCGGTATGTATTGTTGTCAGCTATACTTTAATATGAACAGAGGATATGCGGTTGCCAAGAACGCAGTATGTGGCTTGTACAACGACGACGGTCAGGCGACAATTCTTCAGGATGAAACCACAGGTCAATATTATATTTGGGCATATTACGTTGTTGCAGATAAATCACCTTCATTTTCACATCAGTACACTGAGGCAGAAATTATGAAAGGCAAAGAAGGAACTATATCGGTTACTGCCAACAATGCCGCAAGCTATCAGTGGCAGATGAAAGTAAGGAGAAGAACACCCACCGGTGTAACAAGAACTGTGTGGCTCAACATAAGTGACAACTCATCCACATCAAACAAATTTTCCTTCAAGGGAACAAAAACAAATGCTTTGAGCATCAGACCGAATACGGATTTTGATGAAACTCAGTTCAGGTGTGCTGTCACGGGTGAAAACGGTGATGTTATTTACAGTGAATCGGTTAAAGTTACGCAAAAGGTTAAGGCCCGTATTATACTGGATTTAAGAACGGGCGGCTTACCGGATGACACTATTACTATTAAGTTTGATAAATACACTCCTGACGGCGTCTATAATGGCAGCTATACACATGAAACGGTAAACAGTAATGCAAAACCCTTATATGTGTATTATGAAACAGTTCCGGGCAAATATGTCATTACTGTAAGCAAACCGCAATGCGTAACACGGGTATATGAAGCGAATGTTGTTAAGAAAGATGTTAACCTTGTAGTAAAAATTACTGTTCCGTATGATGTCAATATGGACGGTGTTATTAATGTTGTGGACGCAACCTTGGTTCAAAAATACATTGTCGGGTTTGAAAAATTTGACGATTACACTTTAAAAATTGCAGACACAAACGGTGACGGCACAATATCAGTTGTTGATGCTACAAATATTCAGAAGAAAATCGTGAATCTTTTGTAAAGGAGAAAGTTTATGGGACTATTTGAAAAGAAATATTGTGACCTTTGCGGTGACAAGGTAAACGCCCTCACAAGGCAAAAGCTTTCAGACGGTTATCTTTGCAGCGACTGTAAGCACAAGCTCAGTTCGCTTTCATCAGGCTGGAAAAACAGAACATTAGCAGATGTTAAAGCTCATCTTGAACAGCGTGAACAGAACAGACAGAAATATTCGGCATTTGTTCAGTCGGCAAGTGCCGGTACAAATGAAAAGCTTGTTGTAGATTTTAATAACAGAAAATTCTATTTTACAATAGGCAGAGATTTCAAAAACAGCAATCCTGAAATTTTTGATTTTTCACAGCTGCAGGACTTTTGGCTTGAGCTTGGATATACAACTCTGCAGGATTCCGACCGTGACGGAATTCCTGATGAGTATGACCGCTATGATAGCCGTCAGGGCAGGAACAGCGGTTTTGGCAGTCAGTTTGATACAACAAACTCATTTTCGGGGCAAAACGGCATGCTTGATGTTCCGCTTGCACTTCAGCCGTATGTTCGTGATACAAACACATCGTCATCACCGCAAAGAATATCTTCTTTAAAAGCAAAATTCATCGTAAATCATCCGTTCATAACCGATATATCAATGTATGTTGATTCGTCAATCGGTACTGTAAGGAATGAGCTTATGAGAGCGTTTGATGACGGAATGCAGTTAATGAGACTGTGTGAACAAATAAGGAACGGTATGCAGAACAATATGGGCTATCAGCAAAGCGGAATGTCCATGCAGAACAATATGGGTTATCAGCAGAACGGAATGCCCATGCAGAACAATATGGGTTATCAGCAAAGCGGAATGCCCATGCAGAACAATATGGGCTATCAGCAAAGCGGAATGCCCATGCAGAACAATATGGGCTATCAGCAGAACGGAATGCCTATGCAGAACAATATGGGCTATCAGCAGAACGGAATGCCTATGCAGAGCAACACAGTAAATCAGCAAGTTTCACAGCCGTTTACTCCGCAAAATGCTGCGGCAATTGTTTGTTCGGCTTGCGGATATAAGCCTGACGGCAATCCGCCGAAATTCTGTCCGTTCTGCGGGGCTGCCATGACATAACCGATATGACTTTACGGTCGTTATTTCATAATATTTCCAAACAAAAAATGCGTGTAAGAAAAGAAATTGTATCCGTGAGCTATTCAAAAAATCATTCAAATTTTGACTACTGCTGTTCTTTTTATGTGCGAAAAAAAGGTGTAAATTTCCTTTTTGACGCTATCTGCAAATGCGGTTATATCGCTTTTGAAAATGTTTTGATCGACGAAACGGATATGAGACTGCTGTGTGACACCGCCGAAGACGCATTGGAAATTCTGAAAAAATATAATCCGAAAAACAAAGGACTGATAGTCGATGACGCCACGGTTACAATCGTTGAAATCATATTTTCCGACAAAAACAGTATCTCGGTCAGTATGACGGAACAAACCTTGGATTCGCTCGAAAAAGCGTTCTTTGCCCTTGCTGAAAAATATTGCAAAGATGTTTAATATCTAAAAATAATTGAAAAGCAACCCTATGAAAACAACCCCACGGTAAAATAATCGTGGGGTTGTTTTTTCTGTAACAGAAAATAAGTGCATTTTTCCTTGCCATTACCGTAGTAATTGTTTATAATTAAGGTATGACAATAAAAGAAGGCATGAACAATGCAAACGATAGATGAGGCACTAAACAAACTGAAAAAATCTGATTTTCGCAGTCGGTTTCATTTAAAGCAAAAGGACATTGACTATATTAATGAAAAGGGAATGAATAAAATCCGCTCCCATGCAGAAGATTTTGTCAGAACACGGCTTGCACCAAAATATATTCCGAATGACGGAAAGCAAACGCCTATGAGGGGACACCCTGTTTTTATCGCACAGCACGCCTGTGCCTGTTGTTGCAGAGGGTGTCTTAACAAGTGGTACAGAGTTGCAAATAACAAACAGCTTAACGAGGTCGAACAGCAGAAAATTGTAAATCTGCTTATGGCTTGGATTGAAAGAGAATACAATGATTATAATTCCAATAAAGAATGATAGATAAGGGCAAAAAGATGAGTGATAAATTCAGCGTGTTAAAAGATTACTTCGGACACGATTCTTTCAGAGACGGACAGGAGCAGATAGTTGACGCTTTGCTTGACGGCAGAGATGCACTTTGCATTATGCCCACAGGTGCGGGCAAGTCTATGTGCTATCAGATTCCCGCATTACTTTTTGACGGGGTGACAATTGTTGTGTCACCTCTGATTTCGCTTATGAAGGATCAGGTCGGCTCGCTCGTTCAGTCGGGAGTTCCTGCGGCATACATAAACAGCTCACTTTCATATCCGCAATTTCTCCGAGTGCTTTCAAATGTTGAACACGGAAAATACAAAATCATCTATGTTGCACCCGAAAGGCTGTTGACTGACGGATTTCTCGACACCTGTAAAAAGATAAAAATCTCAATGGTTGCAGTTGACGAGGCTCATTGCGTTTCACAATGGGGACAGGATTTCAGACCGAGTTACCTCAAAATTATTTCATTTGTTGAAAGCCTTGCAAATCGTCCGATTATCGGAGCATTTACCGCAACGGCTACGAATGATGTAAAAGAAGATATAAAGAAAATTCTCAGGCTTGAAAATCCGTTTGAAATTACAACGGGATTTGACCGCCCCAACCTTTTCTTTGGCGTAATAAAGTCATCGTCAAAGGACGAAAAGCTTATTGACCTCATTCGGGAGCGTGGCGACAGGTCGGGAATTGTCTATTGTGCAACCCGAAAAAATGTTGAATCTGTCTGCGAATTGCTCTGCGATAACGGCTTTTCGGCGGCAAGATACCATGCAGGTCTTGATGAATACGAACGCAGGAAAAATCAGGAGGATTTTGTTTTTGACCGAAAAAATATTATGGTCGCAACCAATGCTTTCGGTATGGGAATTGACAAGTCAAATGTTACATATGTAATTCATTACAATATGCCGAAAAACATTGAAAGCTACTATCAAGAGGCAGGACGGGCAGGTCGTGACGGCGGTGAGGCTGATTGTATTTTGCTCTACAGTCCTAAGGATGTTCGCCTAAATCGCTTTATGATTGAAAATTCCGAGGGCAACGATGAGCTTACAATTGAAGAAAACGAGCAAATTCGTGAGAGTGATTTTGAACGCTTAAAATATATGACCTTTTACAGCACAACAAACGATTGTCTGCGTGGATTTATTCTGCGGTATTTCGGCGGTGAAAAAAAGGCTTACTGCGGAAAATGCTCCAACTGTCTTTCAGTTCACAAGCTTGTTGATGTCACAATTGACGCTCAAAAAATTATGTCGTGTATTGCAAGAACAGGACAAAGGTACGGCAAAACCGTGATTTGTGATGTGTTAAAGGGCAGTAAAAGCGAGAAAATTCTAAAAGCTGAGCTTAACAATCAGTCAACCTACGGAATAATGAAAGAGGTTACGGCAAGGCATATTTTCGGCACAATTGACTTTCTTGCCGAAAAGGAGTATATTTCAGCCGACAATGAAACCGAGGTTCTAAAACTTTTGCCAAAGAGCAGAGATGTGCTTTTCGGGCGGGAACGGCTTGTGATGAAGAAAGTTGAAAACTCCGAAAAGGTTGTCAAAACGCACCGCCCCGAAGTGCCTGTTAATTCCGAATTACTTGACGCACTCAAGGCTTTGCGAAAAGGTATTGCATCCAAAAAGAGCGTTCCTGCCTATGTTATTTTTACCGATGCAACGCTGATTGATATGTGCAAAAAATGCCCCGAAACACCAGATGAAATGCTTGAAGTTTCGGGTGTGGGCAGAACAAAGCTTGAAAAATTCGGAAAACAATTTCTTGAAGAAATCGCAAAATTCAGATAACTTCATATACTGTTAAAGGATGAACGAATTCGTTTGTCCTTTTCTTTTTCAATTTTTAAAATTGCATTGAAATAATTAGTACAAAGTGATACAATAATTACAGAGAGAAAACAGATTGGAGGCATTTGTATGGCTGACATATTTGATTACATAAGCTGGCGCGGCGATTTGACATTTGAACAGGATGGTTTTAACGAGCTTGACGCACTTGTGCTTTCACGGCTTTCATATCTTCCTTTTGACGGTGCGGTATCGTCCTGTCTGTTTGATGAAATTACCCTTGAACAGGCGGCAATGCGTGTGTTTGCAACCGATGATTACGAGAAAAATCTATTGTGGAAGGGTGACGCCGACCTTTTGAAAGCAACGGCAGAGAGCAAGAGATTCGGCAAAATTCTTGTTTCGGGGTATGTAAACGAGGTTGAGTCCGATGTGAGTATGCAGTTTTCCGCAATCACTTTTGAATTTCTCAAAAAGAATTATTTTATTTCATACAGAGGAACGGACTTTTCTCTTGTCGGCTGGCAGGAGGACTTCAATATGTTCTTCACATTTCCGTTGCCGTCACAGAAAAAGGCTCTTGATTATTTTGAAAAGGCAGTCCGTATGCTCAACGGAAAATTCATTCTGGGCGGTCACTCAAAGGGCGGAAATCTTGCGGTTTATGCCGGTGCTTTTACCGATGAAAATTCAAGAAATCACATTGATTATATTTACAATTTTGACGGACCGGGGTTTTCTCTTGACAAAATAAAGGACAGCGGATTTTATGAAATCGACGACAGAATCTACACCTTTGTTCCGCAGTCAAGCATTTTCGGCATGATATTTGAGCATGAGGAGAGCTACACAATTGTAAAGAGCAATCAAAAAGGTTTTCTCCAACACGATGTCTATTCGTGGGAGATTGAGCTGAACAGGCTTGTCAGACTGAAAAGCACTACAAATTTCAGCGTTTTCTTTGACCACACGCTGAAAGAATTTGTTGAATCGCTGACAATTGCTCAAAGACGGGAGTTCACAAAAGAGGTTTTTGCCCTTTTGTCGCTGACCGAAACCGCAACCTTTAATGAGATGCTGAAAAATCCGCTTAAAAACACGGGAACAATCCTAAAATCCTTTGCAGGTCTTGACAGCAAAACGAGAAATATGCTTTTGAAAACAATCTTCGCATTCGTTAAAAGTGCAAAAAACAATTTTTCCGACATAACAGGCGGTCAGAAATCAATTGAAATAACGACATAATATCATATAATATTATAAATACTCCTCAGATACTTGATTGCATCTGAGGAGTTTGCTATAATTATATGGCAAGAAAAACTGTATTGATTTTTTCGACTGTTACAGAGAATAAGAGTTCTTCACAAATTTACATAAAAGGATAATGACATATGAAAACGACTAATAATATTAAGA
>OIAS01000558.1_pt1 | contig 12628 bp, 7 predicted proteins | sample 1580811 | NCBI WGS metagenome assembly OIAS01 (sample SAMEA3882513, study PRJEB24775) | human gut metagenome | biome: human-associated habitat; feature: intestine environment; material: feces | place: Netherlands | collected 2009/2010
ACCCGTTGGCGAGTGTCCTGCCCGCGGCCATGGCGGTGGAGACTTCCTCACGGGTGGGAATGCGGTCGGTGTTGTCCTCAAAGCCTTCGAAGCCGGAATATGAGGGGGAATACTGGCCCTTCTTGAAATGATGTTCGATGTTCAATGCGGCGATGGCGGGATGCAGTTCGGCATTGGCGGTTCCGGCCTTGCCGTGCACCGGCCAGGTATCCACGAAATCAGGATGTTCGGACCAGTGGGTTCCCGGCTCGATATGCCAGTCCTGCGTGGTCGCGATATATGCGTATTCGCTCCGGTGCTCGTTCACATAATCCGCGATACGTTCGGCGACCGCATTGCCTCCCTGCACGCCCAGTTCGCCTCCTTCGCAGAACGTCGGCTGCACATCCACCACAATCAAAGCCTTTGCCATGCTTCTTCCCTCCTGAAAGGTTCCGAAACCACTGTAGCGAATCGATCACGTGATTGGATAATTCGTTTCATCCACAACGTCGTCGTGATATATGCGCCTTTCCCCACGGCCCATCCTATAATCTGAAGAGACGATGGCACGTAGGAAAATATGAGACCGGTGGAGCCGTTGCGCGTATCGAGCTATGCCACCGGTCTGTAGGTCGGTTCTGCCGGATATGGAAGTGTGGTTTTGTTAAAAAGCATGGATGATCTGATTGTGTCGGGGCTGCGCATCGATTGGAATATGCTGACTGATTCATACGTCAGTCGAATTCCCTCATTGCGTTCGATTGACGAACTTGAATTCCACAAGAATGTCACCTTTCTGGTAGGCGAGAACGGTAGCGGCAAATCAACCTTGCTGGAAGGCATCGCCGTCGCCTGCGGCTTCAACGCGGAAGGCGGCACGCGCAACTACCGTTTCAGCACATACGATGACACGTCGGATCTCGCCAAGGCGATGATGATATACCGGCAGTATGCGATCGGCCCATCAAGCTTCTTCCTGCGTGCGGAAAGTTTTTTCACGCTGGCGACACAGGCTCGTGAATACAGTCGCGGATATGGCGACATGTCCCGTTTGCACGAGATGTCGCATGGCGAAGGATTCCTGGAGATACTCCTGTCCCACACGGGAAAGGGTCTCTATCTTATGGACGAACCCGAATCCGCGCTCTCGACACAGCGGCAATTGACTCTGCTGGAGCACATGTACCGAATGGCAAACGACGGATCGCAATTCATCATCGCAACCCATTCGCCGATTCTGCTCGGTCTGCCGGATGCGGAAATCCTGTCATTCGACGAAAACGGCGTCCATCCCTGCGATTATGAGGATACGGACAGCTATCAAATCACCAGGGTCTTCATCAACCACCGCGAATCACTGCTCCGGCATCTGCTTGGAAATGAAACGTGAGATGAGGTGAAACGGTTGCGGGTGTTCGCTATGATGTTCGATTGGCGTTTGAAGGAACACGAAAGACTAGAGGTATCACGGCATGGCGATTGAGGCGCAGGGACTTGAGATTCAGATCGGCGCGCGCACGTTGCTGCATCCCACCAACTTCCACGTTGCCAAGGGAGACAAGATCGGTCTGGTCGGCCGCAACGGCAAAAATGCCGTGCTTACATAGGACAATGAGGCAAACACGGTGCAGATCGGCGCGGTCATCTGCGGCAATGATTTTGTCGGCGGTCTGGTCGGCTGCAACGATGCAACGGCAAAAATTACAAATACCAGCACCTCGCTGCTGACCGTCAGCGGCGAGGTCGTGGGCGGCAAGGCGGTCGGCGGTATGATCGGCCTGAACCTTGCCCCGGCCCTGCCCGCGGCCGATATAAAGGTGACGGAAATCAGCGGCGCGCTCTGCGTGGGCGGTGTTATCGGCGCTAACATGCCGGTGGCCGGCACGGACGGAACGGCGTTTACCATCAAAGAAACCGCCATATCCGGCGGCAAGGTCAGCACATTTACAACCACCGCAAAGGCGGGTCGCATCAAGGCCGACGGTCTGGCGGGCGGCATCATCGGCTATAACTGCCTGCTGGCATCGGCCCCGAACGATTTGACAACGATTCTGCCCACCGTGGCGCCGGATACCGGCCTTGTGACGGTCAACAATACATTGCCGCGCGATACGGCCAATACCATGACCCTCGAGGGCGCGGCCAACCAGTTTAATCTGGAGGTCAACGCCTATGCGGGCGGCATTGTCGGCTATAACGATGCAGCAACCAGCCTGACCATCAGCAACGCAACGAACGGCAGCGACAGCAATGCGGCATCGGTCGGCAGCCTGAAAATGCGGGGCGAGACCGGCACCCTCGGCAGCGGCGTCAGCCTGCAGGACTATAACAACAGCTTTAACTATAATGATTATGTTGGCAGTAAAGATGCCCGCGGCTATATGGCGGGCGGCATCATCGGCTGTGTGACCCAAAACACAAAGCTGGAAGGCTGCACCAACTACGGCATTGTCTCCCACAAGAGTGCGGCGGGCGGCATCGCCGGCTGGAATGGCGGCAGCATCAAAAACTGCTCTACCTACGCCACACTGGGCACCCAGCAGGACGGCTATGCCTACCTTGGCGGCATCGTCGGCATCAACAACGGGACGGTCACGGACTCGGCCCCGGCAGCAAGCATCACCGTGCGCGGCCGGTACATCATCGGCGGCGTGGCGGGCCTGAACCTGACGGATGCGAGCATAACTTATAATACTTCCAATAATATCCCCGTTACGGTGCAGGCGAATGAGTGCGCGGGCGGCGTTGCAGGCGTAAACTGCGGCAGCATCGCATTGGGCGGCACAACCCTGCAGGTCAACATTACGGCAGAAAGCTATGCGGGCGGCATTGCGGGCAGCAACAACAAGCGCAACGATAAAGCAGCCAGCATTGCGGGCGGCAATGTGACAGGCACCGTCACGGCCACCAAGAGCTACGCAGGCGGCGCAGCCGGTGCAAACTATGCCAATATTACCGGTGTGACGCTGATTGATGGGGCATGTGTGCGCGCCAACGACCAGTTTGCAGGCGGTATTGCGGGCAGCAATAGGGCTGGCACTAACGGGCAGATAGGCACGATTACACGCTGCACCAACAATGCAGGGCCGAACGGAAACAACTACACGGTATATGCCACCAACGGCAATGCGGGCGGTATTGCAGGCAGCAATGAAAGCGGCGCCCAAATTGTAGATAGCGTTGTAGGCGGCGTCAAAATCGGCGTTGCCAAGTGCGATGCGGCGGCCATTGCGGCCAAGAACTTCGGCATCATCACGGGCGGCAGTGTCGGCAGCTGTGATATTACCTTTGCTGGGGAAAGCATCGGTGCGGTCACGGCCATCAACAATGCGGGTGCAACGATCAGCGGTGTTACGCTTAAAGAAAACGCCAACATCGCTTTCCATGGCCCGGCCACCAATGTGGGCGGCATTGCGGGCAAAAACGCCGGTACGATTGATAAGTGTACTGTCAGCAGCCCTGCACTGGCGCTCAGCGGCCTTACGGCCCGGGCAGACAGCATCAGCCTTGGCGGTGCGGCGGGCGTCAATATGCAGGGCGCAGAAATCAGTGGAACAGCCGTTACACTGAACATTACAGACAATCTGAATAAATACAAGAATCTGGGCGGCGTAGCCGGCGAAAATGCCGGCGGCGGCACTCTGTTAAAGTGTACCTATCAGGGCGCGCTGGGCAAGGCTAATACTGCGGCAAACGATAACATCACCACGGGCGCAGCCAATGTGCTGGACACCGTGGGCGGCATCGTTGGCCTGAACAACGGTGAGGTTAATGGGTGCAGTGTGCCCAAAATCACGCTGCAGGTGATGGGTGCCTCGGGCCTGAGCGACAGCCAGACCTATGCGGAAAAGCTGAAAAGCGCCAGCAGCGTGGGCGGCATTGCGGGCCGTAACAACAGCACCATTACATCCTGCTATGTTGCCACAGGGGAAGGCGGCGGCAGTATCATCACCGCGCGCTACGGCTTTGTGGGCGGCGTGGCAGGCGCAAACAACGGCAGTATTAGCAGCAGCGGTAGTGGTGCAAAAGAAGTAACAGCTCTGGTCAAGCAGGTTGGCGATTGGTTTACTGCTGGCAGCACCAATGACATGATCAGCGCCCTGAAAGGCAATACTTATAATAGCCTTAAAGGCGTTGATACGGTTTCCACGAATAATTACAACAATGTCTACACCACCGGCCTTTCCCAAAATGACTTGCTGGTCGGCCTGCGCGGCACAACTGATACAAACGGAAAATCCAGCGGCTATCTGGGCGGCGTGGCAGGCTTCAACACCGTCAACGGCACGATCACAGGCGCGGCAACCGGTAAGTGGTTTGTCTACGGCGACAACACAACCGATGAATCCAAAATCGGCGGTATGATCGGCATGAACGAGGCAACCGGCGAGGTCAAGCTGCTGGTCAACTGCGCCGCCGTGCGCCGCTTTACCCGCACAGACAGCAATATAAATGACGATGACGCGACCTATAGAGGCAACACAAATATTGCCTATGTGGGCGGTGTGATCGGCGTGCAGCAGAACACGACCAATGACAAGTGGGTCATCAGCGAGTGTGTGAACCTTGGCACTGTGTTTGACAGCGGCTCCAACTATATTGGCGGCATCATTGCCTCCTGGCTGAAAAACGGCGGCACGATTGAAAAATCCTTCAACTTCGGCAGCCTTAGCACCAATACCAACTCCGGCGGCGGTTCGGGCACGGTCGGCGGCATTGTGGGCTTTTTTGACCAGCCTACCCCCGGTGGCACGGCAAATATCCTCTCCTGCCAGAACCACGGCGATATTCTGTCCAGCGGAAATTGGGAGGGTGACAAAGAGCACGGCGCCAACGATGTTGCCGGTATCCTCGGCAAGGTGGTCATGGCGGACGGTACAAATGACTATCTGCGCATCAACATTGTCGATTGCGTGAACGGCGAGGTTAAGATGCAGTGCGAGTCGCTGGCAGCCGGCATCATGGGCTGGCTGGGACCATTTGGTGACGGTGGAACAAAAATTCCGAATAAGGTCGAGGTTTATATTGACCGCTGCCGTAACTACGCTACGGATGTTACAATTTCACTTAAATCAGGCGATATCAACTTGTTTGCAGGTATCTGCGGCAACCGTGGCAATGGCAGTGCAACGAGTGCATCCACCACAGTCACGAATTGTTTTGCTCTGTATAAAAATACTGTTAGTTCCAAGAATGCACCCATTGCGATGAACCGTGGAAGTGAAAACATCGTGGCCTACGGCAACTACTTTATGGACGAAGGGTACAGCTTTAACGATGCCTACAATAAAGCCATGAAGTTGATGTATGTGGATGAAGTAAAAACACAAACTTCGACATATGGTGCGAGTATGAACCGAGAGCGTAATTATCTCTACGGCACACGGCTGTACGCTGGTATAAACAAGTCTACAGGCAAGTACTTTGCAGCGGGTATGGTCAATGGCTATGATCTTAATACAGTTGATGCAGCAACATGTTATATCAAGAAAGCTACTAACGCAGACGGGCTGGCAACAATTTATCGTCCGAATCTAAACCCGCCAGAAATTGCCACCATCCTGCTGTGGTACGGCGATAAGGACGAGATTAGAGGCCCGAGTATGAAGGACATCACGGACGACTTGATCCAGAACTACTATACGCAAGTTCTGGACAAGCGCGGCCCCGGGCAGGTCTCCAATTTGACAGTTACGCATAAAAACGATAGCAGCGCTGTCTATGGCCGCTATGAGGTAACATGGACGGCCGCGGCCACAGAGGGCATTTTCCCAGATAACAACATACAGAATGTAAGCCATTATCTGGTAACGCTGTATAAGGTTGACGGTGCGAACACTGTTGCTTTGGAAAACTACAAAGACATAAAGGTCTACGGCATGCGTTATCTGTTTGACGCGGATGATGCGCTGGCAAAGGCTATTGGCAACAGCCAATTCTGTGTCGGTGTAAAGGCCGTGAACGGAACCACCCCGGGGGCAGAGGTAAAGTCTGACCCGCAGTACTTCGTGCGCCCCCTGCCCACCCCGAAGCTGGAGATCCGCCTGAAAAAACAGAACAGCGGTGGACAGGCCTACGGCCAGTATCTTGTGCTGACAAACGCAAGCGATTATCAAAACGCGGGCAACTGGCAGGTAACCGCCTACCTGATGAACCAACCCAATACGGAAATTACGCTGAGTGCAGACAACACCGAGGCACCGATAGCAAACGGCCTTGGCTCGGCCACCCGCCTGCGCGCCACGGCAACCCCGGGTGCTACTGCAACAGGTGCGTGGATGGAGTCTGCCCGCTATGACGAAGAGATCGGTATTCCTGTGGCAATGGCAAATAAAAACAGCGGCCTTGTCCACGGTAAGGCGTTTGATACAAAAAATGTAACCATGGGTCAGCCGGTCATAACCGGCAGCACGGCGGATAACCTGTCGATTACCGTAACCCTGCAATTTACCGCAGATACGATCCCCAACACCGTGCCGAACTACCGCGTTATGTTGGTGGGTAAATACACCGGTGATGAACAAATCAGCAATGCGGCAGAGGATACAACGGCAACCAACGCGCAGCCGCTGAAAGGCCAGTATGTGACGCTTGCTGCGCTGGAAAAGCCGGTCTACAGCAGCGGCACGGAATTTGTGCTGAGCAACCTGCCCGCCGTGGTCTTTGACGGCAGCTACACCGACCTGAAGGTCATCTCTGTGCCTATTGATGCAGGTTATCCGCAGGTCGTGACCCGCTGGGAAATCACCGCAGATGAGGCCTTGAAAGCTATTGGAGAGGGTAATAATAACCCCGTCAGCTGGAACAACGGCATCGAGATCGTGCGCGGGGCGGACGGCAAATTCAGCTATTACCACCTGACCCCGCTGCAGTTCTTTGCGAGCCAAGATTCGTGGTATGACATGGCTAAAAAGCAGATCCGCAAGGATGAACTCAACCTCACGCTTCTGAAAGCCCCCACGGTAAGCAGCGAAACCACGAGCAAAGTGGACGAAAAAAACAAGCTGAAATATACCTTTACATGGACGCAGCTCGATGACAAGGGCAATGCTGATACAAACAAGCATGACTACGATGTCACCCTGTACGGTCTGCTGACCCAAAAGACGGACGAAACCACCACAATCGCGGGCAAGGAAAAAATCGAGCTGAAGGACGGCGTGTCGCTGACGGATAGAACCACATTTAACCCCAAAACCGGCACCTATACCCTGACCCTCTGCGTGGACGATGACCTTGCAAGCGGCAGCTGGCGCTATGATACGGTGCAGCTGCATGTCACCCGTAAGCCGGGCGATGGGGACACCAATGCAATCGGTCTGGCGGGCGAGGCAGATTGTGTTGTTAAGCAGCGTCTGTCTGCGGTAGGTCAGGTCAACAGCATCATGCGCACCAACGACAACAGCGCCAATGCGCTGAACTACGACATCACCTGGCCCGCAAGCGCGGACGACAAAGGCGAGAACACGGTGACATATACCCTGTACGCGGAAAAGCTTGACAGCAATAATTGGACGGCGCTTGCCGACTGGAAGGGCATCACGAAAAACAGCTGCACCGTTGACCTTGAGAAGTATCAGGGCGTGACCCTGCGGTTCTATGTCGTAGCAAATGCGGTTGACGGCAAGAAGTATTGCAGCCCGAACGGTGAGTACAGCAACCTGCTGGTTGTCGAAAAGCGCCTTGCTGCGCCCGTTGTGACCACAGCCAAGTTAAGCTACCAGACGCCGAGCCAGACCCAGTTCCTGACCGAGGAGAAGCTGACGCTGACGGTAGACAATAGCGCAAGCAGCGGCAGCTACTACTACATGGGCTATCTCTTTAAAGATGCCGCGGATTACAAGCAAATTGCTGATCTGGCGAATAACTATCAGAAAGCGCAGACGCCCGATGATAAGGCTACATGCCTGAAAAAACTGACGGACACGCTGAATGACATGCTGGCCGACCCCGGCCGCGTGCTGCGCCTGCTGCCGGAAGGCCGGATGGACGGCGGTGCGCAGGCAGAAACGACAACGGACGGCGCAGCGTTTGCGCTTGGCGATGAAAGCTTTACCATGAAGCCGGAGTATGCCGGTTACTGGCTGCTGCCCGCCCTGCGCAGCATGTCCACCGACGGCACAACCGCCAGCTCCAACTGGTACTACTATGTTGCAGACGGCACGCAGGAGAATCCCACCCAGATGCAGCTGCCCAAGATCAAGCTGGATGCACCGCAGACGAACCAGAACGCCTTTACAACTGTAGATTCCAAGGCAACCCTGCAGCTGTTCGGCGCTGACGGTGAGACGCCATGGACGCCCGCAAGCACAGAGGCGGATATTTCCCGCTTTGCAGTGGAATGGAACGCCGTAAACTACAGCAAGGAAACAGGGGAAGGTCTGGCAGACAAGTATCAACTGGAGATCACTTCTGCCGATGACAAAACAACCGACAAGATCACCTTTACTGTGGCCGAGCGGAATGTAATGGACGAGAAAGGTACGATCACAACCAAGTGCGGGGAAATCCTGTCTGTGACAAAGGAAGTTACAATAAAGGATACTGCCTATACGATCACGATCCCGCAGAGCGAAGAAAACGGGCGCACATTCTATGACCTGACCACTACGGTCAAGACAGACGTGAATGGCGAGGCAGTCCTTGGCGAGGATAAGACTCCCGTGCTTACAATGAACCATGTGACGCTGGAGGGCCATTATGAGCTGAAGGACGCCAGCGGTACGCCGCGCTATAAGCTCGAAACTTTTGCAACGCTGGAATACCTTGACCGTGACGGTGAGCCGGGCTACCGCGTAACGCTGCCTGACCTTGTCGATCTGCTTCACAAGGACGATACACGCCAGCGCATTACCGGTAAGGTTACTGTGCGGGCCGAGGGCGATGCGGAAAAGACCACCCAGTCTGAAAAGCTGGAATTGACTGTGCCGAATGACGGTACAGCTGCCGCCCTGACCCTGACAGCAGAGGAGCAGCCCACACAGGACGCTGCAGCAGAGCAAAGCCCTGCCGCAGCACCACCGGTTTTGCGGGCGGCGCGTGTCCTGCGGGCAACGCCTGAAACGGCTGCAGCTGAGAAAGAGGAGCTGCCTGCAGTGGGATAACACAATGAAGGAGGGTATACCTATGGGCAGAAAAGCCCGCGGTATCATGCAAAATCAACAGGGACTGTCAATGATCCTTGTGCTGTGTATCGGCGCGGTTTTTGCGGCGCTGTCTGCGGCGCTGGTCTATGCGGCGTCTGTGTTGACGGCAAACGCGAACCGCCAGCTGATAGAGCAGGAGGTGTATACCCTTGCAACGAGCTTTTCCGATGTGCTGGATGACCAGCTGACCGGCTACAGTATGGCAGCGGGCAGTGCGCAGGCGGACAGCCTGGCAGCGTTCATCGACAAAACCTACCTTTTGCAGACTACCTACAGCGATGCCACGGAGCATACCTTTGCGGACGAAAGCAGCGGGCTGGAGATCACGCTCAAAAAAACGCCGGCTGACGAGGTGGATAAAAGCGAGTATGTTGCAGCGCTGGCAACAAAGGGCTATGACATTACTGCACTTAACGGCCAGCTTGACAGCTTTAAAGATAAGGAACTGTCGGATTATGTTGTGGAGGTGACGGTGACTGCAAAGCAGGGGAGCGAGAAGTTCTCCTACACAAGGAGCTACCAGCACACCAGCACATGTGAAGTGGCGTACTATACGATTGGCACGGATACGGCCCGGTATAATAGTTATCAGTTGACCGGTAATGCTGAAACGGGTCTAAAGCTCGTTTTTAAACGCATGGATGTTGATAGCACATGTACACTGCCCGAGGACGCCGATACTGAAATCAAGATCCACTATAACCTGAACCAGACATATAAGAGCAGCAAATTTGTGCGCCAATGACCCGGAAAGGAGCGGCTATGTCGAGATACCTTAAAAATCAAAGCGGAGAAACGATTGTGGAAGTGATCGTTTCCTTTGTGCTGCTGCTTATGTTTACGGCGCTGTTCGTGGTGTCCCTGCGTTATGCGCGCACCATGTCATTGAAGGCGGAAACGATCCGCCAGACGGCCTATGCACAGTGCGAGAAGCTGTACCCCGCCGGAGATGGAAAGCCCCAATGGGTGAATGACGGCGGCACTGCAAGCTATACCTTTACCGGTACGGGCGCACAGTTTGTTATTGGGAATGTCCAAAAGCAAAAGCTTGAGGCAAAGGCCTCGGAGGATGGCACGGATGAGACCTACACCTTCCACCGTTACAGCAAGGGCCAGTCGAATACCAGCGGGGGACAGGGAACACCATGATGCGAGTGCTGAAAAACAAAAGGGGGACAACGCTGGTCGAGCTTGTTGTCTGCATGGTGCTGCTGTCGCTGTTTACGCTTGCGGCTGTCACGCTGATACAGCCCAGCGCGCAGGCGTATATGCAGGTGCAGCAGCAGACCCGCGCCCAGAATCTGGCCGATGCGCTGATCGAGACCATCCGCGGCGAGCTGTTGAACGCTAACGGATATATCCGCTTTGCGGACGGCGCAACAGACAGTAATTTGGACAAGGTGTTTGACCCAAAAACCGGTGTCAGCAGCGGTACGGCGTTGGAGTTCAATGTCACCTCCAATTATATCGAGCTGATCGACAAGGATAAGGTTCCGGTGCCGACAAAGGCGGACGGAACGCCGCTGCTGAGCCTAGATGCTGCGAACGAGCTGGATGGTTACCTGCACATGCGGTTCTATCAGCAGGAAGAAGTGAAATCAGCGAAAAGCAATCCGCCATCTTATGTTCCCTACGCCTACACGACAGCCTACCCCAAGGACGCCTACATGGGGATGTTTATCAGTAACCTGCAGTTTTATGCCCGCAGCTATACCAAGGCCGAGGGGGAAAAATACGCCCATGTCACGGCACTGACCGTTGTGCTGACCGTGGCCCAGAAGGACGCGCAGGGCAAAGCTGTGCCGCTGTGTACCCAAAAGGCGATCGTGCCGCTGCCGGGCGCACCGGTGTATATCGAGGAACCCGGCAGCTGGGACGGCAGCAACCCGGCGGTGTCGTGAAGCACCGCCCAAGCAAGAACATCCCGTGTTATGCTGGACAAACCTCCTGATTTTTGTTATACTATAGAACAATATGGGGAAGGTGGGGCGCTGCGCCCCGTTGTATAGAGCAGAGAGGAATACCACATGGCAACAGTCGAAATCAGAATGTTGGGCGATTTTGAGATCCGCGTAAACGGCAGGCCGGTGCTGGCCCAGCTGGCACAGTCCCGTAAGGCAACGGCGCTGGTGCAGTACCTTGTGCTGCAGCGCGGGGAGCGGGTGTCCCACAAGACCATCACCGATACGCTGTGGGCGGGCGAGCGCTCGACCAACCCGGATATGGCGCTGCGCGCGATTTTGCACCGCTTCCGCAATATGATCGAGGCCGAGGGCCTGACCGAGCTGCAGGGCTGCATCCAGACCAGCCGTGGCAGCTACCAGTGGAACCCCGCGCTGGATTGCAGCGTGGATGTGTTTGAGGTCAGCGACCTGTCCGAGAAGGCCCGCAGCGAGGCTGACCCCGAGAGCCGCGGCCGCCTGTATGAGGAGATCGTCAACCTGTACAAGGGCCGTCTGCTGCCCCAGTTTGCCACCGAGCCATGGGTCGAGAGCGTCAGCGTCCGGCTGCACGGGCAGTACCGCACGGCCATTCTGGGCCTGTTGGAGCTTTGCAAAAAGTGGGGCGAAAGCGGCCGCATTATATCGCTGTGTGCCCACGCGCTTGAGCTGGACCCCTACGAGGAGCGCCTCTATCTGGAGGAGATCGTGGCGCTGGAATCGCTGGGCCGCCACACCGAGGCACGGGACCTTGCCCGCCGCGGCAACGCAATGGGCTGCCTGCACCATGCCATTGACCCGGGGCGCGCCGGCTCTGCCTACCGCCAGATGCGCCAGGCGGACCGCAACATGGAGAGCGAGCTTTCTCGCCTGACCGCCGCCCTGCCCGACACCGAAAACACCGGCGCCTGCCTCTGCGACTTTGAAACTTTTAAGGAGACCTACCGCGTGCTGCGCGGTGTGCAGGCCCGCTATGGTCTGCCGGTATTTCTGGCCATCGTGACGGTGGCCCCCGGCCAGAATGCCGAGCCTGCCGAGACCGCCACTATGGTGGAGCAGCTTGGCGAGCTGATCCACACCACGCTGCGCCAGTGTGATGTGGCCGCCCGCTACAGCGATATGCAGTATGTCATCATGCTCAGCGGCAGCGCGGCCGAGACAGGCTCCAGCCCGCTGGAGCGCATCAAGGCGGCCTTCTACCGCGTGCCCGCCCACGGCCGGTATCTGCTGAGCTACAATGTCTATGTGCCGGAGATCAAGGCTGACAGCGGACGCGCCCGCCGCCGCAAAAAAACAACGAAGAAATAAGCAATTTTCCCAGCCGCGCCGGTGCGCGGCTCTTTTTTTACACTTTACACAATCTTTTGACTAAAAATTTTTACAAAAAATCTAAAAAAACTGTTTAAATTTCCACAACAATGTGGTAAAGTAGTATCAAACAGGTGGGAAGTGTTCAAAATTCACTCCGCCGCAAAGAATATCTACGCCGCAGGGCGGTTGGAAACGCCCCGGCGCGAAAAGAGGTTTGACGATCCATGGGCTACGCAAGCAAAGACATCC
>OIAS01000560.1_pt1 | contig 12592 bp, 11 predicted proteins | sample 1580811 | NCBI WGS metagenome assembly OIAS01 (sample SAMEA3882513, study PRJEB24775) | human gut metagenome | biome: human-associated habitat; feature: intestine environment; material: feces | place: Netherlands | collected 2009/2010
GTTATGTTCAAAATGAACACGACCACATTTTGTGGATGGCTTCAAACCAATCCACAAGAGCAGTGGGATTTACAGAAAAAATACTACTGTATGTGAAATTCGTCAAGAGGGTTTTGGAAAACCCCTATTCTCACACTCATCCACCCTATCATGTGGGAAACCACGGGCATGATCTTGTGATCATGCGTTCTCCCAAAATGCTGACCCCAAATGAATACGATGTGTTTTTCAGCTTTCTGGAAAACACGGTGATGAAAAACGCATACTGACAGCAAAACCGCTCCGAGCGTTCTGCCCGGAGCGGTTTTGCGTCAGCAGTATTTATGCAGAATGGTCATAGACGGAGGGAGAAGTCATGCGTCCTTGCACAGCTTGGTCAATTCTTCGATGGCGGCATCCTCGTCCGGGCCATCGGCGGCGATGGTCACGGTCTCGCCGCACTTCACGGCCAGACCCATTACGGCAAAGATCTTCTTCATGTCGGCGACTTTGCCGTTCTTGGTCATAGTGACTTTGCTCTCAAAGCCTTTGGCAGCTTTGCTCAGGATACCGGCGGGACGGGCGTGCAGACCTTCTTTGTCCTGAATGGTGATATCGATGCTCTTCATAAAAATCTCTCCTTTTTGGAATCGTTATTGTAAGTGCTCCAGCACATAGTTCATATCGGAAGTGGTCTTGAGCTGTTCCAGCGCATCCTCGTCTTCAAGGATCTCGCAGACATTGCCCAGCAGGTCGAGATGGTCGTTGCCGACACCGGCAATGCCGAACACGAGGTAGGCTTTTTCATCGCCGAAGTCCACGCCCTGCGGATATTGCAGCAGGACAACGCCGGACTTTTTAACGGTGCCCTTCTTCTGGCTGGTGCCGTGGGGAATGGCTACGCCCATGCCCATGTAGGTGCTCACCAGCTTTTCGCGCTCCACCATGGCGTCGGCGTAACTGTCGTCCACATAGCCGCGCTTTGCCAGCAGCGCACCGGCGGCACGGATGGCCTCCTCCTTGGTGACGGAGGGCAGACCCAGCTGGATGTCCTCCGCCTGGATCTTCATCACGGAATCGTTGGCTTTGGAAGCCTCGGTCACGGCAGCCGCCAGAGGGGCTACGGCTGCATTGCGCAGGTCGGATACGATCTCCTCATTGGCGGCAGCTTCGGCCTTGGCATCCAGTGCCGGGGTAGTGGAGGTCAGTGCGTTGTACAATGCGTCCAGATGCGGATCTGCAAGGAAGTTATCCAATGTAACAAGCTGTGCCTGCGGGGCGCACTTGGCGGCGCGGTCAGCCAGAACGCGCTGGCAGACCACCACGTCCGCGTCAGCGGGGATGGTGTCCACGCTGGAGTTGGTCACGGTCAGGTCGGGGCGCTCCGCCTTAATGCGGTTGTGGAACTTGGTAGCACCCATGGCGCTGGAACCCATACCGGCATCGCAGGCAAAGACGATCTTGCGGATCTGACCGACATTTACGGCAGTAGGCTCGGGGATCTCGCCCTTAGCCTGTGCCTTCATCTCCTTCATTTCGTTCTGGGCGTCGGTCAGGCTCTTGGTGTGACCGGAGGTGGCTTTCAAAATGATCGAGGAAAGGACAAAGGAAACAGCACCGGCGATGACAACACCCAGCAGAACGGTGAGGATGGAATCCCGGGGAGCCATTGCCATGTAGGCGATGATGGAACCGGGAGAAGCAGGACCGGACAGGCCTGCACCGGTCATAGAGTAGAACAGGATGGCGCAGAAGTTGCCCACGATGGGGGCGATGATGATCACGGGGTTCATCAGGATGTAGGGGAAGTAGATCTCGTGGATGCCGCCCAGCAGGTGGATGATCACAGCACCGGGAGCGGACTGGCGGGTGGTGTCGTCCTTGCAGAAGAAGCAGTAGGCCAGCAGGACACCAAGACCGGGACCGGGGTTGGCTTCCAGCATATACATGATGGAGCGGCCGGTCTCAGCAGCCTGACTTGCACCGATGGGGCTGAAGATGCCGTGGTTGATGGCGTTGTTCAGGAACAATACCTTGGCAGGCTCAATAAAGATGGACACCAGCGGCAGCAGGCTGTGCGCCACAAGGAAGTCCACACCGGCGGTCAGCACGGTGAGGATGACAGTCATGAATGGGCCGATGACGTAGTAGCCAAGGATGGCCAGCAGCATACCCAGAATGCCGATGGAGAAGTTGTTGATCAGCATCTCGAAACCGGCGGGGATATGGCCTTCCACCTTCTTATCGAATTGCTTGATGACCCAGCCGGCCAGAGGACCCATGACCATGGCGCCCATCAGCATGGTGTAGTCCGAGCCGCAGATGCAGCCCACCACGGCGGCGCTGGCTGAAAGCATCGGGGTCAGCCGCCGCACCGTGCTGCGGGAGCTGCCCGCTGTGGAGCAGTGGATGCAGGCTGCCGGGGCGCATTTTGTGCGGAATCCCGGCAAGGGTCTGCTGCTGGATGAAGCGCCGGAGCGGCGAGACGCACTGCGCACCCAGCTGAACAGCGGCGACAGGAAAGAACTTTCCCGCGCAGAGCGGCGGCAGCAGCTTTTGACAAGGCTGCTCAGCGAGCAGGAGCCCTGCAAAACAGCGGTACTGGCACGGGCGCTTGGTGTTTCGGAAAGCACGCTGTCTGCGGACTTGGATGAACTTGAGACTAAGCTACACCCCTACCGGGTGGAGATGTTCCGCCGCCCCGGCGTGGGGGTCTGGCTGCAGGGGGATGCTTCTTCCTACCGGAGGGTGGTGTCTGCCCTGCTGCGCAGCAGTATGCCGGAAAAGGAACTGGCAGAGGTGCTCTGCGGACGGATGCCGGAAAACGAGATCTTCTCGACCCTGCTGGATACAAAAACGGCCGAAAAGGTCTGGGCGGCTTTGCAGCAGTTTGAACAGGAAGAACAGCTCCATCTGCCGGATGCAGGCTTTCTGGCGCTGGCTATTCATTGCACCCTGACCATTCAGCAGCTGCGGCAGGGCGGCGACAAGGGCAGTGCCCCCAGAGGGCTGCGCCCGGCGGGCAATCATGCTGCCCGGCTGGTGGCGGCGCTGAACCGCGCCTTCGGGCTGACCCTGCCGCCTGAGGAAGCGCAGTATCTGGAACTGTATCTCTCCGCCTATCTGGGCGCAGAGGACCCTTGGGGTAGCGCACAGGAGATGGAGCTGCGGAATCTGGAAGCCGCCCTTATCCGGGAAATGGAAAAGGCGCTGCACACAGACCTTTCCGGTTACACCTCTCTGCGGGATGACCTGTACTGCCACCTGCGCCCCATGCTGCTGCGGGTGGAGCAGAACATTCGTACCGAAAACCCCCAGCTGGACACCATCCGCACCGACTACCCCGGCTTGTGGAAAGCCACCCGCGCCGCCTGTGATGCGGTGCAGCAGCAATTCGTTCTGCCCGCCATTTCAGACGATGAAGCGGCCTACCTTGCCATGCACTTTGGCGCAGTGCTGGAACAGAATGCCATGTTCCGGCTGCGGCTGCGGGTGGTAGTGGCCTGTCCGCTGGGCATGGGCTCCAGCCGCTTTCTGGCTTCCAGGCTGGGAAACGAGTTTCCCTCTTTGCAGGTGGAGGGGTGCTGCTCGGTGCGGGAGCTGAACGCCGCCGACCTGTGCCGGAGAAAAATCGACTTCATTATCTCCACCGTGCCGCTGGAGCTGGACTACCCGGCGGTGTGCATCAGCCCTTCCCTGCTGGAACCGGATCGTGCCGTGCTGAAGGACGCTATCACGCGGTACAGCCAGAATCGCGCAGAACCGGAACCGGCGGTGCAGCCTGTGCAGGATGCACCGCACGCAGGCTCCAAGCTGCAGTATTATGCGCGCCTGACCCGGTCCATGACCGGGCTGCTGGAACATCTGACCATCCAGCCCGTCAAGGCTCCCGGCAGCCGCGCTGCCCTCATCCATGCAGCGGCGCAGCTGTTCTGCCCGCAGGAAGCGGACGCCCGGCTGGTGGAGCAGCAGCTTCGCCGCCGTGAAACGCTGGGCGATACCTACATCAAACCCCTGTATGCCCTGCTGCTCCATTGCAGGACAAGTGCGGTAAAGGACTGCCGCTTGGGCTATCTGCAGGCACAGCCGCCGGTCTATGAGCCGGGGCGCATCGTGCTGGGGGCACTGGTGCTGCTGGCCCCGGATGACGGGAACGGCGTCCCGGTGGAGGTCATGCAGAATGTCAGCGGGCAGCTGATCGAAACGCCCCGGCTGATGGAGGCACTGCTCACAAGCGTGTGCATCCGGATGTAGCCGAGCACCCCGCCATCATGGGTCACGAGTTCGCCGGTGATATCGTCAAGGTGGGCAAGGCGCATCAGGACAAGTTCAAGCCCGGCATGAAGTTCACCCTGCAGCCCGCCCTGAACTACAAGGGCACCATGTGGAGCCCCGGCTACTCCTACGAGTTCTTCGGCGGCGACGCCACCTACTGCATCATCCCTGCCGAGGTCATGGAACTGGGCTGCCTGCTGGAGTACAAGGGCCGTGCTTACTACGAGGCTTCTCTGGCCGAGCCTATGAGCTGCTCCATCGGTGCTTTCAACGCCGCCTACCACACCAAGATGGGTGTGTACCATCACGATATGGGCATCAAGAAGGGTGGCAAGCTGGCGATTCTGGCCGGTGCAGGCCCCATGGGTCTGGGTGCTCTGACCTACGCACTGCACCGTGATGTGCGCCCCGGCATGGTGGTGGTCACCGATATCAACGAGGATCGTCTGGCCCGTGCGGAGTCCCTCTTCCCCCCGAAGGAGGTCAAGGAGAAGGACGGCATCGACCTGTACTTCGTCAACACCGCCAACATGGCAGACCCCGCTGCCGAACTGCGGGAGCTGACCGGCGGTACCGGCTTTGATGATGTGTTCTGCTACGCCCCCATCGCGCCGGTGGTGGAGCTGTCCAGTGCTGTGCTGGGTCGTGACGGCTGCCTGAACTTCTTTGCAGGCCCCACCGACAAGCAGTTCAGCGCCAAGATGAACTTCTACGATGTGCACTACAATTCTACCCATGTCATGGGCACCACCGGCGGTAATACCGCCGACATGATCGAGTCGCTGGAACTGACCGCCGCTAAGCGCATCGACCCGGCTGTGATGGTCACCCACATCGGCGGTCTGAACGCCGCTGCCGAGACCACCCTAAACCTGCCCAAGATCCCCGGCGGCAAAAAGCTGATCTACACCCACCTGACCATGCCCCTCATCGCCCTGACCGATCTGCGTGCCAAGGGCGAACAGGACAACGACCCCCGCTATACCGCACTGGCTGACATCGTGGATGCCCACAACGGCCTGTGGTGGCCGGAAGCAGAGGAATATCTGCTGGCAAACTTCAACCCGGAGGACTAAGCAGAACGTGCCATGGGACAGGACAAACGCAGACAGGAGGAATCCCCCATGGAACAACGCCGCAATCAAATCGTGGAGCTGGTGAACCGCAAAGGCAGCATTAGCTTTGCCCAGCTCAAGGAAGCTTTCCCTTCCGTTTCGGAAATGACCCTGCGCACCGACCTGAAAGCACTGGATGAAGCCCGCCGTGTGGTGCGGGTGCATGGCGGTGTCAAGTCGGTGGAGCAGGTGGTAGGCACAGACGACCTGCTGAGCCGCCGTTCCGCCCGCAATGCCGAAGCAAAGCAGATCATTGCCGAAAAAGCCACTGCTCTGCTGCGCCCCAACACCACCCTGTTTCTGGATTCCGGCAGCACCGCCACAGCAGTGGCCCGGTGCATCCCGGATCAGCCCATGCTCATCTACACCAGCGGCCTGAGCTGCGCCATGGAGCTGGCAAAGCTGGAAAAGCCCCATGTGTCCCTGCCGGGCGGCAGCCTGAACCGGTTCAGCATGAGCGTCTGCGGTGCACAGAGCATCCAGACGATGGAGGGCATCAACTTTGATCTGCTGCTGCTGGGCGTGACCAGTTACAGCCCGGAAACCGGTTTTACCTGCGGCGTGGAGGATGAAGCACGGCTCAAGCAGACCGTGCTCCGCCGCTGTGAGCAGAAAGCTGTGCTGCTGGATTCCTCCAAGATCGGACTGAAAAGCACATTCCACATCTGTGAGCTGTCCGATATTGATATTGTGATCTCGGACGGAAAGCTGCCCGTAGAATTTTTACAGGCCTGCCGGAACGCAGGCGTAACGGTACTATAAAAGGAGCGTTATTATGAAGATCATCCGCGCAAAAGATTATCAGGACATGTCCCGCAAAGCGGCCAACATCATCTCCGCACAGGTCATCATGAAGCCGGACTGTGTACTGGGTCTTGCCACCGGCGGCACCCCGGTGGGCACTTATGCCCAACTGGTGGACTGGTACAACAAAGGCGATTTGGATTTCTCCGAGGTCACTACTGTCAATCTGGATGAGTACCGCGGCCTGCCCAAGGAGCACCCCCAGAGCTACTGGTATTTCATGAATGAGAACCTGTTCAGCAAGGTGAATATCGACCCGGCCAAGACCAACCTGCCGGACGGCACCAATCTGGACACCGCCGCCGAGTGTGCCCGTTACAACGGCCCCGAAGCCATCAACCTGCCCGACGGCACCAACATGGATGCCGAGGGCGAGTGCGCCCGCTATGACGCTGTCATCAAGAGCGTCGGCGGCGTCGACCTGCAGCTGCTGGGCATCGGCCACGACGGCCACATCGGCTTCAACGAGCCGGGCGAAGCCTTTGAGCTGGAGACCCACTGCATCGACCTTGCGCCCACTACCATCGAAGCCAACAAGCGCTTCTTTGACGGCAACGAGGCCCTTGTCCCCAAACAGGCATACACCATGGGCATCAAGACCATCATGCAGGCACGCAAGGTGCTGGTGGTAGCCAACGGTAAAGCCAAGGCACAGGCCGTCAAGGACGCCGTGACCGGCCCTGTGACCCCTGCCTGCCCCGGCAGCATCCTGCAGCTGCATCCGGACTGCATCCTTGTGGCAGACGAGGAAGCACTGAGCCTGCTGTAAACTCCCAAAGCCAACTTCTTCATTTACCATAACTTTGCTTAAGATCCAACCAAAGCACAGAAAGGGCCGGACTCGTTGCACGGGTTCGGCTCTTTCTGTCAGAAATAAGATTTATTTTGCAATCTTACGCAAAGAGCAACTCCAAAAGAGCCGTCATGGAGATGGTGGGTTCGCCTGCTGCGGGATTTACGCCGAAAATACGCTGAAAAGAGGTCACCCCGATCGGTGGCCTCTTTTTTGCTGCCGCGAACTGTCTGGCTGCGGCAGCGGATAACAGCAATGTCCATTGCGCTTTGTTTTGCCCGGATGCGCACCCGCAGAAAGCGCTCCCTCGTCAAACTGCCCAAAATACGCCCTTAAAAGTTTACTTGACGCAATTCTCAAATCAATATATAATTGGGTCAGAAACCAATCATAGAAAAGGATGATTCCCAATGGCGCGCAGATACGACAGCAAAGAAGCAAAACGGCGGATCCTGACCGCCTGTGTCCGGCTTTTTCTGGAAAAAGGCTACACGAACACCAAGGTTGCAGAAATTTTAAAGGAAGCAGATGTTTCCGCCGGGTCGTTCCAGAATATTTTCCGCACCAAGGACGGTGTGCTGACCGAGCTGATCGGCATGATGTTCAGCAGGCAGTTCGGCGCGGTAAGGCCGCTGGCGGCAAACGCCCCCTCGCCGGTGTACCTCTACGCGGTGGAAACGGCTTTGCAGTTGGCGCTGAGCGAGTTAAGCGAGAATCTGCTGGATATCTATGTGGAGGCGTACACCTTCCCCGCCACGGCGGAGATCATCCACCGCAGCACCACGGCGGAGCTGCAGGCGGCGTTCAGCGCGTATCTGCCCGGGTGCGCCGAGTGTGATTTCTACGAGATGGAGCTGGGCACGGCTGGCATGATGCGCGGCTACATGGCACGGCGGTGTGACCCCTACTTTACGCTGGAGCGTAAAATACGGCGGTTCCTGAGCATGAGCCTGAGTGCGCTGCAGGTCCCCGCGCAGGAGCGCGAGCAGGTCATCGCTTTTGTGGCGGAGATCGATATGCTTGCCGAGGCGCGGAAGGTGATAGATGCAGTGCTTGCATCGCTGTCCGTGCAGTTTGATCTGAAAGGATAACAAGGTTTGATGACAAGGAGGGAGCAACATGAAAAAATGGCTGATCGGGTGCTTGACGGTGCTGGCAATGGTGTGCCTGATACCGGGGATCGTGTTAAAAGCGGCGGCAGAAACAACCACGGTGCGCTGCAAAAACTGTGGGAGTGTGGAGACACGTGAGATCCTCGGATACAGAAAATATGATTCGAACAGTCATAGGGTTTATGTAACTGAATGCCCGAACTGCCACAACGATGGCAATGTTTCGTATTTAAAGGTACATACCGGCGGTACCGAAACGCCCACCTGCACCAAAGGCAAAACCTGCGAAAAATGCGGCGCGGAATACGGCGAAAAAGACCCAAATAATCATGATTTGGTGCATCACGATGCAAAAGCCCCCAGCTGTACGGAAATCGGCTGGGATGCTTACGATACCTGCTCTCGTTGTGACTATACCACCCGCAAAGAGCTGCCCGCACTGAAACATAATTTGGCATACTACAAAGCAAAAGACCCCACTTGTACGAAACCCGGCTGTGATGCTTACGAAACCTGCTCTCGTTGTGACTATACCACCTATGTGGAGCGGCCCGCGCTGAAACATGATCTGAGGCAGCGCGTGATAAAAGCCCCCACCTGTACGCAAATGGGCTGGGCTTACGAAACCTGCTCCCGCTGCGACTATTCCGCCACTCCGTTGCTGCCCGCGCTGAATCATGATCTGGTGCAGCACGATGCGCAAGCTCCCACCTGTACGAAACCCGGCTGGAGCGCTTACGAAACCTGCAAAAACTGCGACTATACCACCTATGCAGAGCTGCCCGCACTGAACCATGATCTGGTGCACCACGATGCGCAAGCCCCCACCTGTACGGAAAAGGGCTGGAGCGCCTACGACACCTGCTCCCGCTGCAACTACACCACCTATGCGGAGCAGCCCGCACTGAACCATGCTCTGGTGCAGCACGCAGCAAAAGCGCCCACCTGTACGGAAATCGGCTGGGATGCTTACGAAACCTGCTCCCGCTGTGACTATACCACCTATGCGGAACTGCCCGCGCTGAACCATGATTATCAGGCTGTTACCGTAGCCCCCACCTGTGAAACAGACGGCTATACTGTTTTTACCTGCTCCCGCTGCAAAGACAGCTACACCGCAGACCCGACCGATCAGCTGGGGCATCAGTTCGGTGCATGGTCCCCGAACGGAACCGGCGCTCAGAGCGCCAGTTGTCTGCGAGATGGTTGCGCGCACATCGGCAGCACGGATTGCCGGAAGTTTACTTTCCGCACTGCGGAAGGCGAAACGCTGATCTTCTGCCCCGTGTGCGGGCAGGCAGAAAACGCCGCGCAGCTGGAAATGATCGAAGCAGCAACGGCGTGGGCTAACAGTGGCAGTCTTTCTGCGGAGGATGTGACCGCACGGACGAATGGGGAATACCTGAGTGTGGCCTTTGAAACCGCAGGCAGCCTGATGCAGCCCACCGGTCGGGTAAGGCTCGCGCTGCCCGCCGGATTGCTGGAAGGCAAAAAGCTTGTGCGCATTGCCCCGGACGGCACACAGACGGAGATGCCGTTTGAAACAGAGCGCGGAAAGCTCATCTATACGCTGGATTTTGCAAACAGCGCGCTGCCTGTGATGCTCTTCCGGCTGGTACCCCAGACCGCCGCCCTCTGAATGCTTTTACAGTGGCACGAACAATAAAACGCAAAATGCCCGCCCACCGTGGTTTTCCACAGGTGGGCGGGCATTCTTTTGTGCCTTTTTGGGCATAAAAATACCCCCGGAGGATGCAGCGTTTTTTTACGCTGTCTACTCTGGGGGCAGTATAGCAAGCGCTGCGCGGCAGCTCCCGGAAGCGGACACTGTCTTGCTGAAAAAGCACTTTCTAGCGCTGCTCCTCCGGCGGGCAGCAGCTCTCCCGGGGGATGAGCTTGTGCGGCACGATGATCTTTGTGGCCAGAAGGTTCGGGTTCTCGATGTGGTTGATGGTCTGGCTGGCAGCCTCCATGCCCAGCTGGTAGGGGTTGACGTCCACGGTGGTCAGCTGTGGGCTGCCCTGCCCTTTGTGCGGATGCCCCTTGGCAAACCGGACGGGATTGCGCTATAATAGAGCCGTAACAGTTCCACAAAGGTGTGGTAAGGGAGGTGCGGTCATGATCCGGGTGGCGATCGTAGAGGATGACGCGGAGGTGCAGGGGGTATTGCAGGAGTATGTCCGGCGGTATACCTGGCAGTACGGGACGGAGTTTGAAGTGACGGTCTTTGCGGACGGGGTGGATATTCTGGAGGATTACCGCGCGGTCTACGATATTATTTTTCTGGATGTGGAGATGAAGCATCTGGACGGCATGACCACGGCAGAGCGCATCCGGCAGATGGATGCAGACGTCATCCTGATCTTCATCACCAATATGGCGCAGTACGCCATCCGGGGCTACTCGGTGGGAGCGCTGGACTATGTGCTGAAGCCGGTGCCCTACTTTGCCTTTTCGCAGCAGCTGCTCAAGGCGGTTGCCCGGCTGGAAAAGCGGGCAAAGCACTACCTGACCGTGCCGGTGGAGGGCGGGCTGCGCCGGCTGGACACCGCAAGCATCTATTACTTGGAAAGCGAGGGGCACCGGGTGCACTTTTACACCGATGAGGGCGATTTTTCCGCCCCCGGCGCCCTCAAGGCCTTTGAGGAAAAGCTGGCAGACTGCCCCTTTGCCCGGTGCAACAGCGGCTACCTTGTCAATCTGGCACAGGTGCGGGAGCTGCGGCAGAGCACCGTGCAGGTGGGCCCCTGCGAGCTGCAGGTCAGCCGCCCCAAGCGTAAGGCTTTTCTTGCCGCACTGACCGACTACATCGGAGGTGAAGGCTCATGACCGCGCTGCCGGATATCCCCCGGCTGTACACCGCCCTTGCCGAGTGTCTGGCGGTGCTGCTGTTCACCCCGGCGCTTGCGCCCCGCTTTTCCAAGGCGGTCACCGGGGGTATCACCCTGCTGTGGGCGGCGGTGCTGTCGGCCTTTCTGGGGCTGACGGGCAATGTGCCCGGCGGGCTCTGGATCCCCTGCATGGTAACGGCCATCGGGCTGTCTTACTTATATTTATGGGGTGTGTGGAGCATCACTCTGCTGGAAGCCGGGTATCACTGCGCACGGGCGTTTATTCTGGCAGAGCTTGCCGCCAGCGTGGAGTGGCAGCTGCACTGCGCCCTCTGGCCCGCCCGCGGCCCATGGGAGCCGCTGTCTTTGCTGCTGCTGGCGCTGGTGTATGGGGCGCTGTTCGGCATTATGTGCTATCTGCAGCACCGCCGTCCCCAGCCCGCCGGGCACTTACAGATCGGCGGCAGCGCCGCCCTGACGGCGGTCATGCTGGCGCTGACTGCCTTTGCGGTGAGCAATCTGGGCTTTCTGCCGGGCAGCGAGATCAACATGAGCATTTTTTCCATCCGCACCTTGGTGGATTTTTCCGGCGTGCTGATCTTATCTGTGCAGCACGAGCAGCTGCAGGAGAACGCTTTGCACAGCGAGCTTGCCGCCATGGACGAGGTACTGCACCGCCAGTACGAGCAGTACAAGCGCAGCAAGGAGGGCATCAACCTCATCAATCGGCGGTACCATGAGCTGAAGATCCAGCTTGCCCGCATCCGGGAGGAGCAGGACCAGACCAAGCAGAACGCCGCCATTGCTGCCATGGAGCAGAACATCCGCCAGTACGAGGCCGAGAACAAGACCGGCAACCCGGTGCTGGATACCCTGCTCACCGCCAAGACCATGGAATGCCAGCAGGAGAATATCACCATCACCAGCGTAGCGGACGGCAGGATGCTGGGCTTTCTCACCATCCGGGAGCTGTGCACCATTGTGGGCGTGGCGCTGGACAACGCCATTGCCGCCGTGCGCGCCGAGCCGGACCCCGAAAAGCGGCTCATCAAGGTGGCGGTGTACAGTCAGGGCGGTTTTGCCATGCTGCGGTTCGAGCATTATACAGAGGCCGCCCCCGCACTGGATGCGGACGGTCTGCCGAAGCAGGGGTCGGACCTGAAAAGTGTCCGCACCACCGTCGGGCAGCACGGCGGCAGCATGACGCTGCACTGGGAAAACAACTGGTGCACCCTGCGGATCCTGTTCCCGCTGTCCCCAAAAGAATAGATTTTTTACGGCAGGTATCCCCTGCCGTTTTTTGTTGTCTGTCAAGGTGCACAAAGAAGTGCTGGCTTTGTTTGTGCACAAGCACAATAAAAATTGAAACCATTTTGAAACTTTTGCAAATCGTGCATCGGAAACGACAGATTGTGCGAAGAACGGTTCGTTTTGCGGTTTATATGATAAAATGACATCAAGCAAAGGAGTGGACGCACTCCGGAGAACAGCCATGAACCGGGTCGTGTACCCAAAAGAGAGGGAGTTAACAGTTATGGCACAGAAAAAGAAGGACAGTAAGATGATGGGCAAGATCATCAAAACTGCCGTTTCGGGTGTGTTGTGTGTCGCGTTGGCGGGCGGTATGGTTGCGGCCAATGTGCTGATCCCGCCCAATGCTAGCAGTGTGCAGAGCATTTTGGG
>OIAS01000563.1_pt1 | contig 12553 bp, 10 predicted proteins | sample 1580811 | NCBI WGS metagenome assembly OIAS01 (sample SAMEA3882513, study PRJEB24775) | human gut metagenome | biome: human-associated habitat; feature: intestine environment; material: feces | place: Netherlands | collected 2009/2010
ATGGTGTTGCTCGCCGTCGTGAGTGTTCTGCTCGTTGATACCACGAACAACGTGTTCCTGTATTTCAGATTCTAAGGGGAGGTGCTCATTGACATGAACGATTTTAAAGACCTTGACCTTGATTATTTTGCTCCCCGCAAGCCCGCCGAACCGGAAGCGAAGCCGGAGAAAACCGAAGCCGTAGATGCGCCGACTGCGAATGAAAGCGCCGAACCCGCAGAGCGCCGCCGCAAGCCGAAGCCGAGCCGCCGCGAGCTTTTGAACATGCGGCTTTCCGTTTTATCCGTCGGCGTTATGGTCATTCTTTTCGCCCTGATGACGCTGTATCTGCTCCTTTTCCCGCGCTCCACCGTCTCACAGATTGAAAACCGAAACCTTGCGGAATTCCCGAAATTCTCTTTTGCATCGTATTTTTCCGGCTCGTTTACGGCGGACGTCGCCACATGGTTTGACGATACCGTGCCGAACCACGACGGCTTTAAGAATATGAGCAACTCCATTAAGAACCTGTTTGGTATGAAGATGTTCGCTTCAACGGTCAGCACCGCAAAGCCCGAGACGGACAGCACAGATAACACCGATACTTCTGCCGCAAACGGTGACACCCAGACGACCACACCCGCAAACGGCACCGTGCCAAACAATACGAACCTGCTGCAATACGCCGCGGGGCGTGTGTTCCCGGCCGTGAGCGCTGCGGATGAAAAAATGGGCCGCGATTTCAGCACCGAGGATAACAGCACACTGGAATGGGTGAACAACCTGCTTGTTGTAAACTGGGATAATCACTGGCGCTGTATGGAGGCTTTCGGCGGCGGTGGCGGCACCGCTTACGCCAATGCACTCAACGACCTGCAAAGCAAGGTCGGCAGCGGTGTGACCATTTGGTCTATGCCCGCACCCACCGCTTCCGCCATCTACACCCCGAAAAACGGCATTGATTATGTTGGCGACCAGAAGGAATGCTTTGACGGCGTTGCCGAAAAGCTGAATGCCGGCATTCAGTCCGTAAACGTTGTGGACGTAATGAAAAAGCATGCGGAGGAAGATATTTACCTGCGCACCGACCACCACTGGCAGGCACGCGGCGCCTACTATGCCGCCCGCACGTTTGCCGAGGCCGCAGGCGTGCCGTTCGCAGACCTTTCCACCTACACGGAAGAATCCATTCCGGGCTATGTAGGCACTATGTACGGTTTCTCTCAGGATACGCGTATTTTGAACGACCCGGACGATTTCCACTACTTCGTGCCGGCCTCAAACTACGTGGCTTCCTACTACGATACTTCTTTTAACTACCAGTACGAAGACGACCTCTTTGCCGATGTGGACACCGCAAACGCGTACCTCAAGTTCCTCGGCGGCGACTCCTGCATCGTAAAAGTCGATACGCAGATGAAGAACGGCCGCAAGCTGCTCGTCATTAAGGACAGCTTCGGTAACGCGGAGATTCCGTTCTATACGAATTCCTTTGAGCAGATCTACGTTGCCGACGTGCGCTATTTGGAGTGCAACCTCGTCAGCTTCATCAAAGATATGGGCATTACGGATGTGCTCTTTACGATGTCCGCATACTCCGTTGTGGGCGATAACGCCGACAACATTCAGAACCTCATCGCGCAGAACGCCGGTGAGACCATCACCGATTCGCACATTGTCCCGTCTGTTACGCCGAAAACGGTCATGCTGACCGCGACAAGTGCACCAACGACGACTTCCGGCACGGATACGGCCGCTAACACCACCTCGGCCGGTACAGATGATACCTCTTCCGCAAAAGAATAACAAAGGAGAGCCTATGAAAGAACTGGAATATCCCTTTGACGCCGCTTATATCATCAAAAAGCGCAAATCTTTAAAGAAAGCACTGCTCGCAGACGGCACCTCGCGCATCAGAAAGAAGATTGCCGTGTTCGGCGGCTCCACCACAAGCGACATTGTAAAAACGCTGGAGCTTTTCCTCTTAGACGCCGGTATTGAGCCGGAATTTTACGAATCCGAATACGCGCAGTATTTTCAGGACGCCATGTTCCCGGATGAAACGCTTTTAAGCTTCAAGCCAGACATTGTGTTCATCCACACCACGAATCGCAACGTGACGGACTGGCCCGAGATGACCGACACCACGGAGCAAATAGACGAAAAGCTGCACACGGAACTAAACCGTTTCACGGCGATGTGGAAAAGCATTGCGGAAAAATTTCACTGCCCCATCATTCAAAATAACTTTGAAATGCCGCTTTACCGCCTGCTCGGCAGCCGCGACGCGTGGGACATCCACGGCCGCACGAATTTCCTCACGCGCTTAAACGAAGCTTTTTACGCCTACGCACGCGAAAATGAGAGCTTTTATATTCACGACCTCAACTTTGTTTCTGCCGATTACGGCCTGAAAGAATGGTCGAACCCGCTGTTCTGGAACATGTACAAATACGCCATGTGCTTTGAGGCGATCCCGTCCTTTGCGTTCAGTGTTTCGCACATTATCAAGTCGATTTTCGGCAAGAATAAAAAGGCGCTTGCCCTTGACCTCGATAACACCCTGTGGGGCGGCGTTGTGGGCGACGACGGCGTAGACGGCATCGAGATCGGCCAGGAGACCGGCGTTTCGCAATCCTACTACGAGTTTCAAACATACGTAAAGCAGCTTAAAAGTCTCGGCATCGTGTTGACGGTCTGCTCTAAAAATGACCATGAAAACGCCATTGCGGGGTTAAACCACCCCGAAGGTGCACTGCGCCCGGACGATTTCGTCATCATTAAGGCAAACTGGGAAAACAAAGACCGCAACATTGCCGAGACCGCCGCAGAGCTGAACATTCTGCCGGATTCCATCGTTTTTGCGGACGATAACCCCGCCGAGCGCGAGATCGTGCGCACGCAGATCAAGGGCGCGGCCGTTCCGGACATGGACGGCGTGGAAAACTACATCACGACGATTGACCGCAGCGGCTTCTTTGAAGTGACAACCTTCAGCGAAGATGACTTGAAGCGCAACGAAATGTACAAGAAAAACGCCCTGCGCGCCGCGGAAATGGCGTCGTTCGGCGATTATAACGACTATTTAAAGAGCCTTGAGATGCACGCCGTCATCGATGATTTCATCCCGGTGTACCTTGCGCGCATCACACAGCTTACAAACAAGAGCAACCAGTTCAACGTGACCACCCGCCGCTATACGCCCGCCGAAATGGAAAGCGTATTTGAGGACGACGGCTATATCCGTCTGTACGGCAAGCTCATCGATAAATTCGGCGACAACGGCGTCGTTTCCGTCGTCATCGGCAGAAAAAACGGCACGGCACTCGACATTGACCTATGGCTGATGAGCTGCCGCGTGTTAAAGCGCGATATGGAATTTGCCATGTTGGACCGCCTTGTGGAGCGCTGCCGCGAAGTGGGCGTAGAGACGATTAACGGCTACTACTACCCCACCGCAAAAAACAAGATGGTCAGCGACCTTTTCGGTCGCTTCGGCTTCACGAAGACTGAGGAGCACGAGGACGGCAGCACCGTGTGGCAGTTGCGCGTCGCGGACTACAAGCCGCAGAACCACGTGATCGAAGTGTTCGGCAACGACCACGCAGAAGCGTGATCCTCGCTAAATTAAGTATTAAATCAAATCACAGAAAGGAATTTTACCATGGACACAAGAGAAATTTTTGAAAGACTGGACCGCGTATTTCAGGATGTTTTTGACGATGACACCATTCACGTCACGCCGAAAACGACCGCAGACGACATTGAGGATTGGGACAGTCTGGAGCACATCACGCTGATCTCCGCTGTAGAGCGCGAGTTCCGCATGAAGTTCAAGATGGGCGAAATCTCCTCCATGAAGAACGTCGGCGAAATGGCTTCCATCATCGCAGCACGCGCAAAGGGCTGATCTTACCGCAAAAGAAAATGCCGCAGACAACCGGGTTTTCCCGTGTCTGCGGCATTTTTATATTTACGGTTATTTATAACGGTTCATGAAGTCGAGGTAATCGTCCTCCAGCGTGCGCTTCGGTTCTTCCTTACGCGGAGCGGTGTACGGGTCAGTCGTTTCCTGCTCGGCGGCACGGCGGCGCTGTTCCGCACGTCTGCGGCGCGCTTCGCGGCGCTTTTTGCGCACGCGCTGCCCGTGGATGTACACGATAAGCAGCAACACCGCAAAGACAATGACAAGCACCAAAACAAATTTCAAAACGCCGAAAATCACCGAGCCGCCCTTAGGGCCGCTCGCTTCGGAGGATGCACTGCTTTCGGCCGCGGAAGATTCCGTACCGCCGGCGGTGGACTCTGCGTTGCTTGCAGTGCTCACAGCCGCCGAGTCTGCGGGGTTGCCGGATTTATACGTTTCCGCTGCCGCTGCCACGGCGTTAAAGAGCTTTAAAACACCGGCATCATATGCGCCGGTCTGAAAATCCGCTTCCAGATTATCGTGCAGCAAAGCGCTCAGCTCCGTGCCGGAGAACGCGCCGTGCAGGCCGTCACCGGCCACCGCCATATAGTCGCCGTCCGAAACGGAAAGGCCTATGATAAGCCCGTTTTTGCTGTCGCCGCCAAGCTTCCACGTGTCCATGACCTTTTTAAGGTAGGCCACGCGGCCATCATAATCGGATTTCTCGCCGGGCAAAGTGTTCATGGTGAACACCGCAATCTGCACACCATACGTCGCATTGAGGTCAGCGTTTTTATCGTTGATTACCGTTTTCGTACTGGCGGAAATCACACTCGCTTCGTCATAGACATAAAGATCCGCGGGCTGCTCCGGCACTTCGGCGTCCGCCGCCGTCGCGCTTACGGTGCTGCCCGTGTCGCCTCCGTCTTCGGAAGACGAGGTACTCGTGTCGCCGTTTCCGGCTTCATCCGCAAACGCATACAGGTTGCCGGTGGAAAACACCATCAAAACCACAAGGCATATTGCCGCAAAGCGTCCCATACTCGCTTTATATAGATTTTTCATCCAATCCCTGCCTTTCGGCAGCCCGGCTGTGCCCGGCCGCGTAAAATAATACCGCACAAAACCTGTTTCGTAGTTTTATGCGGTATCGGTTCTGTTGTACCTATTTTAAGAGAATTTTTCGCTGCTGTCAAGTAAAGCCAAGACTTTGCATCTTACGATCCTCTTAAGGTTATTTCAGCTCTACAATCGTCACGCCGCTTTCGCCCTCACCATATACGCCGAGGCGAAAGGATTTCACGGCCTTGTGGCGGCGCAAATGCTGCTGAATGCCGTTTCTCAATATACCTGTACCTTTGCCGTGGATAATCGTCAGCATGTTGAGATTGTGCATCAAAGCGTGGTCGATAAACGCATCCACTTCCATGAGCGCTTCTTCCAAATTCATGCCGCGCACATCCACTTCATTGCGCGCCGGAGCGGAATCCATCTTCTTCGTCACGGTGCGGTGACCGCCTGCGGCTTTCTTCTTTTCCTTCGGCTTCTGGTCGGTCAGGCGCAGGTTTTTCAGCGGCACGCGCGTTTTGATGATGCCTGCCTGCACCAAAACCTGGTCGCCGTTTTTCGGCACATCCAAAACGGTCGCAATCTTATCGATGTCGTAAATCAGTACCGTATCGCCGACCTGTAAGGGGCGCGGCAACACATAATCTTCGTCTATGCGGCGCTCGTGCACCGGGTCACTGGCCTTTTCCATATCGCGGATGCCTGCCTTCAGGCGCGCTTTCTGCTCTGCGGTCAATAATTTCTGCTTGTTGCGGCGCAGGTCTTCGAGCTCGTCTAACAGGCTCTGGGCTTCGCGGCGCGTTTTCTGCACAAGCTCCGCCGCTTCCATTCTGGCGCGCTCAATTTCGTGCTTCGCGTCCTTTTCGGCGCGGTCGCGCAGCGCTTCAGCCTCTTTTTCCATGTTCTGCGCTTTCAAACGCAGCTGCTCGGCACTTTCACGCTCATCTTCCATTTTGCGGCGGCTCTCCTCCAAGCGGGAGACGACCTCCTCAAACATAGTGCTTTCATCGGAAACGAGTTCCTTTGCGTGCTCTACGATGTTCGCCGGCATACCGAGACGTGCGGAAATGGCAAATGCGTTGGAACGACCCGGTACGCCGATGAGCAGGCGATACGTCGGGCGCAGCGTCGCCACGTCAAATTCGCAGCAGGCGTTTTCAACGCCAACGGTCTGAATGGCATATGCCTTCAGCTCTGCGTAATGCGTTGTCGCCATCACGCGCGTGCCTTTGGTGCGCATGGCTTCGATGATGGAAATAGCAAGCGCGGCGCCCTCGACCGGGTCGGTACCCGCACCGAGCTCATCGATTAGGATAAGACTCTTGTCGTCCGCAATGTTGAGAATACGGATGATATTCGTCATGTGCGCCGAGAACGTGGAGAGAGACTGCTCAATGCTCTGCTCATCGCCGATGTCCGCCAAAACGTGGTCGAAAATCGAAACTTCGCTGCCATCCGCCGCGGGGATCATCAGGCCGCACATGGTCATCAGCGTCAAAAGGCCCGCCGTTTTCAGCGAGACGGTCTTGCCGCCGGTGTTCGGGCCGGTGACGATGAGCGCATCAAAATCACTGCCGAGGTACAGATCGGTCGGCACGACCTTATTTTTATCGATGAGCGGGTGGCGCGCCGATTTGATGGCGATACGCCCCTCCTGATTGAGCTTCGGCACGGTCGCCTTCATTTTGTAGGCGAGCTGCCCTTTTGCGAAAATGAGATTCAGCTCCACCGCCGCGCGGTAGCTCTGGATGATGCCGTCCGCAAACTCGCCGATCTCACGGGAAAGCTCCGTCAAGATGCGGTCGATCTCGTCCTTTTCGTCCGAGCGCAGCACGCGGATTTCGTTGTTCGCCTCCACAACGCCGATCGGCTCAATAAACACGGTGGCACCGCTGCCGGAGGAATCGTGAATGAGGCCCTTGACTTCATTGCGAAACTCCGCCTTAACCGGCACAACGTAGCGGCCGCCGCGTTGGGTAACAATGGCCTCCTGCAAATACTTTTGGTAGGTCTGCGAGCGAATCATTTTATCAAGCTGCTCGCGCACGCGCAGCGATGCCGCGCGGATCTTGCGGCGGATAGCCGCCAAGGCGACGCTTGCGGTATCGGCAACTTCTTCCTCGCTGACGACGGTCATCGAGATGCGGTCTTCGATAAACTTATTCGGCTGCAAGGTCTCGAAGCGGTAATCGAGCGCCGTTTTTACGCTTTCGCTTTTTTTACGCCAATCCGAAACACTGCGGATGGCACGCAATGTCGCGGCAACAGACAATAATTCCGCCAGATTCAGCACGCCGCCTGCTTCTGCGCGACGCAGCGCATTCGTGACATTCGTCATGCCGTAAAACGACGGTGCGCCGTACTTTGCCATTAAAACAAACGCGTCGTCCGTTTCCTGCAAAAGGCGCCCCACGTGGCGGATGTCGGTATCCGGCTCAATTTTCTGCGCCAGCTCCGCCGCATCCGGGCAAGTGGTTTCATTTGCAAGCTGAAGCAGAATTTTATCCAACTCCAGCGCTTTATGATCTTTCAGCATTTTGTTCCTGCTTTCTTTTCGTACCCGGTTTTGCCAGGTCAATCTCCTCTGTTAATCCAAAAACGTTTTATAAAACTCCAAGGTCTTCGGTACGGTATGTAATGTATGGACAACGTAGCTTTCCGTTGCGGCGTTCAGAATTTTCAGCGCATTCTCCGGCAGCGAGAAGTTATAGAGCTTCTCAAAATCCACATACGCAATGTGTCGCATGGCGGTCAGCACGCCCGGCGGCAGCGCGACATACGGTTCATCCGCGCCGTGAAAGCACTTGTCGCACAGAATAATGCCCCTTTGCGGCAGAAAGAACATCGTTTCCGCCTCATACGCGGCGCAGTTTTCGCACGCGACTAAATTTGGCATATAGCCCGCCGACGAGAGCATACGCAGCTCTGTCACGGACTGCAACAGCCGTATCGGCCGCGTGCCCTTTGATAAAAAATGCAGGGAATTTAAGATGAGCCGCAGGTATTCCTCGGAATCCGTATCCTCCGGCACCATTAAGTACGCCAGCTCACAGAAATACTGCGCCAGCGAAAGCGCGGCGATGTCCCGCCGAAGCCCGAAAAAGACCTCAATCGGCTCGGCATCGTCAATCATGTATTTTTCCCGCCCCTTAAAAATAGAAAGGCGGGAATAGCACAAAAGCTGCGTTGCGGCGCTTTTGCTGTCCTTTAAGTTTTTGGCGCGGCGGGCAAACGCACGCACTACGCCCGCGTCACGCGTCAGCACCGTGACAAGGCGGTCGCTCTCGCCCACCGTCTGCTCCCGAATGATGAGTCCCTGGGTCTTTACCTGCATCAAAGTCTCCTGCCGTAAAATCCACGTCGGCAAGCTCCCGGCGTGTAAGCTGCACGTAGCGGATGTAATCCTCCGCCTTGCCGCTTTTATAAAAGCTGTTCCACGCGGCATACGCCGCATTCTGCATCGGGGAATTTCGCATACAAACGCCTCCTAAACCGTATGGCTGTTTTTAGCTTCTGCGGTTTTTGCGGGTTTTATCCGTGGAAACGTCTGTCAATTTCTCAAAATGTGACCGTTTTCCCGAAAATCACGGTTTATTGGTACTGGTCAAAATCGTGCTCGTTAAAGCCGAGCTTTGTGAGGATCTGCGGGCGCTGGCGCCAGTCCTCCTTCACCTTTACCCAAAGGCGCAGGTTGATCTTGCAGCCGAAAAAGCGCTCCATGTCTTCTCTTGCCTTCGAGCCGATTTTTTTCAGCATTGCGCCGCCCTTGCCGATGATGATGCCCTTGTGCGTGGCGCGTTCGCAATAGATTGTCGCATCGATCTCCGTCAGGTTGCCGAGGTCGCGCATGCTTTCCGTCACGACTGCGACGCCGTGCGGAATCTCTTTATCCGTAAAGCGCAGAATTTTCTCGCGCACGATTTCGGACGCAATGACGCGCTCCGGCTGGTCTGTGAGCGTATCTTCCGAGAAGAAGTGTCCGCCCGGCTCCGCCAGTGCGATGAGCTCCTCACGCAGCGCGTCCATGCCGTTGCCGTCCTGCGCGGAGACCGGCACCACAGCTTCAAAGTCGTAGAGCGCGGAGAGCTTCGCAATCTGCTCCATCAAAACGCTTTTGTCCTGCAAAAGGTCAATCTTATTGATGGCGAGCAGCGCCGGCACACCTAAATCTTTAAAGCGGTGCACAAGCTCTTCATCTGCTTTGGAGATTTTCGTGTTTGCCTCCACAACGAGCAGGCAGGTGTCCACATCTGCGACGGACGAGGTAACGCTTTTCACCATGTAATCGCCGAGGGAGTTCTTCGGCTTGATGAGGCCCGGCGTATCGATGAACACCAGCTGCGTTTCGCCCTCTGTCCACACGCCCATAATGCGCGTGCGGGTGGTCTGTGGCTTATTGGAAACGATGGCAAGCTTCGTACCGAGCAGGCGGTTCAAAATAGAGGATTTGCCCACGTTCGGTCTGCCCACAATGGCGATAAACGCCGATTTTTCGTTCATGTAGTTTTCTGTATCCATAGTTTTCCCGGGGCACGCAGCCGCGGTTTCCTTTCTGATAATTTATATCACTTTTTATGAAGCTTTTCCCGCACGCCGCATGGCACTTTGAAAATGAAGAAAAAGGCCAAAATGAGCGACAGAATGAAAAGCACAAGGTAAAGCGGATTTGTGACGATTGTTATCAAAAGCGCTAAGATCGCTTCTGGACGCCACAAAACGGCTATACCGACAAAAGCGGCAAAAACGGCGCACACAAGCACCGCTCCCGCCGCGATATCTTTTGTTTTGCCGATGAGCGGATTATAGCTTTTCTGCGCGTAATCACACAGCATCTCCATGGCGGTGTTGAACGCTTCCGCCGCGATAACCATTGCGATGGTCAAAAGCAGAACGCCGTATTCGCTGCGCGTTACGCCCAGAAAGGGCGAAAAAAACAAAACGTATACCGCCGCTGTAAGGTGTATACGCATGTTTCGCTCCGTTTTCACGGTATGGAAAAATCCGCGCGCGGCATCGCGAAAGCTGTCCGCCTGCGTGCGGGTCTTACCGTTTGTTTTCCAATCCGGCACCATGTTAAACGGTGTAGCTGGAAGTGCCCGGCAGGCCGAGCTGCGACATAACGTATTCTTCTTTTTCACGCATGCGCACACGCTCCATGCCGCCGTTTTCGTGGTCATAGCCGAGCAAGTGCAGCATAGAATGCGCCGTCAGGTAGCCGATCTCGCGCTCTAAGCTGTGGCCGTAGCGCTTTGCCTGTGCCATTGCCATTTCCACGGAGAGTACAATGTCGCCGAGAATCTTCGCGCCGGTATCGTGGTTGATGTCATACACGCCGTTCTCACCCATGGGGAAAGAGAGCACGTCTGTTGCGGCATCTTTGTTGCGGTACTGCGCGTTCAGCTCGCGGATCTGCTCGTTGTCCACGAATGTCACGCTGATTTCAGCGGAATCCTCAAACTTCTCCATCCGCAGAACCGCGTGGCAACAGCGACGGATGAGCATGCGCACGCCGGTCGGCACTTTGACCGCTTTCTGGTTGTTTGTGATGATGACTCTGATTTTTTCCATATGCTAAAATCCTTTCGATAGGGGTTATTTTGCTGCGGACGCTTTTTCATACGCCCGAATGATATCCTGCACCAAGCGATGGCGCACAACGTCTTTTTCGGTAAAGCGGAAAACGGAAATGTCATCCACATTGCGCAGCACACGCATCGCATCCTTCAGACCCGAGCGTCTGCCGTCCGGCAGATCAATCTGCGTGATGTCGCCTGTGATGACCATTTTGGAGTTGAAGCCGAGACGCGTCAGGAACATTTTCATCTGCTCGCAGGTGGTGTTCTGCGCCTCATCCAGAATGATAAAGGAATCATCCAGCGTGCGGCCGCGCATATACGCCAGCGGAGCAACCTCAATGATCTGCTTTTCCACCAGGCGCTCATAGGTCTCAGCGCCCAGCATATCGAACAGGCCATCGTAGAGAGGGCGCAGGTAAGGGTCCACCTTCTGCTGCAGATCACCGGGCAGAAAACCCAGCTTCTCGCCGGCTTCCACGGCGGGGCGCGTCAAGATGATGCGGTTCACCTGCTGCGCACGGAACGCCGTCACAGCCATGGCGACCGCAAGGTACGTTTTACCGGTGCCCGCAGGGCCGACGCCGATGGTGATGGTGTTATTGCGAATATTGTCGCAATAATTCTTCTGTCCCACCGTTTTGGGCTTTACGGGCTTGCCTTTCGCCGTGATGCAGATGCAGCCGTCTGTAAGCGGCGCCATCTGCGCTTCGCTGTCCTCCATGACCATGTCGATGCAGTAGCCGACGTTCTGGTCGTTTAGAACTTCGCCCTTTTCGACGAGCCGCAAAAGGCTTTCTGCCGCACGCACCGCGCGCGAAACACCGGGTTCTTCGCCGATGACGTGGATCTGCGAATCGCGGCAGGAAAACGTTACACCGAATGCCTTTTCCAGTCGCTTTGCGTTCACGTCAAAGCTGCCGAAAAGCTCTGCCGCGTATTCTGCTTTGTCTACATGAATGCTTCTTTCCAAATCGTTCTCCTTTTGCCGCACGGCTTTGAAAAACCGTGCAGTCTAAAAAACCGAATTTCCTGTTTTATTATAGCATAAGTGTTCCCAATGTGGTTATGAAATTTTCAACGAAATTTAGCCGTTTCCCTGTACATTTCCGACAAATACCCCTATATTCTCCGAATTTTCAGGCTCTTCAGGCAGGGTGAGCGGCGCCTCCTGCGCAATGTTTTCAAGACATACGCACCGGGACGTGACGTAAACCGCGCCGTCTTTTGTCTGATATGTGATGTTTTCCGTAAGCACACGCCCGTCTTCTCCAAGCGCAAGCTTTTGCAGCTGATGCAGATTTTCAAGCGCGCGGCGCTGCGCTTCTTCCTCCGTGAACGTAACGGGCACGGTCTCCTCCTCATATACGCGCACCGTTTCCACCCACAGCGGCAACGTGTGCCCCTGCAAAACGAACGGCGTGCGGGTGTATGCCGTCTGGCCTTTCGGCGCGCCGGAAAGCGAGAGCGGCACGCGCACGCTCAAAATATACAGCGCGCGCTGTGTACCGAGGTCCGTTTCGCGCACCGTTTCGGTACTAAGCGGACAGGATGCCGTGAATGTGCGCCGTGTCTCCGCCAGAATTTCCGCACGGGCGCGGGTGTAAAAACAGCGCACGGGGTTGTATTCCGGGTCATACGGGTCGCCCACCTGTGTGATGCCGGAAACGAGCACCTGCCCCGCAGCGCAGGCAGAACCGACTTTCACGAGCACCGTGCCGTTTTGCGCCGTGATAGAATGGATGAGCCCCGCGCGTGACGCGACGATGTCCCCCGTGCCGTCGTGCTCCGCGCCCTCCGCCTTTGTGACGGACGTGCGTAGCTCAAGCTGTACGGTGCAACCCTCCGTGTTGAACGATGCCCACGAAAGCTCCGGCAGTTCCTCCAAAAGCGCGACAGAGGCCAAAACGGTATCGGTGCTTCGCGGCGCGCCGATATACACGCCAACGCGCTTTGCTGCCGCCAAAATTTCGCTTTCGGCATACGGAATATCTTCACCGGAGATCGTCATCTCCCAGTAAAAGCC
>OIAS01000567.1_pt1 | contig 12485 bp, 3 predicted proteins | sample 1580811 | NCBI WGS metagenome assembly OIAS01 (sample SAMEA3882513, study PRJEB24775) | human gut metagenome | biome: human-associated habitat; feature: intestine environment; material: feces | place: Netherlands | collected 2009/2010
TGTGCGCTGCCGTCACGCCGTTCGATTCGCCGCCGGACGCGTAGCTGAACAGGCGCATCGCGGTGTCGAGCCGGTCGTTGGCCGCGCGGCCTTCGGCGTTGTTGCGCAACGCCGTTTTCTGCCAGATTTCGGCTTTGCCGAACGCCTGCCATGCACAGTCGAGCATGTATTGCGGTTCGTGGGATGTCAGGCGTGCCTCCGACCGCAGGGTATCGTCAAGCGTTTTCCACAGGCGTGCGAAGGCTTGCGCTTGGGGGTCTTTGCGGCCCAGTACGGAGGCGATCGCGTCGAGCACGCGGTCAGTGTCGCCTTCCAATAGCAGGATGTACAGCGCGTTCATGCCGAAGGATGGTTCGTCCGCGTCCTCAGCGGCACGCTCTCCCGTCATCAGCCGGTCGTCGGTGTCGATTGCCGGCAGGCCCATGTCGGCAGCGTTTTCCGTGTCCGACGCCGATGCCGCCACGCGTGCGGTGTGGAAGGTTTCGACGTAATCGTTCCAATCGTCGATCAGCTGTGGCAGCAGCGCGCATCCGGACGTGTCGGACGTGGTCGGATCGGCTGTATCGTCATGCAAAACCGTGGCCAGCGAGCCGAGCGCGTTCATCGCCGATTCGACCACGCACAGCCGAGCCGGACGTTCGCCGGGGGTGGTGATCAGCGGCGAGTTCATGATTGATGCGACGCGTGAGCGCACGTATGCGCCGGCCGTGTCGAGGTTCATGGACGAGGTGGCGATGCCTTGCCGTTTCAGTTCGGCCAGTTCGATCATGGAGAACAGGCCCTGCACGAACGGTTCGTCCTTGAGGGGGTGGGTCACGCTCGAATAGCGTACGGGCACGCCGTCGGCGCGTAGCCGTTCGCCGAACGTGCGCACGGTGGCGTTGTCGTGGGCGATCACGGCCATGTCGTTCCAGTCGCGGCCGTGTTCGAGATGTTCGGTTTTGATTTTCCACACCACGTCGTCGAGTTCTTCGACGGTGGAACGGTACATCGCGGCTTCAAGACTGCCGTCGTGCGTCTCCGGTATGGCGATGGCCGGCATTTTGCCGGGGCGGTTCGCCAGCGCGTCGTCGGTCGATTCCGTGCTGGCGATGGTCAGGCTCACGCGGCTCGCCACCGCGGCCAGGTCCGTGCCTTCGGCCATATGGGACGGTTCCAGCCGTACCAGTCGCGCGCCCAATCGCGATTGCGCCATGTTGAACAAATATTCAGGGTACGATCCGCGGAACGTCTGCACCGCCTCGTCGGGGTTGCCGACGAGCAGCAGTCGCACGCCACGGTTGCGCAATGCGGTGAGAAAGTCGAAGCCGGCGAGTGTGGCGTCCTGGAAATCGTCGACGATGACGAGTTTCGGCAGGTCGGACGTTTCGGCTTCGTTCACGGCGGCCGCGGCGTCGATCATGAGCTGCGAGGCGTCGAGACGGTATTGGTCCGGATATGCCTCGTTGATGGCCTGGTTGTATTCGGCGCGCAGCGCGAAGGCGAACCGCCATTGCACGCGCAGTCGTTCGCGTCGTTCGTCAAGCGTGCCGTGCTCGTCGGCAGCGCGGGCGATCAGCATGTCTTCGAGTTCCGGTTTCGCGCCGATCTCGTTCATGCGGGCAAGCATGTCGCGCAGCTGGTTGGCGAAGGCGTCGGTGGCGTCGTCCACCACCATGCCCGACCAGTCGGCGACCACGAAGTAGGTGCGCAATAGCGCGCAGGTGGAGCATTCGTCACCGTGCTCGGCATGTTCGGCATGCCTGGCGAGCACACGGCGGATGACCACGTCCTGTTCGGCCCCGTTGAGCAGTTTCGGCAGGGGTTGTCCGGCATGCGATCGCACGGCGGTCATGATGCGGAACGCGACGGCTGGCAGGGTGGTGACGGGGCGCGCCTGCGAAATCGCGGACAGTTCGCGGATCACGGTGTCGCCGAGCCGGTCGGCCACCTGTCTGCCGGAGACCGTCATCACGGCGTACGCGTCGCCATGCCGCTTCATCGCGGCGACCAGCATGTCCAGCGCGAACCGGGTCTTGCCGCTGCGGGGTGCCCCCGCAACCAATGTCACGTCATCGAGATCGTCCACATCCATCATGTCTCCCCAGCTTAGCCGAACGGTCCGGCTACGAATCGCATATCATCGTCCGAAGCCGTCCTGAAAACGTCATCGTGGACACCGCCATCTTTATATATGGACATCGATACCCTCTACAAAGTTTTTCGGACACCGCCACCAATAAGATTGACTAGCGGCGCAGCCCGGGAAGGTTCAACAGCGAACAGACGGCCTGCCCATGACGACGAGTACGGTCGAAGCATAGACGCAACGCACGGAACCGGGCAGGAACTACAGGAAAGAGGAAGCATGGAAGCCTCAAGGAGCATTCCCCCTCAGATTCCCGGCTACACACTGATCAAACGGCTGGGCTCCGGTTCCGAAGCCGACGTGTACCTGTACCAGCAGCTTTCCCCGGCCCGTCAGGTGGCCATCAAAATCAGCAAGAACACGCTCGACCCACGTGCCGCGGTCCGCTTCCGTTCCGAAGCGAATTTCATGGGGCAGATCTCCACACACCCCTACATTCTTTCCGTCTATGAGAACGGCGTGACCGTCAACGGGCGCGGCTACACCGTGTTCGAATACGCTCCGGGCGGCAATTACAAGACGTTCCTCGAGCATGGCCGTCTCACCGCCGACCAGATGCTCACCGTCGGTATCGATCTGGCGAGCGCGCTGTTCACCGCGCATCGCAAAGGCATCATCCATCGAGACATCAAGCCCAGCAATATTCTCATCAACGCGCACAATATGCCCATGCTCGCCGATTTCGGCATCGCCGGGACCGTCTATGGGCGTCCCGGTGTCGGCTTCACCATCGCGTGGGCCGCGCCGGAGGTGCTTGCCCAAGGCGGTGGCGGTAATGAATCGTCCGATATCTATTCGCTTGGCGCCACGCTGTTCGCCATGCTGATCGGCCAATCGCCGTACGAGTATTTCTACGCCGATGTGCTGGGCGATTCCCAACGGCAGGTGCGGGCCGAACGGCTCAAGTCCGTCATTCTCAACAATCCGCTGCCCAAGCTCAACCGTCCCGACGTGCCGGCCGAAGTGGAACGGGTGTTGCGTAAGGCCTTGAGCCGTACGCCCGAGGATCGTTACTATTCCGCGTTGGAGTTCGCGCGCGACATGCAGCGCGTGCAACAGGCCTTGTATGGCCGTGCCGTGCAGACCACCGTCGAGGGTGTGCCGGATTATCCGCAGAACATGTACGCGCAGACTTCCGCATTCGACCAGTCCGCCACGGTTGCGAAACAGCATGCCCGGTGGGCGAAGCCGTTGGCCGTCACGGTTGCTGCGGCGGCCGCCGTGGTCGTGATGGCGTTGGCGTTCGTCACCGTCGTCATGCCGAATATGGATGCGTCCTCCGACAACAGCAAGGTGCAGGTGCAGAACCATGGCGCCCAGAACCATGCCGAGGACGATCCCGATTCGGCGATCACGTCGGGCAGTGTGCCGAGCGTGCAGGATCTTACGGGCGAATACACCGCCGACGGCAAAGTGCGGTTCACATGGGTCAATCCTTCGCCGAAGGATGGCGATTCGTACGCGTGGTCGCTGGTCGGCGATTCGGGAACCGACCCGAACGCGCAGGGCACCACCACGGAGTCGACGAGTATCGAAATCGATCCGGCCGACGGCGCGCAGACGTGCGTGCAGGTGAGTCTGGTTCGCGCGGACCGGCAGATGTCCGAGAATCCCATGATCGCGTGCGCGGCCAAGCCGTGAGTTTGCGACCGGATGCGGGTGACATGAACCGATACGAACCAATACAGCCCGGCATGCATGCGGGCAAACAGGTAGGCGCATGCGGTTGGATGCGCGGTCAAGCAAAGTTTGGGCACAATCAGGGAAGAGCCAGTCGATGAGCAAGCATAGGAACGCCGAGAACCAGTCGGCGCAATCGTACGAACGGCAGTTGCGATTCGGGTCGATGCTGCGCAAGCTGCTGCCTTCCGGCAGTCGCCGGTGGATCACGCCGATCGTCATGCTGCTGCTGTTGCTGGGCATCGTCGCCGGAGCCGTCATCGTCAGTTCGGTGACGCAACGTCACGTGCAGCTCGACGATGGCACCGTGTGGGTCACTTCGCTCAAGGACCGCAAGGCCGCCCGTTTCAACGTGCGCAACCGGGACGCCGACGCGGGCGTCGCCTCCACTGCGGCCCGGTTCGACGTGGCCCAGCATGATGGCTCCACCGTGATCTCCGAAGGTACGAAGGCCAGCAACATCGAGGCCTCCACCGTCAGCGAAAGCGGCAACACCACCATCAAATCGGATATGCGGACCGTCGTCGGAGGCAACACCGCGGCGTTCATCAACGTCAAGACGGGCAATGTGTGGGTCGGGTCCGCCGATGATGTGAAATCCATGAATCCGACCACCGATTCGCCGAAGATGAAGCTGGGGTCGGGTGGCCGTATCGCGGTGACGCATGACGGTGTCGTCTACGGCTACCGCACGTCCGACGGCGCGGTGCTCAGTGTCGACGGACCTCAGGGAACACCCGGCAAGGATGCGACGATCAAGGGCGCCACGAATGTCGAATCGTTCACCGTGGTCGGCAAGACGCCGGTCGTAGCCGGTGCCGGCAAGGTGTTCTGGCCGAAGGGCAGCGCGGATATCGGCCTGCAGGGTCAGGCGACGTTGCAGGCGCCGTCCACGGATGGCAGGCAGACTGGCTGGGTGGCGGTTTCCACGCCGCGGGGCATCGCCATGGTCGATTTGGGCAGCAAAAAGGTCACGCAGCTGCCGAATGCCGGCAAGGGCGATGCCGCGCAGCCGGTGTCCACCAATGGCTGCGTGTTCGCCGCGTGGGCGCAGAAGGCCAACAATTACATCAGGGTGTGCGCGGCGAACGACAAGGACGCACAGTTTTCCTCGTTGGAAGATGTCAATCCCACCTCGCAGCTCGTGTTCCGCACCAACCATCGTCTGGTGGTGCTCAACGACGTGGTCAACGGCAATGTGTGGAATCCGCAGGAGTCCACCAAGGTCATCAAAATCCAGTGGAACAAGGTGGAGACCAAGCAGTCGAAGCAACAGCAGCAGAACAACGACAGCGCCAACAACCAGCATAATTTCAGCAAGAACTGTTCGGCGCAGTCGGGGCAGATCAAGGCCGTGGACGATTCGTTCGGCGCGCGCGTGGGATCGCAGCAGATTCTCGACGTGTTGCGCAACGACGAGCAGACCGACTGTTCCGTGCTGCGCATCACGTCGGTGAGCGCTCCGGATGGCGCGAACATCACCGTCTCCCCCGTCTATGACGGCCGGTATCTGCAGCTCGACGCCTCCGGTGCCGCCGCGGGCAACGTGTCCTTCAGCTATGAGATTTCCGACGGGCGCGGGCAGACGTCCAGCGCCACCGTGTCGCTCACGCTGGCCGGCGGCGACGACCATGCGCCGCTGCAGAGCGACACTCCGCCGGAAATCGACGTGGAGCAGGGTGCTTCGTACACCGCGAACGCGTTGGGCAGCTTCTCCGACCCCGACGGCGATCCGCTGACCTTGGTGTCGGCATCGCCGCAGAACACCGATCAGGTGACGGTGTCCACGCGAGCCGACGGACAATTGGTCTTCAACGCCGGTTCGATGTCGTCCGGCAGGGCGGGCATCGAGGTCACGGTGTCCGACGGCCAGCAGACCGGCATCGGCATGATCTACTTCTCCGTGAAGCCGGCGAACACGCTGGGCGCGGTCATCGACCCCGTGGTCAAACAGACCACGCCCGACACCCGCACCACCATCGCGCTCAAACCGTACGTGCACGGCACGTCCGTCGAACCGGCCGAATTGACCGCGGTGGAGACGCCGTCCGGCGCGGCCACCACCATGAACGCCACCGACATGTCGATCACGTTCACCGCCTCCAATCCCGGCACCTACTATGTGCCGTACACCATCACGCAGGGTTCCATTCCGTCGACCGGTCTGGCTCGTGTGGAGGTGCAGGCGGTGGCCGGAGACGCCGCCAAGCCAATCGCGGCGAACGACGTGGCGCTGCTAGGTGCGGACAATACCGCGATCGTGGAGCCGCTTGCCAACGACGTCGACCCGATGGGCGGCGTGCTGTCGGTGACCAGCGTCACCGCGGACGCGCAAAGCGGCATCAAAACCGGTGTGGTGAGCAACAAGCGCGTCTATATCACCGCGCGTCAGGTGCCTACCGAGCCGGTGCGGATCTCCTACACCGTGGCCAACGCGGCCGGATCGTCGACCGGCGTCATCGTCCTGCAGCCGCCGGCGCTGACCACGTCGAATTCCGTGCCGAAGGCCGAGAACATCACCACACAGGTGCGCACCGAAGGCATCGTGTCCGTGGACGTGCTCGACCATGTCACGTATTCCGACGGCACCACGGTGAGCCTGCAGAACGATTTGCAGTATGACAAGAACACGTTCAAGGGTCTGGTGTTCGTGTCCGGCGACACCGTGCGCTATCAGGCCACCAGACAAACCGGCTCCTTCCCCGTCACCTACACGGTGAAGGACAATCTCGGCAACGCGGCCTCGGCCACCATCACCATCAACGTGCATCAGAAGGACGCGTCCAACAAGGCGGCTCCGACACCGTCCGACGTCGAGGCGCAGGTGGCGGCCGGTCAGAAGGTGCAGATTCCGATCACGCTCACCGGCATCGACGCTGACGGCGATGACGTGCAGCTGCTCGGCTTGGGCAACAAAGCGCCGAAACTGGGCCGTATCAGCGAGGTGGGCGCCACGTATCTGGTGTATGAGGCGTATGCCGATTCGTCCGGAACGGACACGTTCTCCTACGCCGTGGAGGATTGGACCGGTCAGAGGGCCACCGCGCAGGTGCGTGTGGGCGTGTTCAAATCCGGAGCCGATTCGGGTGTGTACGCGCGCGACGACGAGATCACGCTGCGTCCGAACACCGCGGCCACCGTGCCGGTGGCGCAGAACGACATTTCCGGGGACAATACTGATCTGACCGTGGCCAAGGACGTGGAATCGCAAGGCATCGGCGGCATTCAGGTCGTTGACAACATGCTGTCGTTCACCACGCCGAAGCAGGCGGGCACGTATTACGTGGTCTACACCGTCAAGGACAAGGCCGGCCTGTCCGATTCGGCGACGTTGACGGTGAATGTCGACGAGAACGCCGCCATCGACCCGCCGACCGCGTACGATTACCGTGTTCCGGCCGCCGCCACGATCGACAAGAAATCCGTGGACGTGGACGTTTCGCAGTGGATCGCCAATCCGTCCGGCACCGCCGACGAGCTTCAGGTGGGCGTGGATCCTTCCGCGACCGACCATGCGCATGTCAAGGGCGGCAAGGATTCCACCATCATCACCGTTGATCTGACCGACGAGGCGCGCGCGGTGCCGTACACCGTCACGAACACGACGTACGGCATCACGTCCACCGCGTTCATCCAAGTGCCCGCATATGGCGTGTTTCCGCCGGTTCTACGTCCGAAGGCGCCGGCGTTGAAGGTCAATGCGCGTGAGACCATCACCATCAACATCGCCGACTACGTGCGTGTGGGCGCGGGCAAGACCGCGTATGTGGACGGCGCCGATTCGGTGAGCGCCACGAAGGCCGCGGACGGCGACCTGTACGTCAACGACCAGACGTTGAGGTTCACCGCGCCGAAGGATTACGCGGGTCCCGCGTCCATCACCTTCACCGCGGTGGACGGCAAGCGAGACAAGAACGACAAGGTGAAGATCGTCAATTCGGCGGTGCTCACGCTTCCGATCACGGTGATCGGACGTGAGGTTCCGCCGCCGACGTTCTCATCCTCCACCGTCGATGTGGTGGCCGGCGAGAAGGCCACTACCATCGATCTGACGGCGCTGACCCATTCGGCGTCGGGCCTGTACGAGGATGAGAAGCAGTACTCGTATTCCGGCGGCGTGAATTCCGGCAGTGTGGATGCCAGAGTGTCTCCCTCCGGCACGTTGACCGTGTCCGCGGACAAGACGGCCACGCCGGACACCACAGTGAGCGTGCCCGTCTCGATCAAATATGCGAAGGGTACGGTGAGCGCCGGTATGACCGTGCGCGTCACCGCGTCCAACAGGCCGCTCGCCCGTGTCACCGAGAAGACCGTGAAAATCAAGGCCGGTTCCAGCGAGCAGGTGAATCTGCTGTCCGACGCGTACAATCCGTTCCCCGACACTCCGCTGACGGTGACCGGATGCACGTCCGATGGCGCGTCGAAGCTGACGGTGGATTGCCCGTCCAACGGCGTGGTGTCCATCAGGGCGGCTTCCGACATCGGCGCGAACACCAACAAGGTGGTCGTCACCGTGCGCGACGCCACCAAAACAAAGGAACGTGAGGTGACCGGCACCATCAGCGTTTCGGTGATGGACAAGCCTGATGCGCCGCTGCTTTCCGCGGTGTCCGGCGACCCGCAGGATGGCGCCGTGAATCTGAGCTGGACGGCCGGTTCGGCCAACGGCAGCCCGATCACCGAATACAAGGTGATGTGGGGCGGAGACGCGTCCGGCGAGCGCTCGTGCGGGCAGAAAACCTCCTGTCTCATCGACGGGTTGAAGAACGGCAAGACCTACTCGTTCAAGGTGCAGGCCAGGAACGAGGTCGGCTGGTCCAAGGATTCCAACGCCGTCGAGGGCACGCCGGACAAGCTGCCTGATGCGCCGACGGATGTGACGGCCAGTGTGAAGGGCAACACGGTGAGCGTCACGTGGAAGGCTCCGGACGGCAATTTCTCGTCGGTGAACAATTACGAGGTGACTTTGTCCGGCAGGAACGCACCGTCCAAGCAGACGACAAATTCCACCGGAATCGATTTTGTTTTCGATAACAACGCGATTTCCGACGGCGACTCGTACACGGCTACGGTACGCGCCCACAACAAGGTGAATTGGAGCCAACCGTCCAAGGCGTCCGACGCGGTCAAGCCGTGGGGCAAGCCCGATGCGCCGAAGATCTCCGTGACGAACGACGACACCACGGGAACCGTCACCGTCGAATCCGTGGGCAACACCCGCAACGCGGGATGCAAGGCCGTCGAGATTTCCGGAGATGTCAGCGCAAGCATCGACGGATGTTCCGGATCCTACGATTTCAAGATTCCGGACCATGATCTCAACACCAGGGAATACACCATCAAGGCGGCGGTGGTCGGCAAGGAGAAAACGACCAGCGACGATTCGACCGTGCGTTTCACACCGAAATACGCGGTGAAGGCGCCCGAATCGGTCAGCGTCAAGGGGCATGACGACGTGTGCGTAGTCAGTTGGAAGGAGAACGGCCACGCCGACGGGTTCACGGTGAGCGCGGACGGACTCGGCTCCTACCATGCCGGCGCTTCCGAACGATCGCACGATTTCCCGCTCAAGGAATGGCAGTCCTGTTCCTCGGGCTCCGTCACGCAGCATTTCAATGGCGCGGCAAGCACCTCCAAGTCCGGCAGGGCCGATCCGGCATACGTCCGCAAGGTGAAGGCCGCCGTCAAGGCGCCGATGCTGACGTGGGACGCCAATGATCCGAACATCATCAAGGTCAGCGGCGGATCGGTGAACATGTACGGCCAGCCCGGCAAAACCGTGATCACCTTCACCGCGGACGGCAAATCCTATGACGTCGCCTGGGTATTGGGCTCCGACAAACTGAACGTCAAGGACGTGCTGCCGACCGGAGCCGATTACGCGTGGAAGGCGAAGGTGGTGGGCACCGACACCGCGCTCAACAACGAGGACAATGGCGGCACACTGCTGGACCATGACAGGTACAAGGCTCCCACGCCGAAACCCGAACCGTCGGAACCTTCAGAACCATCAAAACCGTCGGAGCCATCGGATTCTGACGCGTCCACGGAAGGCGAAGCGGCCACGCGGAATGACCGGCCTGTGGCATCCTCCATCGCCCTGTCCACCGTCGACGGCGCATCCAAGCCTTGGATCCGCGGCCTGGCCTACTACGCCAGATGGTGAAACGGACGATCACAGCAATCGCAAACACAACGAACCATCCACACGAGCAACACAACAAGCAAGGAGCAACCCATGAGCAACGATTTCGATGACGCCACCCAGCTGGGTTCCATCGGCCATAATCCAAGCGTTCCCAGCCAACCCGGCCAGCAGCAGCCGGCGTTCCACACGCCGAATCTGCCGGAGCAGCCGCAAGCCGATGAGGATCCGGAGGGCACCAGCCGCGGTTCCGTCAGCCGATGCCGCAGAACCTTCGCCAACCGGCCGCCAATCCGGCAGTCGCAATGCCCGCGCAGCAGCCCGTCCAGCCAACCCAACCCGTCCAGCCCAGCCAGCCTGTACAGCCCGTCAAACAATCCCAGCCGGTCGTCGACACGTCCATGATGACCGCACCCAGCAAAGACATCACCGAATTCCATGAGAAGTTCGCCAAGCTCGTAGACAACGTCTCCCAGGTCGTGGTCGGCAAGGAAGCACCCATCCGCCAATGCGCCACAGCCATGGTGGTCGGCGGGCACATCCTGCTCGAGGACAACCCGGGCACCGGCAAAACCCAGCTGGCGCGAGGCCTTGCCAACTCCATCGACATGTCGTTCAAACGTATCCAGTTCACCCCGGACCTGCTGCCGTCCGACGTGGTCGGCGTCACCTACTACGACCAGAAGCGCGGCGAATTCGAATACCGCGAAGGCCCGATCTTCGCGTCCATCGTGCTCGCCGACGAAATCAACCGCGCCTCACCGAAAACACAGTCCGCACTACTCGAAGTCATGGAAGAGCAGAAGGTCACCGTCGACGGCGTCACCCACCCGGTGCCGCAGCCGTTCATGGTCATCGCCACCCAGAACCCGATCGAACAGCTCGGCACCTACAAGCTGCCGGAAGCGCAGATGGACCGTTTCCTCATCAAAACCACCATCGGCTATCCAAGCCACGACGTGAGCGTCAACATCCTGAAACAGGTCAACGTCACCGACCGCGCCGCCACCGTGCATCCGGTGCTCACCGGCGAAGACGTGCTGCGCATGCGCAACATCAGCGAAACCGTGCATCTCGACGACGCGATCCTCGAATACATCGTGCGACTGGTGGAAGCCACCCGCCACAACGAACGCATCCAAGTCGGCTCCTCCATGCGAGGCGCGCTCGCCTTGACCCGCTGCGCGCGCGTATGGGCCGCCTCCGACAACCGCGGCTACGTAGTGCCCGACGACGTCAAAAACCTCGCCGTACCCGTGCTCGCGCACCGCATCACCCTCACCGCCGAAGCCACCTTCGCCGGAAACACCCCCGAACAGATGATCGGCCAGATCCTCGAAGACGTGCCGGCCCCAACCCTGGGCGCCAACGCCTGAAACACAATCCACCCCGGCATACGCACCACACAATCCGAAAGGTCAAGGAATGCGGCATTCGCACACAGTGCAGCGCAGACGGACCATCCAACGATCCCTACGCCGCCTCAAACATCGCATCAAGCGACTGGCCACCTCATACGTGTCGCCGCTTGGCTGGGCGGTGGCGGCGCTCGCCGTCGCCTCGCTGGTGGCGTTCGTCCTGCTGGGGTGGCATGAGCTGCTGGCCATGGCGGTGGTGTTCGCGGTCATGCTGGCCGCGGCGGTCATGCTTTCCCTTGGCAACACCTCGTTCCAAGCCACCATCGACGTGTCCAGCAGACACGTCACGGTGTCAGACACGGTGAAAGTCGACGTCTGCGTGGACAATCCGGGCCGCACCCCCACCACGTCGGCGCGCGGCGACCTGCCCATCGGAGACAACCACGAACGGTTCGCCATTCCCATGCTCGCCGCAGGCCAGTCACGCCAGACGACTGTGGAATTCACCGCCGTCAGCCGCGCGGTGCTGCCCATCGGCCCGCTATCCATCCGCAAAGGCGACCCGTTCGGTCTGATCCGCCACGAAAAGAAACTCGTGGACCAGATCAACGTGTTCATTCATCCGCAGACCGTGCTGCTCAGCACCCTGAACGCCGGCATTCCACGCGATTTGGAAGGTCAGCCAAGCGGCGAAATCGTCGACGACGACCTCGACTTCTACGGCCTGCGCGAATACGAGCCCGGCGATGACGTGCGCAACGTGCATTGGCTCAGCTCCGCGAAAACCGGATCGCTTATGATCCGCCAATACGAAGCCACCCGCCGTACCGACACCGCTCTGACCATCAGCGTGAACCCGGATGATTACATCGATTCCCAGGAATTCGAACTGGCCGTATCCGTCCACGCCTCCATCGGCGTGCAATGCCTGCAGCAGAACCGGCCAGTCACCGCGCATGCCGGTTCCACGCACGCCATTCCGCGCAACGCCACGGAATTTCTCGATGGCTGCAGCGGCATCGACCCTGACATCGACGACAATCCCAACCTCGCGCAAACCACTCTCGAACATGCCCCCGACGCATCCTTCTACTTCTTCACCGTCGGCAGGCTCAAAACCATCGACGACATCAAACACATGGTCCTCGCACTCCCCCGCTCCGCAACCTGTGTG
>OIAS01000614.1_pt1 | contig 12017 bp, 9 predicted proteins | sample 1580811 | NCBI WGS metagenome assembly OIAS01 (sample SAMEA3882513, study PRJEB24775) | human gut metagenome | biome: human-associated habitat; feature: intestine environment; material: feces | place: Netherlands | collected 2009/2010
TTCAGAAATGTCCTCCGCAGCATCCCGTATTTCCCGATCGTCACTTCTTCCTCTTCGACGGTCAGATTCGGAAACAGGTAATCCCCCTTGCGATGATATGTCAGTTCCATAATCGGTTCCTCCTTCATTTTCAATATTTTCTGCTTTTTTGTTTTCTACGTCCTGATTTTTAGTTTCACGCATTAACGTGGTAAAGTTATTATAATTCCTTTCATTGGAAATTTCAACCTCTTTTCTCGCTTCTTCCAGAGAAATTTTATGTACGGTTCTTCCAATATCAATCAGAATACTTTCACTGAGCTGGCTTGCCGCATTTCCAAGGAATGTGAGGACGGACAGACGATTATAGTCCGTGATATGCATGAAATCCTCTTCTTCCAGAAGCTCCATCGGGTCAAGCCCGCATCGTCTGGAAAGCATATAGTAAACACTGTCTGTTGCCAGCTGACGGAAATCACTGCGGATCGTCACCTCATCCAAATCTTCCAGATAAGTATCTTCTACCGCATATTCCAATCCGTCCAGGTATTCCTCCAGATTATCACTGACCATTTCCCTTGCGACTGCCATCAATGCATCCTGCAAAGTTGCTGTATCCTTTTCTTCCAGAGCATAGACCTCTGCCAGATGGGTGAGGATCTCTTCTCTCTGGTGTTCCTGCATCTGCCACAGATACGGGCTTCTGCCCCCGGCTACCATGTGGGTATCCGAAATATCAAACACATAACGGAGTCTGGTATGCTGTCCTGTTTCATCAAGCAGGGCGATTCCCCTTGCACCACGGTTCACCCATCGGAACATCTTTTCATTCCATAATTCCAGTGATGCACAGGCCGTTGCTTCCGGATGCTGTGCATGGATCAGAAGCTGGTCTGAAAAAGAATAACGGTATAACCTTGATGCTGTGTCCATATAATCCATCCAGTCTCTGGGGGAACCGCTCACTGATACCGCATGTTCCTGTGCCAGATCCCGGATGTCCTGTAATTTAGACATATCGCTTTACCTCCTTGTCTTATTTCTTTTTCTTCTTTGGGAATTCCAGATGGAATCTCGGCTTGCCATCCTCCAGCGTGAGTAACAGATCTGCATCAAATTTCATATCTTTCTTTTTAGAATACAGACCTTTTACATGGGTACAAGCCTTATCAAGAAGTTCTCTTGCCATCTTTTTATCCAGATTTTTCTCCATGTTTCCCAGGAAACGGTTTTCTTTCCAAAGGGCAAAATCACACTGACGGTTTGAGCAGTAAAAATTCTGTTTCCCCTCGAAAACATCACAGCCACAGACCGGACATTTGCCGATCACTTCCCTCTCCATCTGGAATCTCCTGCGTTCCTCTTCCGGTATCTCCCTGCATACCTCTAAAATCTTACGTACAAGAGAAGTAATCTCTCCCATAAACTGAGTATCTGTAATCTCTCCCTTTTCCATCAGCAACAGCTGGTTCTCCCATTCCGCTGTCATTACTGCTGATTTCAGATACTCTGGCATGACCTTTACCAATTCCTTTCCCTCGGTACTTGGTAATATCTGCTTACCCTTTCTCTGTGCATAACCGGAAGAAACCAATTTTTCAATGATACTTGCCCTTGTTGCCGGAGTCCCCAGCCCTTTCTTTTCTGTTTCAGAATCAAACTCCTTATTACCGGCTGTTTCCATTGCAGCGAGGAGCGTATCTTCATTGAATGGTTTCGGCGGAGAGGTATAATGTGTGGTTTTCTCTGCTTTTACTGGAAAAAGCCTCATCCCTTCTTCATACCCAGCAGGAATCGAAGTCTCTTTTTCCTTTTCCTCCACTGGTCCCGCTTTGACACACAGCTGTTTAAATGCCTTTTCTACTTCCTTAAATCCCATCTGTACTGGAATCTTCCCTCTGGCTTTAAAATCATGTTCCTGGCACTTTACCGTAATATCTGTCTGCTCATACAGATATTCTTCTCCGGTTGCCTGTACCAGCTGCTGACAGATCAGCCTCATCAGATTCTTTTTATCCGCCGGTAAATCAGCAATTCCTTTCTCCACGGCTTCTTTCGTCGGAAGAATCGCATGGTGATCAGATACCTTTGCATTGTTGATTACCCTTTTTATGCCATGCCCCAACTGTCCATAATCTACAAACGAAAGTAATACTGGCATTTTTCCTACCAGTTCCTCTACCGAATCTTTCATATCCTCCGTTACAAACTGGCTGTCTGTTCTTGGATAAGTAACCAGCTTTTCTTCATATAATTCCTGTAACATATCCAGTGTGTGTTTCGCTGTATATCCAAAGTAACGGTTGGCTTCTCTCTGCAGGCTTGTCAGATCATAAAGTTTCGGTGGAAATGATTTCTTACGTTCTTTCTTCATCTGTGTGACCACAGCGGTCGAACCATTACATAACGCTGCAAGCAGATCCGCAGCTTCTTCATTTGCAATGTTCTCGGAAACTACTGTAAGTTTTCCATCTGTCAGTGCTACCTTATAAAATGCTTCTTTTTGAAAATGCTCAATCCTCTCCTGCCGTTCTGCAAGCATGGCAAGGGTTGGGGTCTGTACCCTGCCCACAACCAATCGTTTAAAATATCTCGTGGTGTATGCTCTGGTTCCATTCATTCCGATCAGCCAGTCAGCCTGTGCCCTGCACACCGCAGCCATACAGAGATTCTTATATTCTTCCTCACTTTTCATTGTCTGGAAACCTTTCTGAATGGCGGCATCTTCCATCGAGCTGATCCACAGACGTTTCACTGGTTTCCTGCATCCGGCAAGCACATACACCCTTTGAAAGATCAGTTCTCCTTCTCTTCCTGCATCACAGCCATTTACCAGATATTCCACATCGCTTCGGTTCATCAGACCTTTTAAGACATCAAACTGCTTCTTTTTATCCTTGGAAACTTTCAACTTCCATGCTTCTGGAAGGATTGGCAGATCATCGAACTGCCATTTTTCATATTTCGGGTCATATTCCTCTGGCTGTGCGTATTCTGCCAGATGTCCTAAGCACCAGCTGACAATACAGCTTTCTCCCTCCAGATAACCGTCCTCCCGCTTATAAGCGGACAGATTTTTCGCATAACTTTGTGCTACACTTGGCTTCTCTGCGATCACTAAAAATTTAGACATAATCCTTTCCTTTCTACAAAAAAGGCAGCCAAGATTTCTGGCTGCCCCTGTCCTTATTACTGTTTCCATCTCTTAAAAACGCTTATTCTTCTTTTTCATCGTCCTCTTCATTTACATACGGACCGTCTGAAAATTCAAGCTGTTCACTTACATAATCTTCGTCCTTACTGCGTCCATGTTTCTTATAGACTGCGATTCCTGCAAAGCCTAAGATTGCTGCAACTACGATAGCTGCAAGACCTTTCACATTCATTCCGCTTTTCTCTTCTTTCTTCACTTCGGTTTCCTCCTCTGCTGCTGGTGTAGTCTCCGGTGTGGTTTCCGGGATCACTACGGTTGATTCTTCAGTTTCCTTGTCTTTTTCTGTTTCATCCAGAAATTCTGCCAGATCGTTCTCATCGACCAGAGACATCATATATACGTTCTCTGTATTACTGGAACGGTCAATGACCATGTAAAAAGTATTCCCCTTTTTCGTCTGGATAGTAAGGAACTGTTTTGTATCATCATTTTCCTTATCATCTACAAGCTGGGCATTTCCCGGTGTAGAAAAAGCAGAATTATTACTTTCTCCGGTGACCCTTCCGGTATCCTCTTTCTTCTCCGTATCTTCGGTTGTTTCCGTAGAAGTCTCCTGCACTACTTCTGTCGTTGTCTCTTCTGCCGGTGGATTCGCATTTGCATAGACAGTAGCAATAGATGTCCCGGAAAGCATCGTTACCACCATGGCAAGCATCAGCAGTTTCTTTACCACTTTATTCCTCATCGTCTAAAACCTCTCTTTCTGCCACCTGCCCCACAGGTGGTCTGTTATCGCTTTCTTTTTGGGGTGTCTCCTTGGTATCTTCCACTGTGATACCGCCGTCCTCATTCATCTGAATCGTAACGGTTCCTTTCTGAATCCCGTCAAGCAGTACCAGCAGCTCCCGACTGCCCAGCTTCATAGAACGAAATGATTTGATAATCTCCATATCTTCCATCTGCTGTTTTAAAGTATTCTGCCGTTTCAGATGTTCCTGAAGCTCTGCAATCTTATCCTCTGTTTTCTGAATATCATCCAGAATCTTTTTCAATTTCATGTTCATCTGCCTGTCACCTCCTCTAATGCAGACGACCAAATGCCATAAAATGTTCCTGCCAGTAGGCACTTGCAATACTTGTATATTGCACCGGCTTACCACAATGGATCATCATGTTATTGCCGACATAGATTCCAACATGACTCGCTCCACTTGTGTTATAGGTTCCCTGGAAGAAGATCAAGTCTCCCGGTTTTGCTTCCGATGGAGATACCTGCGAACAGTGAGAACGAAGCCCATCGGCAGTACATCTTCCAATATTCCATCCATTTCCACAATTATTGATAACCCAGCTTACAAATCCGGAACAATCAAATCCACTTGGGGAATAACCACCCCAGACATAAGGAACTCCCAGATATTTCTCTGCTTCCCGGATCATCTTTGCAAACTGTGGATCAGATAAAGCATCTGTCGGTATGGTATAACCAAAGCCTCCACTTCCGGTGGGTATGCTGTTTAAGTCAAACAGGTAATCACGATTTCCATAATATTTGTTATACGCATCGTATCTTTCCTGTTCTTCTTCCGTCATGCGGCTTCTCAATACGGTATCCAGATTGCGGTTGGTCATCGTCACATCCAGACGGTTTACTTCTTTCGTTGTCGTAACCTGCACTTCCTTGCTTCCATTGCTGTCTGCTATGTATGCCTCCCATGTCTGGTGCCCGTGTGCGGAAGCTGCTGCATGGTTATCATAATAAACATCAAACTGAACACCATATCTTGCAAAAGCTCCGGTATCTTCTACTACATATTCCACACCATTCATAATGACATGGGTTCCCATCGGTACAAAAGGATTCGATGCATCTACGGCGATCGTATGATTGGCTGTCGGCATCGCACCACTGGCTGTCGGTCCTCCACTCCACTGCCCACAGCAGATGGAACAGTTACAATACCCACTGGTGACAACCTGTCCCAGTGATTCTCCTACCCGGACTGTCTTTGTTTCGGTAACTGTCTCTCTGGTAGAATCTGTCGTAATACCATACTGCTGACGGAAAATGGACTCTATCTCCTCTGCCACTTCATCATAAGTAAAACCACCGTATTTTACTGTCAGATAAGAGATCAGCTGATATGGATTATGGCCGATCTCATCAATCTGGTACCGGTATTCATCGTAATCCGGATGCGTGGATTCCATCTGATTGATCTGCGTATTTAAGGCTTCTTCTAATGCCCGGTATGCATTTTCAGCGGCATAAATGTCCTCATCTGTACTGGAATAACTGGTGGAAATAATGGCAGACGAAGCTCCCTGCAGGGATGCACTGCAGCTGGTAAAACTTGCTGCAATCAAGACAAAGATCAATCCAAAGATAGCAACTGTAGCAAAAATCCCACGATTTTGTGCCGCAATCATTTTGACTGCATCTTTTGCTTTCTCTGTAAATTTCTGTGCTGAAGTAATCGCCACATCTTTTGCCTTTTTGCTCTGCTTTGCTGCCTGATACTGTTTCTGATAACGTTTCTTCTGGAACAGCTTTTGCAATGCAGATTTTCTTTTCTGCTCCGCTTCCTTCTTCACCATCTTTTTTGCTTCATTTCCATAAACAGATTCAAACATCAGCCTGCTTTTTTCTGCTTCATCAAGAACGCTTTCTTTCAGTCTTTTTGACTGTTCCCTCCTTTGCTTTAAGCGTTCCCTTGTATAAATGGATTTTCTTGCAAGGCTTTCTCCTGCAAGCTCTGCCCGGTGTGCCCCTTCTACCGCAGCATTATCCTCTTCTGCCTCATGGGTTTTCCAATGAGCCGCCGTAGCCGCAGCATCTTTCACGGCAGATGCAGAACTTCGGATACCGATACCGGCTCCATGTATCATGCCATCACTTTCATCGCCAAATGATAATCTGGAACTCTTTTTCCGCTGTTCTTTCAGCACACGTTCCCGCTTCGATTTGCCTTTAATCTCCTCCGAAAATCCATCCAGAGACTCTTCTGCCACTTCTGAAGTTTTCCTGTACCGGGCAGCTTCTCTCTTTGCCGTCTTGCTTTCTTCGGAAGCCTCCTTTTCCTTCCGTCTTTCTTTTGACGCATAATCTCTGACCATCTTTTTCTTACGGAGATCCCGGCTGTCTGCAACCGTTTCCAGATAAGCCCGTTCTCCCCTTGGCTGTCCACGGATGCTCTCACTGCGAAATGCGGATTCCGTTGCAGCTGTGCTTTCATCGGCCACTTGTTCCCCATCCAGTTCTCCATCTATATCTTGTTCCGACTCATCATCCAGTACAGATTCTCTACTATATCTGGTTTTTTGGGAACTTTGCTCCGGATGTTCTGTTTCCCTTTTTTTATTGATATGCTCACGCCTTCTCTTACTGAAATCCAGTTCATCCTTTTTTTCACTACGGGAAACCTCTGTATCCATGTCCCGTCCAGTGATCCTTTTTTCTTCTTTATTCCGAAGGTTCTCTTCTCTAAGACCATCACGGCTCATCTTCTGGACGGTTTTATCTCTCGCCTTATACTCATGCTCCTGCAAATCTCACCATCCCCTTTACTGTTTACCTGTTATTCTGCTTTATCCTGATAGCTCTCCCATTTTTCCAGTACCTCATCTGCCAGTCCTGCAATGGAATCTGTCAGCTTATCTGTAAGTCTTTCACTCAATGTTCTTCTTGCAGCCAAGCAGGAAGTAATCCCCATAAAGTCAATCAGTTCTGCTAAATACAGCAGATCATCTAACATCTCGCCAAACACCTCCTCCCCGTTACTGTCCTTTCCTTTTTCTAAAAGTTCTTTATAATTGTCTGCACAGATCCTCTCTGCAAATACACAGCAAGGTTCTCCATTGCATCTCTCAAAATTCGTATAATCTCTCATGTAGTGATCCTCCATTTCATTTTTGGACAGAAAAAAGGCCGGAAATCCTTTCCCGGCTCATCCCCTGCTTTTGTTCTATTTTGTTTTTTATATTTTTTAATCGTCTCTTTCTCCGATACCAAGTTTTTTACGCTTCTCCACCTCATCCGGCTTAGAAGTCATCAACGCATACAGCATCAGAGAATTATCAAATTTATCCTTAAACGGAATAATGGTACTGCCATAAAAAACCAGTCCCTCGCCTTCTCCACTGTTGGTAACATAAGAGAGCTGGTGTGGTGAAATGTTCAGCTGCTTTGCAAGAATCTGCCTGTCACCGGATGCCTGGTTTAACATCAGGATAAAGTCAGAATTTTCAAAGATATTTTCTATCTCACGGCTGGCAAGCAGGTCTTTTACGTTCTGTGTGATACCCGTCGGAATACCACCCCATTTACGGAATCGCTTCCAGATCTCCACACTGTACGCAGCTGTCTGCTCTTCTTTTAAAAGCAGATGAAACTCATCAATATAGTATCTGGTACTCTTATTCGCTGAACGGTTAATCGTTACTCTGTTCCATACCTGATCCTGTACGATCAGCATACCAAGCTTTTTCAGCTGTTTTCCCAAGTCTTTGATGTCGAAACATACCATGCGGTTATTCAGTTCCACGTTGGTTTTGTGGTTGAATACTCTCAGAGAACCATTGACGTAGATTTCCAGTGCAGTCGCAAGACGCTGTGCCTCCTGTTCCTTCTGCTCACGGAGAAGATTATATAAATCCTCTAAGATCGGCATCTTTTCCGGTACTGGGTCAGAAAGAAAGTCCTGATACACCAGACGTACACAACGGTCAATAACTGTTTTTTCTACCGGCTCCAGTCCATTCTTCCCACCAACTACCAGCTCACAAAGAGACAGGATAAAGTCAGACTTTAAGGAAAGTGGGTCATCATCATCTGCGTAATCCAGATTGATGTCCATCGGATTGATATAATCATGGCTAGTCGGTGAAATGCGGATAACCTGTCCATGAAATGCCCGGAACAACGGATAATACTCCCCTTCCGGATCACACACGATAATGTCATCTTTTGTCACGATAAATGCGTTGGTGATCTCACGCTTTGCCGCAAATGACTTACCGGCACCCGGTGTACCCAAAATCAAACCATTCGGGTTTTTCAGTTTCTTTCTGTCTGCCATGATCAGATTATTGGAAAGGGCATTTAAACCATAGTAAATGGATTCCCCACCCATAAACAATTCCTGTGTGGTAAACGGAACAAAGATTGCCGTAGATGTTGTGGTAAGTGCCCTTTTGATAGGCACAAGATTCATAGCAAGCGGCAGGCAGCTCATAAGCCCCGGCTCCTGCTGATAATCCAGACGTTTCAGCACACAGTTATATTTCTGTGCAATACCGGCCGTCTGGAAGATGGCATTATCCAGTGCCTGTTTTGTCTTTGCAGTATTTAAAAAGAGCGCTGTTACAAGGAACATACGCTCATTTCGTGACTGCAGGTCTTCTAACAGACGCTTAGCTTCTCCGCCATACGTGTTCAGATCCGATGGAATGATATCCATATCGTATCCGGCCCGGACTGCTTTTTTCTGTTCTTCGATTTTCATACGGTTGATATCCGTCACTTTGCTTTTTACCAGCTTGATTGCCTTCATCTGATCCACAGACTGGACATGTAGGTTGACGATGAGATTCTTATCAATATCCAGAAATTCTGCCAGCATTTTATCTGTAAGCTCTGGTGCCAGGATCTGTAAATAAGAGACTGCTCCGATGGTATTTCCCATACGGAATGTATTTCTGTCCTTGAATACAAAACTGGTCGGTGCCACATAATCTTTGGTATTGAGTCCAGTACGGATCATGGAACCATAATCAAACTGGAAGTCTGTCATGATATCCGGATTGAAAGTCTCATACAAAATCTGCAATCTTTCCACTCCATTCAATGGATAGGCTGGAACTCCAAGGATCTTGAAGTTGTTCAGGATATCTGATTCAATACGTTCCAGCTTTGGCTTTGCTTCCCGGATATTATCCGCTTCGATGGAAAAGGTGATATATTTTGACTTCACCAGACCGTTGTTTCCTTTTGCCAGCTGCTGTTTCAACATCTTTGCGTATTCCATACGGACATCATCAAAAGCATCCTCCTGTGGTCGGATCCGGATGACCTGCTCAAACTCCTTCATGCTGCTCTTATGGTTGATAAAGCTCAGCTGAAAATGGATACTGGCATCAAAGTAATTGAGGAAATCACACCAGTTTTCAAAGATTGCATTTTTATCTTCGTTCTGAGCCAGCTGGTAGTTGATGTCATAGAAGCGGATGCACTTAGAATACGTTTTTCCCTGTACCCTGCAGATTCCATCTCTTCCCATTTCCTTATAAGCGATCGACTGCTGAACAGACAGTTTTTTCTGCCTGCGTTTTTCCTCCTGCTTTTCCTTTTTCTTTTTCTCTTTTCTGTCTACTTTTTTGTATCCGGTATCTGCGACAGTTTTCTTATTTTTCTTTTTTCGCAACCGTTTTTCCTCCTTTCAGTTTTCCTGTATCCGGAGACTGCTTGATCTGTTCCGGATCTGTCTCATAATAGTTTTCAGTTTCATATTTTCTAACGGGTGGACGAAGAAACTTCACCCGGATCATATGCATCAGAACATCTTCCAGATGCATCCCGTCTTTTTCGTACATGGCAAATAAAAATGCCGGTAACATCAAAAGCACCATGACCGTTGCTGCATTACTGTTTCCCATCACATTACGCAAGAGGAAATAGCTTGGAATTCCCATTGCAGCACCTATCCCGATACAGATTAGCTGTCTTTTGGTCAGGTTAAATGCTACTTTATTCTTTACCTTTGTTAAATCTTTCGGTACGCTGACATATGCCATGATTTTCACTCCTTCCTGTAATTTAGTGCGCGTTAAATATCGACTTACTTAAGGATGCCGTCTTAAAGAGGCTGTAACATAAGATCACTGTGTAAGCCATAACGCCAAATAATGAAGAACTCAGATTATCTGAATACTGGATACCTGCAACAAGCACTGCATAGATTGCAACGCATACCATCATCAGAAATGCCTGGAAAGCCAGGGCAAAGAGTCCTCTGAAATAATTCGTGCCGATCTGTCCCCATTCTCTGTTACTCATAGTTGCGAATGGAATCGGCGCAACTGAGGTATATAGGTAAATCTCTATCATACGTCCATACATGATCACTGTGATTAGTACAGACAGGATTCTCATACAGAAGCCGGCGATAAGGGTTTCCAGCGCCAATACAACAAGTTCTCCGATTTCCATACTTTCCAGTGTTGCGGAAAGATCCGTCAATGCCGAAGAAATATCAATGGCGGTACTTCCTGTGATAACACCGGCCGCAGAATTAACTACGTGCTGGCCCACATCGAATACCGCCATTGTGATCGTAAATGTGTTACTCACCAGATATACAGCGATCCACATTTTTACGAAGTACTTGAAAAACATCCAGGTATCAATATCATGCATGTTGTTGCGCTCGGTCAGCATAGAAATCAATTCGTAGCAGAGTACGAGTGTGATAATAATACCTGCGATCGGCATGATCACGGAATCCGATAAGTTCCGGATCATACTGAATATGCTGCCGTTCCACCCTTGCGGGGTCTGTCCAACCTGGGTAGCGATCTCACCAGTCTTTTGATTGACATCAGTAAACATCGTGTCCAAGTTGGAAGTGATCATCCCGGTTAAGAGTTCCCTCATCCATTCCTCAATCGCATCAAAAATCTGACTGAACATGGATCTCTACTCCTTTCTCTTAACCAAATAATCCACTCAGAAGCGGGATCAGTTGTGTTCCGATCAGGATAACACCACCACCGCTCATCAGCTGCTTAATTCCCTGGGATTTTGCACCCGGGTTGTCGTTTCCATAACCTTCCATCAGGTTGATTACGCCCCAGACACCAAGACCGGCACCGATTGCAACGACCAGTGTCTGAAGGATATTGATTGCACTGCTAAAAAAAGCCATAATCAAATGTATGAACAAACGCTTTTTCTTATGGTCTGTAAGCGTTTGGCTCTACTCCTTTCCCTTTTATTCAGACCTTTTTGTACCCTTATCAGTAGTAGCAGGGTGCTCGAATTCTTTCTTTCATATCAGTCCTCACCTTCCTCAGCTTCAATCACTGATACGTCTTCTTGGGTTACAGTTACTTCATACATTTCAAATTCTGTATCTTCCGACAGCACCAGTCGGTGTGCCAGATACTTTTCGACATCAAACGCATTATTCTTATTGAAATCGGCAAGTTCCTTGTACCGTTTGTGCTTTGTGATGTCATATTTGTTGCTTAAAAACGGCCGGACTCCTCGAAGCTGTAAGATACATTTTTCTCCATCCATGACCGCCAGCTCATCTCTACTCATCAGTTCTTTTCCTGTCTTTTGATAGTTCAGTCCATAGGACCGGTTGCTGCCTCTGGTGTCTGATGTGTTGTAAAGATCAATGGTTTCCTTTCCCAGAGTTTCTGATATTTCTTTCAGTGTGGAACTTTCCTTTCCACCAAGGAAAAGAACAGTGTCACAGTTACCTGTGATCGTCTCTGCAGCATCCTTATAGATGGTTTTCAGCTGAGATTGTGACTGCAGAATGATAGAAGCGGAGATTTCCCTGCTTCGGATCGTAGCAATCAACTTGTCGAATTTTGGAATCTGTCCGATATTGCTGAACTCATCAAGAAGCAGCCGTACATGATAGGGAAGTCGGCCTCCATGCTCATCATCCGCTTTATCACAAAGCAGGTTAAAGAGCTGGGTGTACATGATTGCTACCACAAAGTTGAACGTGTCATCTGTATCGCTGATGATGACAAACATAGCTGTTCTCTGATCACCGATCATATCCAGTTCCATTTCGTCATATGACATGATTTCTCTTAGTTCCTGAATGTCAAATGGTGCAAGTCTGGCACCACAGGAAATCAAAATCGA
>OIAS01000618.1_pt1 | contig 12002 bp, 4 predicted proteins | sample 1580811 | NCBI WGS metagenome assembly OIAS01 (sample SAMEA3882513, study PRJEB24775) | human gut metagenome | biome: human-associated habitat; feature: intestine environment; material: feces | place: Netherlands | collected 2009/2010
CTGCTCTGCGTAAAGTTGCCCGTGTCCGCCTGACGAATGGTATCGAGGTCACCTCCTACATTCCTGGTATCGGCCATAACCTGCAGGAGCACAGCGTTGTCCTGATCCGTGGCGGTCGTGTTAAGGACCTGCCCGGTGTCCGTTACCACATCATCCGTGGTACTCTGGATACTCAGGGTGTTGCAAACCGTAACCAGGCTCGCAGCAAATACGGCGCAAAGCGTCCCAAGGCCGGTGCCAAGAAGTAAGGAAACATCTTTTCGCCATAAAATGGTCAGCTGACCCTTTTGTGGCATAACGGGAGTTTTCTTTAACTTTCGAGTACCGATGATATCATTAATGTGAAGGAGGGAAGAAAGATGCCCAGAAGAGGTAAAATCGCAAAGCGCGAAGTTCTGGCTGATCCTATTTACAATTCCAAGCTCGTCACCCGTCTGGTCAACAGCATCATGCTGGATGGCAAGAAGGGCGTCGCTCAGAAGATCGTTTACGAAGCTTTTGAGACTGTCAAAGAGAAGACCGGCAACGATCCTCTCGAAATGTTCGAGAAGGCCATGGAAAACATCATGCCCAGCCTCGAAGTTAAGGCCCGCCGTGTCGGCGGCTCCACCTACCAGGTTCCCCTGGAGGTCAGCCCCGCCCGCCGCGAGACCCTCGGCCTGCGCTGGCTGACTCTGTACAGCCGCAGCCGTGGTGAAAAGACCATGTCCGCTCGCCTGGCCGCCGAGATCATCGACGCTACCAACAACGTTGGCGGCGCTGTCAAGAAGCGCGAAGATACCCACAAGATGGCAGAAGCCAACAAGGCTTTCGCGCATTACCGTTATTGATCTGCTTACTGAGGAGGTTTAAGCCATGGCAACGCCGAGAGACGTATCCCTGCAAATGACCCGAAATATCGGTATCATGGCCCACATCGACGCAGGCAAGACCACCACCACCGAGCGCATTCTGTACTACACCGGTATTAACCATAAGATCGGCGAAGTTCATGACGGCGCTGCTACGATGGACTGGATGGAGCAGGAACAGGAACGTGGTATTACCATCACTTCCGCTGCAACCACCTGCTACTGGAGCCACACCGAGACCCAGCACGATCCGGCTCTGTTCAAAAAGAACCGTCATCGTATCAACATCATCGACACCCCGGGCCACGTTGACTTTACTGTTGAAGTTCAGCGTTCTCTGCGTGTTCTGGACGGTTCTGTTACCGTTCTGGCCGCAAAGGGTGGCGTTGAGCCTCAGTCTGAAACCGTTTGGCGCCAGGCTGACGAGTACAAGGTTCCCCGCATGGTTTACGTCAACAAGATGGATACCATGGGTGCTGACTTCTTCCGCTGCGTACAGATGATGCATGATCGTCTGCATGCCAACGGTGTGCCTATCCAGCTGCCTGTCGGCCAGGAAGACACTTTCCGCGGCATCATCGATCTGATCGACATGAACGCCGATATCTACTATGATGATATGGGCAATGATGTGCGCGTTGAGGAAATTCCTGAAGACCTGAAAGAACAGGCTCAGGAATATCATGACAAGCTGATCGAAGCTGTTGCTGAGACCGACGAAGAGCTGATGATGAAGTACCTGGACGGCGAAGAGCTGACCAAGGGAGAAATCAAGGCTGCTCTGCGTAAGGCTACTATTTCCAACGAGATCGTTCCTGTTGTCTGCGGCTCTTCTTACAAGAACCGTGGCGTTCAGAAACTGTTGGATGCAATCGTTGATTATATGCCTGCTCCGACCGACGTTGCGGCCATCAAGGGCACCAACCCGGAGACTGGCGAGGAAGAAGATCGCACTTCTTCCGATGATCAGCCGTTCTCTGCACTGGCATTCAAGATTATGACTGACCCGTATGTCGGTAAGCTGTGCTTCTTCCGCGTGTACTCTGGTACCGTTGAGGCTGGCACCACTGTTTACAACTCTGTTAAGGATCAGGACGAGCGTATCGGCCGTATCCTGCAGATGCATGCAAACAACCGTAAGGATATCGACATCTGCTACGCTGGCGATATCGCCGCTGCTGTTGGTCTGAAGAACACCACCACTGGTGATACCCTGTGCGATGAGAAGCATCCCATCATCCTCGAGTCCATGAACTTCCCCGAGCCGGTTATCCGCGTTGCCATCGAGCCCAAGACCAAGGCTGGCAGCGAAAAGATGGGTATTGCCCTGTCTAAGCTGGCTGAAGAGGACCCGACTTTCCGTACCTGGACCGATGAAGAAACCGGTCAGACCATCATCGCCGGCATGGGCGAGCTCCACCTGGAAATCATCGTGGACCGTCTGCTCCGCGAGTTTAAGGTCGAAGCTAACGTTGGCGCACCTCAGGTTGCCTACCGTGAAACCATCCGCAAGGATGCTAACCAGGAAACCAAGTACGCACGTCAGTCCGGTGGTAAGGGCCAGTATGGTCACGTTAAGATCAAGATTGAGCCCAACCCGGGTAAGGGTTATGAGTTTGTCAACGGTATTGTTGGCGGCGCTATCCCGAAGGAATACATCCCCGCTGTTGACAACGGTATCCAGGGCGCGATGAAGTCCGGCATTCTGGCTGGCTATCCCGTCGTGGATGTCAAGGTCACTCTGTGGGACGGCTCCTATCATGAAGTTGACTCCTCTGAAATGGCGTTCTCCATCGCCGGTTCCATGGCATTCAAGGATGCTATGAAGAAGGCTGACCCCGTCATTATGGAGCCCATCATGAAGGTTGACGTTGTTGTTCCTGACGAGTATATGGGCAACGTCATTGGCGACTTGAACAGCCGCCGCGGCGCGATCCAGAACCAGGAATCCACCGATGGCACTGCCCGTGTCACCGCTATGGTTCCTCTGTCCGAGATGTTCGGTTACGCTACTGACCTGCGTTCCAAGACCCAGGGCCGTGGCCAGTACTCCATGGAGCCGGCTGATTACCAGCAGGTTCCCAAGAGTGTTGCAGATAAGATCATGACCGAGCGCAATAAGGGCTGATTCTGCACAAATTCGCGCAAAATACTTGATTTTTCTTGAAAAATCTAGTATGATAGCCTTATAACAGGCTATTTTATCTGTTTGAATTAAAGGAGGATACTTCCAATGGCTGAAAAGGAAAAATTTGACCGCTCTTTGGAGCATGTCAACATCGGTACCATCGGTCACGTTGACCACGGCAAGACCACTCTGACTGCCGCTATCACCAAGGTTCTGGCTCTGAAGGGCGACGCCGATTTCATGGATTACTCCAGCATCGATAAGGCTCCTGAAGAGAAGGCTCGTGGTATCACGATCAACACCGCTCATGTTGAGTACCACACCGCGAAGCGTCACTATGCCCACGTTGACTGCCCGGGCCATGCTGACTACATCAAGAACATGATCACCGGTGCTGCTCAGATGGACGGCGCTATCCTGGTTGTTGCTGCAACCGATGGCCCGATGCCGCAGACCCGTGAGCACATCCTGCTGGCTCGTCAGGTTGGCGTGCCCAAGATCGTTGTGTTCCTGAACAAGTGCGATATGGTTGACGACGAAGAGCTGCTCGACCTGGTCGAAATGGAAGTTCGCGAACTGCTGGACAGCCAGGATTTCGATGGCGACAACACCCCGATCATTCGTGGTTCCGCTCTGAAGGCTCTGGAGAGCACTTCCAAGGATCCCGATGCTCCGGAATACAAGTGCATTTGGGAGCTGATGGACGCTGTTGACAGCTACATCCCGACCCCGGACCGTGCTGCTGATAAGCCGTTCCTGATGCCCGTTGAGGACGTTATGACCATCTCCGGCCGTGGCACCGTTGCTACCGGTCGTGTTGAGCGTGGTACTGCTCATGTTGGCGATCAGATGGAAATCGTTGGTCTGAAGGAAGAGAAGCTGACCACCACCATCACTGGTCTGGAAATGTTCCGCAAGAGCCTCGAGTTCGCTCAGGCTGGCGACAACATCGGCGCTCTGCTGCGTGGTATTGACCGTGACCAGATCGAGCGTGGCCAGGTTCTGGCTGTTCCCGGCTCTGTTCATCCCCACACCACTTTCGATGGCCATGTTTACGTCCTGAAGAAGGAAGAAGGCGGCCGTCATACCCCGTTCTTCAACAACTATCGTCCTCAGTTCTACTTCCGTACCACCGACGTTACCGGCATCATCACCCTGCCCGAAGGCACTGAGATGTGCATGCCCGGCGACAACGTTGATATGCACGTTGAGCTGATCACCCCGGTTGCCATGGAAGAAGGCATGCGTTTCGCTATCCGCGAAGGCGGCCACACTGTTGGTTCCGGCGTTGTTTCCAAGATCGAGAAGTAATTTTCGGCTTGTGATATAGCTTTCAAGGCTCCTGCTGTTAAGGCAGGGGCCTTTTTGTTGTGTACGACTTATGGGGCGGGGAGGGGGCAAAGGCCGGGTGTGGAAGACCAAGGAAGGCATCATGAAAACATCAGGAATTGTAGATAGGGGAGAGGACACCATTCGGAACTTTGAAAAAGTGGAGCAGGAGGGGGCACCCACACCGCCCTACCTTGGGAATGTGTATTTCAGGTCGCGTTTAAAGGGCAAGGGTTGATCTATCCCTAAGTTTTCGGAACGGTCAGGAACGCTCTCTACAGTACAATTTATAATGGGCAATTCTCAACCTCCAATTTTCCCTTCAAGTTTCCTCCAATCTCTGCCAAATCTCTCAGCAACAAGCCAAACCGAAATGGCAAAAAATGCGCGATCGCAATACCGGGTGATTGTATTAAGAGATTGCAAAGAACATTATCGGGGTAAATGTTTAATCATTTGATAAAAGCAGGAATAAACCATTCAAAAATGTTAATAAATACCGCCAAAGGGTCACCGCACCGCAGCGCAAATAATGTGCGAAAACAGGTTTCAGTTGATTCAAGGACAAAAATTTACATAGAAACCGCTCTAATGAACTATGCAAATTCTGGCAACTGTGATATAATGTATATACCTAGATGTGTCGGAAAGGTTATCATTTGCGGGATCAAGGCATGCAGCCGGTACAACGTTTTGTCAGCCGCTGTGCCGGGGCCAAAAGCCCCAAAAGCAGGCCGCAGCCCGGCAAGGGATCGCCAGACCGAGGGGAGCACAACCAGGCGTTTTGCAATCAACACCTGCAAAGTGCCGCACATCTGCCGTACCACTTTTCACACAAAAGGGGAAAGTAGTAACACTTAAGGGAGGATAAAACTATGAAGAAAAACCTTCAGCGTTTTGGTGCATCCGTGCTGGCAGCAGCCATGGTTGCCCAGAGCGTGGCGCTTCCCGCAGCAGCCGAAACTACCAAGATTGATTCTTCGGTAGCGCAGTCTGTTGCAGCTAGCGCAGCAAGCGCGGCCAGCGCTGTGCAGTCCCTGCCCAAGTTCACCAGCACCGCAGACCTGATCAAGCAGACAGCCCAAACGCTGGCTGCCCAGGGCGAAGTGCATGAACTGGAGCAGGACGATGCCAAGCTGGAAGCGACTGCACAGAGCAAGGCGGGCATGAGCCTTGCAGCGTTGGAAAATGCACTGGCCGATGCCATGTACGCCAACGCCGCAGCCGGCAAGATCAACACTGAAGCCTATGGCCTGAACAAGGACGAGATGGCATCGGTGATGGCTGCCACCATCAAAACGTATCATCTGTCCAGCGCCGTTACCGACCTGGGCTATGAGACGAACGCCGCAGGCGTTGTGACCGCCGTTACCTTTACCGGCAGCTCCGGCATGACCTCTGCGATGGAGTCCATGACCAACAGCGATGATGAAGTGATTGCGCAGCAGGCTGACAGCTACGCACAGGCTTACGTTGCTGAAAACTCCGATACCTTTGCTGCCAGCGCCGCTGCAGACGGCCATACCTATGGCGAGCCGAAATGGTACTGGAATGACACCAACCCGGAGGATGGCCACACCCATACCTGGAAGGAAACCCCCGATGGTTACTGGACCAAGACCGATGACGGCTGGGCTTACACCGCTGTGTATACCTGTGAAAAGGGCGATGCCTACCAGAAGGTAGAAGGCACCGTAACCAAGGATACCACCGAGGCAAAGCCCGGCGTTGCCGGCAAGACCGTTTACTCTGCCAGCGTGCCCGCTGACAAGAGCCCGGTTAAGAAGGAATACAAGGAACCCACCACCCGCACCGACGACATTGCCGCCCTGCCCTGCCAGAGCCATGCCGTGCCGAAGGATGCAGATGGCAACTTTGTTGCTACCTTCAACTGGGAAATGAAGAAGGTCGAGGGCAAGCTGGCCGATGACTTCAGCAACGCCCAGCTGTTCTATGACAGCGAAACCGGCAAAATTTCTGCCGGCGCTCCCGTTACCATTGACTGGGAATGCACCAGCGTCACCTTCAAGTGCGCTGTCTGCGGCGAAGAAATCAAAACCAAGCCGATGCAGACCATGCCGGTCAGTGTTGTGGTAGACCAGAATGACAATTCTGTCTACATCAACGTGGGCGGCACCCCGACCCTGGATACCACCTCCGGCGGCACCGGCGTTACCCTGGTGTCCGCAATGGACGGCGGCAGCTGGTACGATATGCAGAACAACCCGGTTGACGCAAGCAAGGTGAACTTCACCTATCAGAGCGGCGACAACAAGGGCAAGAACAGCCTGCTGCTGTACGACAGCCAGAAGACTGCCGTGTATGTGGATGACCAGGGCAACCAGGTCACCAATACTTACGATGTCTCGACTGCGCAGATGAACTACTACTACTTCCAGCTGTCGCAGTTCAACCAGGACGAAGCAGAGTACTTCGGCGTGGTTGCCCCGTTCTGGACCTCCAAGGGCGTTCAGAAGCAGGGCGAGGATGGCAGCATCACCGGCACCATGGGCGCAATCAAGGTATTGTGCAGCATTGATCCGAACGATGATGTCCCGCCGACCACCATGGCATTCATGCTGAACATGCTGCCGCAGGCGTTCATGTCTTACGTCATGAACTATGGCGAAGCTCTGAAAGCTATCCGTGATGCAGGCCTGGCACAGGTTGCCAAGCTGGGTGACAGCGCTGACTATGTCACCAAGCTGCTGATCCTGCACGACTGGATCTCCCAGGTTGCAGAATTCGATATGGGCTCCATGGGCGATATCACCGGCGGCGGCAACAACGACCCCATCCAGATGACTGCTTTCGGCGCCCTGCTGGGCGGCGGGATCGGCGCTAAGGGTGTTGAGTATGGCTGCATCTGCCTGGGCTATGCATCTGCATTTAACTACATGGTCCAGAATTTGCCTGACAACAAGAGCATCTATAAAAATGATGACGGCAGCTGGAAGACCCCCGATGAAGTAGGCGATAACGCTGTTGTTGACTTTGCCCAGATCCTGTATTACTGCGATACTTCTGATACCAGTGTTGCCGGTAATGCGTTCGGCGGCGGCATGTTCAACAACGTCCACTACTTCAACGCAGTCAAGGTCAACAAGCTGCAGGGCGACAGCAACTCTGCTACGATGACCACCGGCGAAGCCAACAAGAACTGGTACTATGTTGACGTCTGCTATGACGACGTGAACACCGAGTGCATGGCCCAGACCCGCGTTGAGAACGCAGGCGACATGCGCCATGTCAACTTCCTGGTTTCTCCCTCCGGTCTGGAAGGCCGTTACAGCAAGTACTATGATTACATTGACTCGCTGTACGATGGCTACACCTACACCAAGAACAAGAATCCCGATGTGGATGATGACGGCAATGTTGTGTTGAACAACGGCAAGCCGCATTACTCTTACACCAAGGCGGAGAACAAGAACGAGACCCGTTACACCGATACCTGCTACGAGGATACTTGGTTCACCTCTATCTGCAGCCCCATCTACTTCGACAATAATTACTTCTATTACGTTGATACCACGACCAACCAGAACCTGTATAACAACATGCGCCGCCAGCAGTCCGAGAACGGCAACAACGGCAGCTCTGGTTCCGGCAGCTCTGGTAACAACTCCCAGATGCAGCAGTTCATGAAGAAGATGCAGAACCAGGGCCCCGATACTCTGGAAGCACGTCCGCGTAATGCGAACTACTATATCCGCAAAGAGGATTCCAGCAGCAGCAGGCCCGGCGGCTTCAGCATGAGCAGCTTTACCAAGACGGATGACCCGTTTGATATCATCCTGATGTACTACAACGATCTGAAGGAAACCAGCAGCAACTTCAATGATGACGACAGCAATGCCAAGGTTCTGGCCGAAGCTGGCACCATCTATAAGATCGATACCAGTGCAAAAGATAAGCATGCCAAGGTTGAAAACAACCTGAACACCGAGTGCCTGGCAGACGCTGCTGCAAAGCGGATCTACCCCGCACTGGTACACTCTACCGCACTGTATGATGGCAAGCTGTACTTCAACGTCAACAACGCCATCTACCGTATGGACCCGACCACCGGCGCAGTGGAAGAAGTGAAGGAATACAACACCGTCTATGGCGGCATTAAGCTGACCAAGGATAAGGACGGCAACATGGTTCCCGATACCCACTTTCCCGGCATGAGCATGGTTATCATGGATAGCGCCCAGGATACCAGCAGTGTGAAGTATCTGAACACCTTCATGAACCATCCTCTGGCTGGCCTGACCCTGCGTGACAGCTACAGCTTTGCTACCACCACCCAGCAGGGCCAGACTGTGATCACCGGCATCAACACCACCAAGGATCAGCTGGTCGTTTCTGTCGGCACCAACCTGTCCAACACCTATAAGGAACTGGTGGACGGCAAGGCAGAAGTCAAGACCGATGCTTCCGGCACTTCTTATGCAAACCGTAAGAGCTACAAGACCGAGTCCTGGAACTACAACCCGAGTTACAACCAGAACATGGGCAGCTCTGACGAGAAGAACAAGAACGAAGAGTTCATGTGGTGCGCGAACCTGGTTGAAACCATGCCGATGTCCGACATGGTCAGCGACCTGAAGAGCGGCGCAACCACCAATGTTTCCGTTGAAGCATGGTGCGATACCCCCGCTTACACCCAGGACCGCACCACCAAGTACGGCCTGACCAAGGGTGAAAAGAAGTACGCTGACGGCGCACTGCCCAAGGGCCATACCTGGGCTCTGGACGAGCTGGAAACCAAGTCCGTTGGCAACAATGTGTACCTGTGCTCTGATTGCCATACCGCAACCGAAAGCACCCCCCACACCGTTACCCTGCCCGATGCAGTTGCAGGCGTTACCCTGACCCTGGGCACCACCAGCAACACCTACATCAAGGACGATACCGTTACCCTGACCGTAGAAAAGAAAGGCACCGATATCGTTACCGTTACCGCAAAGAACGGCGATACCGATGTTGCTCTGACTGAAGTTCAGGAAGCAGCGCAGGACGAAGCCGCAGCCCAGGCTACCACCGAAAAGGCTAAGACGGTTTACACCTTCACCATGCCGGACGGCGATGTGACCATCAGCGTTACCAAAGCCGCTAAGACCTATGCGGTCAAGGTGGCCGATGCTAACAAGGATACGTTGAAGATCACCAGCCCCGAAGCTGACCTGGATAAGGTTGCTGAGGGCACCAGCGTTACCGTTGTGGCTACCCCGAAGGATGGCTATACCCTGACGGCTGACGGTGTGGTGGTTACTTACGGCGACAATCAGACCCTGAAAGCAACTCCTGACACAGAAAAGGCCAACACTTACACCTTTGCAATGCCCGCTGGCGATGCAACTGTCAGCGCAGCGTTTGAAGAGGTTAAGAAGTATAACGTTACTGTGGCGGGTACTGTTGAAAACGGCACTGTGGGCGTAGAGCCGAAAACCGCAGCTGCGAAGGCTGTTGTTACTGTTACCGTTACCCCGAATACCAACTTTAAGTACACGGACGGCAGCCTGAAAGCTACTTATACGGATGGCGGAACGAAGAAAGAAATTAACGACTTTAAGGCAGTAGACGGTAAGGAAAACACCTACACCTTCGAGATGCCCGCTGCCGATGTTACCGTTAGCGCTGCGTTTGAGAAAATTGCGACCGAGACTTACACAGTAACTGTTGACAAGGGCGGCGACGGCAAAGTTACGGTCAATGGACAGGAAACTGAAAAGCTTGAGGGTCTGAAGTCTGGTGATCCTGTTACACTGAAGATTGACCCGATAGATACGGATACTTTGCTGACTAAGCTGGCAGGTGTAACGGTTACATCTGGCAAAGTTGAGGTCTCCACCACAAAGGTAGATGAAAATACCTATACTTTCACAATGCCGGACGGCAATGTAAATGTCAGCGTACAGTTTACGACTGTTGAGTACAGCATTGTAACTACGGCAGACCCGGCTGAAGGTGGCACGATTACTGTTACAGTTAATGGCAAATCTGAATTGAAACGTGCACCGAAGGATGCAGAAATGGCTGTAACGGTTACGCCGAATACGGGCTATGAACTGGAGCTGGCTCGCCATGGTCAGACCAGTATCACGGATAAAGTCAAAGATGGTGGTACGTATACAGTTGTCATGAGCGATTGTAACTTTGAAATCATTGCAGAATTCAAGAAGATTGAAACCACTGAACCCACCAACCCCAGCGAAGAACCTCAGGCTATTGAAGCCGAGGAACGCACCGTTCATGGTGCCGCTGAAAAGACCACCATTACCGCAATGGCTGTCTTTACCTGCACCGATAAGAACTGCGCAAGCGCACAGTTCGTGGATGCAACGGTAAAGCAGACCAGCGGCGTTACCACCGCTGCTGTCAACTTCAACGGCAAGGACTACACCGCCAAGTACGGCGAGAAGAACGGCTGGGTTGAAGAAAACGGCAAGAAGTACTGGTACGAAAAGGGCGTGAAGCAGGGTACCACCGGCCGCGGCAAAGAGATCTATGATCCCGATTCCGACGCCTGGTACTGGCTGGATGCTGTCCAGGGCGGCGCAATGACCGTCAGCAAGGACGTTTACCAGGAATCCGCCGCCGGCCAGTGGGCTGATAAGCCCGATGGCACCGGCAAGTGGGTCCGTTACGATGAGAACGGCCACATGGTCAAGGGCTGGCAGACGACCGATAAGGGCACCTACTACTTTGACCTGATCACCGGCGCTATGGCTAAGGGCGCAGGCGATATTGACGGTGTACCTTGCGCATTTGACGAGTACACCGGTATCGCTCTGGACGGCCAGTGGCTGACCATCAAAGGCGCTGACTTCTGGTACGAAAAGGGCGTTCGCCAGGGCCTGGATGGCCGCGGCAAGGAAATCTACGACCTGGCTTCCGACGCTTGGTACTGGCTGGATGCCGTTGACCAGGGCAAGAAAGCCACCAGCAAGGATGTCTATCAGGAATCCGAAGCTGGCCAGTGGGCTGATAGGCCCGATGGCACCGGCAAGTGGGTCCGTTACGATGCACAGGGCCACATGATCAAGGGCTGGAGCGCTGACAAGCGTTACTATTTCGACCCGATCTATGGCACCATGGCTAAGGGCGATGCAGTCATCGATGGCCGCACTTATCATTTCGATAAGAAAACCGGCATTCGGCAGTAATCCCACAGCCGGAACAATGAGCTGTAACCCAGCCCATTAACCCCTAAATAGAAATGCCGCAGCAGATGTAACAGTCTGCTGCGGCATTTTTGTATTTGTGGGCATAGGTTCGGTGAAATATTTGCCAGGCCAGTAGGGCGGGGGACCCCACCCCGCCGAAATACTGGGAACAATACACAATTAAAAAATTGCAATATACCTTGCTATGCCGTAGGGGGCGGCGTCCCCGACGCCCCGGAGGAGCGTATAAATTACAGGCCTTTTGTTGGTAACTGTACGGTAGGGCGGCCAGCCCATTGGCCGCCGGATGAGCCCAGTCACAAATCTCATTTATCAGGCTCTGCGCGAGGAACCACCCCTCACCGGCTTTCGCCGGAGCTCCCCTCTAAGGGGAGCCAGTATCTTACCCCATGATTGTGGTGGCTCCCCTGGAGGGGAGCTGGACGCGAAGCGGCCTGAGGGGTGGTTCCTTGCCGCAAACCTAAGGCAATACCGCACAATTCCCGCCTGACGGCTTAAGCACCGCTCCGGCGGCTG
>OIAS01000653.1_pt1 | contig 11550 bp, 6 predicted proteins | sample 1580811 | NCBI WGS metagenome assembly OIAS01 (sample SAMEA3882513, study PRJEB24775) | human gut metagenome | biome: human-associated habitat; feature: intestine environment; material: feces | place: Netherlands | collected 2009/2010
CGCATCCGGCCGCTGCTGCGCGAGCTCGTCGGCCAGCGCGACAAATTGCCGTGTCTCCTCCCGCGTCGCCAGCGGCGTGCTGGTGGCAAAATCATAGACCGGCCCGGTCTCCGACTGCCCGGCCTGAAAACTGTCGAGCACCACGCCGTCGGCAAAGAACTTGAAATTATCCAGCGGCAGGACATAACACCCGCTGACCTGACAGCGGCGGATATAACCGTTGGCCTCCAGCAGATCATACGCCTTTTCCACCGTGGCGACGTTGACCTGGTATTTCCGGCTCATAAACCGATACGACGGCAGCGGCTGTCCGGCCGCGATCTCGCCGGAGAAGATTTGCGCGCGCAGCTGCGCATAGATCTGCTGATACAGGCGCTTTGCGCCGTCGCGGACTACGCGCATGCGCAGAACCCGGACTGCCTCGTCATCGTGGACAACACCTTCGCCACACTGCTGCTGGTGCAGCCGCTGAAGCTGGGCGCGGATGTCGTCGTGCACAGCGCGACCAAGTATCTCAACGGCCACGGCGACGTGGTCGCGGGCTTCTCGGTGGCGCGCAAGGAGATCATGGACCAGATCCGCATGGTCAGACTCAAGGACATTACGGGCGCAATGCTCGGGCCGCAGGAGGCGTTTTTGATCCTGCGCGGTCTCAAGACGCTCAAGGTGCGCATGGACGCCGTCTGCGCAAACACGCAGAAAGTGGTGGACTTCCTTGCCGGCTCCAAGTATGTGCAGAAAGTGTTCTATCCCAGTCTGGAGAACCATCCCGATCACGCCGTGGCCGTCCGCGAGATGACGCGGTTCGGCGGCGTTGTCTCGTTCGAGATGGGCAGCTTCGAGGAAGCCAAGAAGGTGCTCAACCACGTGCATCTGTGCGCGCTGGCCGTCAGCCTCGGCGACTGCGGGACGCTCATCCAGCATCCGGCTTCCATGACGCACTCCATGTGCACGAAAGAAGAGATCAAGGCCGCCGGCTTCTCGGATCGCCTGATCCGTCTGGCGGTCGGTCTGGAAGACCCCGATGATATCATCGCCGATCTGCAGCAGGCATTTGAAGCTGCGCAAAACTGAACCGATACAGCAAAAAACAGGCTCGCGGCCGCGAGCCTGTTTTTTCATTTTCTTACTCAGCGCCGCCGGCATCGAGGCCATCGGCGATGAACATGGCGTCGCCAAACGAGAAGAACCGATAGCGGTTTTCGACGGCGATCTTGTATGCGTTGAGGATGTGCTCCCGCCCGGCCAGCGCCGACACGAGCATGATGAGCGTGCTCTCCGGCAGGTGGAAATTCGTGACGAGTGCATCCATGCACTTGAATTTGTAGCCGGGGTAGATGAAGATGTCCGTCCAGCCGGACTGCGCGCGGAGCGTTCCGTCCGCATCCGCAAAGCTCTCGACCGTGCGGCAGGATGTCGTGCCGATGCAGACGACGCGGCCACCATTGGCCTTTGTCTCGTTGACCATGCGCGCCGTTTCCTCCGGGATGATGCAAAACTCCGAGTGCATCGGGTGATCCTCGATCTCGTCCTCCTTGACAGGGCGGAACGTGCCAAGGCCGACGTGCAGCGTGACATAGCCGATCTTCACACCCATGTCCGCGATCTGCTGCAGCAGCTCCTTCGTGAAGTGCAGGCCGGCTGTCGGCGCGGCGGCGCTGCCAAGCTCGCGGGAATAGACCGTCTGGTAGCGCTCCTGATCCTGCAGCTCTGCCTTGATGTACGGCGGCAGCGGCATTTTGCCCAGCCGCTCGAGCACCTCCAGAAAGATGCCGTCATAGTGAAACTGTACGATCTTGTTGCCGTCGGCGATCGCATCGACGACCGTAGCGGTGAGTTCCCCGTCGCCAAACGAGAGCGCAGTGCCGGGCTGGGTCTTGCGGCCCGGCCGGGTCAGGCACTCCCACTTGCCGTCGCCAAGGTCGCGCAGCAGCAGCACCTCGACCGCACCGCCGGTGCTGCGGTGGCCGAGCAGGCGCGCCGGAAGCACGCGCGAATCGTTGAGCACAAGGCAGTCGTTCGGACGCAGGAACTGCGGCAGCTCGTAAAAGTGATGGTGTGCGACAGCGCCGGTCGTTTTGTCCAGCGTCAGCAGCCGGGAGGCATCGCGGCGCTCGAGCGGCGTCTGCGCGATGAGCTCCTCCGGCAGGTCAAAATAAAAATCCGATTTTTTCATGCTACATAAGCTCCAGTATAGTAGAAACTGATAATCTCTTCATAGGTTTTGCCGTGTTCCTGCGCCATGGCCTTGGCCCCCCACTGACTCATGCCGCAGTTGTGGCCATAGCCGCCGCCGACGACAGAATAAGTGTCCGAGGCAGCGTCATACTCCACGGTAAAGTGGCGGCTGTTATAGCGCAGGCCGCAAACACTTGTCAGGAACGTGCGCACGGCGTCCTTGCTGTAGGTCTTACCGCCGACCGTCACGGTCATGGCATTGCCAATGGGCGTATAGGTGATGGAGACGTCCCCGACGGCTGCACGGGAGATGGTCGTGCTCCAGCTCTTGCAGTAAAATTCGATGTCCTTCTCGTACGGATCGACGACACCGCGCAGGTACGGCACCTTGGTCACCCAGACGTTTTCGGAGTCCTCGGTCGCGCCGCCGTCCGCCGCAAAGTAGAACGTTTCGCACAGCTTGCCCTCATAGCGGACGAACTTCCCTGCCGTCTCATCCACGGCGCGGTCACTGTTCGCTGATGCGTCAAGTGTACCGTAATAGACCTGGCTGGTCGTTGTACCTGTCACGTCAAAGCCGTAGGCCGGCGAGCCGTTCATGTGGGAAGCGACATAGGTGCGCGCGCAGACCGCCTGCGCCTTGAGCGCCTCGAGCGGCCAGCTGCTGCTCATTTCATACGGCGTGACGCCCTTGACATAGGGCTCCAGACCGACGAAATTCACCAGCGTGAGCTTCTGCGGTTCCTGTGTGCTGAGGCGGGTAAACTGAAAATCGCCGTAATACGTGCACGACCGGCTGCCGTTGCGCTCCTTGCACTCGGCAACCTGCGTGATGGCAGCACCGCTGCCGTTCTGCGGTGCAAGCGAGAGCGAGCGGGTCGAGCCGCAGTCGAAGCCGAACAGGATCTGCTCCGTGCCGGCCTTCACGACCAGCACACTGCGTGCGCCGCCGGAGACAACTGTCCCTTGCCCCGCCGGTGCATCGTCCGCGCTCCGGTAACTGCCGATGCGCACGCGGTAGCTGCCGTTATAATACACCGGATAGCCGCCGCAGCTGTTGGCCGCTGCCTGCGCAGCGTCAAAGCTCGCATAGGTATCGCCGAGCTGGACATGATAAGCGCCGAACGCGCTGTCCCCAACCGTGACGTTCGTATCCGCAATAACGGTGACGGCGCTCTCCGCCGTCGAACCGACGGACTGGAACACACGATCGGAGTCATAGTATCCGAAGGCGAAGCCGGAACCGGTCTTGATCTGCAGATGGACCGCATCCAGCGCCGTCGAGCCGAAGGCCAGACCGACGCGGACGATACCGTTTGGAATGTTCGGCTGCTCATCGTCGTATTCACTGCCGCCGAGCAGCTGCGTGCCGCTCGCCGTGGCGGCATAGACGCCGCGCTCCGGCAGCTTCGCCGTGCTGCCGTCCGCGCCGATGGCATACGCATCCGCCAGTGCCAGCGTGTTTTCTCCGTCATTGACGTAATACTCCTGCGCGCCGAAGGCCGGCACACAGGGGATCGCAGCCAGCATGACGGCGGCAAGCAGCGCCGTTATCACTCGTTTCAGGCTTGATTTCATAGCGCACCTCGCTGTTTCGTGAGAGTGGTCATACGCAAAATATGACACTTTATTATAATGATTTTCTGCGCATTATGCAAGTGCTTTTCCATGGCAAAACGCCCCCGGAGATACCGGGGGCGTTACAGGTATGCAAATTAAAAATGCAGGAACATTTTCGCAATGGAAAAATAGATCAGCAGCGACACGGCGTCCGTGATCGTCGAAATGAGCGGACTTGCCATGACGGCCGGGTCGACGCCGATCTTTTCCGCGATCATCGGCAGCAGACTGCCCACGACCTTTGCGAACATGACCACGAACACGATCGTGCAGCAGACGGTCGCCGCGACCGGCATCGTGACGGCGATGTTGCCCAGCAGCAGCCGGTCAACGAGCAGCATCTTGATAAAGTTGGCCGCCGCGAGCGAGACGCCGCACAAAAACGCAACGCGCAGCTCCTTCCAGATCACGCGCAGCGCGTCCGACGGAGAGGTATCGCCCAGCGACAGGCTGCGGATGATCGCCGTGGATGACTGGCTGCCGGAGTTGCCGCCCGTGCCCATGAGCATGGGCATGAACGACGCAAGCGCGACCTGCGTCGCCAGTGCATCCTCAAAGTGCGTGACGATCATGCCGGTGAACGTCGCCGAGAGCATGAGGAACATCAGCCACGGGATGCGGTTTTTCCAGATATCCACGACGCTCGTGCGGGAGTAGGGCTTATCGGACGGCGTGATACCGGCCATCTTTTCGATGTCTTCCGTCGTCTCCTGCTCCATGACGTCGATGATATCGTCGACCGTGACGATACCGACGAGACAGCCTTCCTTATCCACGACCGGGATCGCGATCAGGTCGTAGTTGGAGATCATCTCCGAGACCTCTTCCTGGTCGTCGGTCGTGGAGGCATAGATGACGTTCGTGTCCATGATGTCTTCCAGGATCACATCATCGTCCGACAGCAGCAGATCCTTGACGGTGACAACGCCTTCGAGCTTGCGCTTGGCGGACGTGACATAGCAGACGTAGATTGTCTCCTTATCCTCGCCGATCTTGCGGATGCGGGCGAACGCCTCGCGCACGCTCATGTATTTTTTCAGGTCCACAAACTCGGCCGTCATGATGCTGCCGGCAGAATTCTCGGGATATTTCAGGTACTGGTTGATGAGGTTGCGCGTGGCAGGCGTCGCCGTGCGCATGACACGCTTGACCACATTGGCCGGCATCTCCTCCACAAGGTCGGTCGCATCGTCCACGCACAGCTCGTCCACCACGGCCTTCAGGTCGACGGCGTCGTCAACATACAGCTCTTCGATGATGCCGGCAAGCTCCGTATCGGTGATGGAGTTGATGATCGTCTCCTGCTCCTCGACCTCGAGGTTGGCGAACACGGCCGCCGCGATCTCCTTGGACAGGATACGGAACACCATGGCCATCCGCTGCGGGTTATCCTCCCACAGCTCGCCGAGGAACTCGGAAATGTCAAACTCGTTCATCTCGCCGAGCTTTTGGCTCAGCGCCTTCATCCGGTGCTGATCGAGAAGTGCAAAGAGCTCGTCGTGCAGTGCCTCGTAATCTTCGTATTCCCGGTTCTGATCGTCCATCTCTCTGCCCCTCCTTTCCGTCCGGTCTCAAAGCATCAACCGTTCAGGTATTCTTTCTGGCTACAGCTCAGGCTGTCAATGGAAACGCCCATAGCCTTGAGCTTGCGGCGCGCAATGTTGTCATCGATTTCCGCGGGGACCGACACGACGCCCGGTTTCAGCTGGCCACGCGTGCGCACCAGATACTCCGCGCTCATGGCCTGCACGGCAAAGCTCATGTCCATGATCTCCGCCGGGTGGCCGTCGCCGGCCGCCAGATTGACCAGCCGCCCCTGCGCAATGACATAGATCGTCTTGCCGTTCGGCAGACGGTAAGCATCAATATTGTGCCGCGCCTCATAGATTTCATCCGCGCAGCGGTCGAGCGCCTCCATGTCGATCTCGACATTGAAGTGTCCGGCGTTGGAGACGATCGCGCCGTCCTTCATCCGCTCGCAGTGCTCGAGCGTAATGACGTCTTTGCAGCCCGTGACGGACACGAAAATGTCGCCGATGGCGGCGGCATCCATCATCGGCATGACCTCGTAGCCGTCCATAACGGCCTCGAGCGCCCGGATGGGGTCAACTTCTGTCACGATGACTTTCGCGCCGAGGCCCTTGGCGCGCAGGGCCACGCCCTTGCCGCACCAGCCATAGCCGCTCACGACGACGTACTTACCGGCCACGACGAGGTTCGTCGTGCGCATGATGCCGTCCCACACAGACTGACCCGTACCGTAGCGGTTATCGAACAGGTGCTTGCAGTCGGCGTCATTGACCATGATCATCGGGAAACGCAGCGTTCCGGCACGGTCCATGATCCGCAGGCGGTGGATGCCGGTCGTCGTCTCCTCACAGCCGCCGATGACCTGCGGAATAAGATCCGTGAACTCCGTGTGCATCAGGTGCACAAGATCGCCGCCGTCGTCAATGATGATGTTCGGCCCGACGGAGAGCACGCTGCGCAGGTGCGCCTGGTATTCTTCGTCCGTGCAGCCGTAGACCGCGTGCACGTCCATGCCCTTCGCCGCCAGCGCTGCGGCAACGTCGTCCTGCGTAGACAGCGGGTTGGACCCGGTGACGTGCATCTCCGCTCCGCCCATCTCGAGCACGCGGCACAGGTAGGCCGTCTTGGCCTCCAGATGCACGGAGAGTGCGATCTTCAGGCCGGCAAACGGCTTTTCGCGCGCAAAATCGCTGCCGATATCGCGCAAAACAGGCATATGTGCTTCCACCCAGCGGATCTTCCGCTCACCGGATGGCGCCAGGTTCAGGTCCTTGATCGTGCTCATAAAGTAACCTCCCGCTGTAAAAATCGTTTCAGGCGCTTTATTCTAACACTTTCGTCAAGCGTTGACAACCGGTTTTTCCGCAGAAAACGACCCGGAGGATGCATATCCCTCCGGGTCGCAGGAGATTCGTACCATCACCAGCCGCAGTACAGGCAGTATCCGATGCCCGCCGCCAGCACGCCGGCGACGGAACACAGCCAGATCAGCAGACCGGTATAGGATTTTTGCCGCGGCCGTGGCGTGGGCGCTGCCGGTACATGTCCGACGGCATCGCGTGCCTGCTGCACCAGATCCGCCGCCGTGACGCCGCCGCTGGCGGCATCATCGCGCACGATGTAAATGATCTGCTCGAACAGCGGGCTTTCGGCTGCATCGACTACGACGACGCGGCGCGAAACGCCGTGGGCGAAGGCGATCTCGTCCGCGTCAGCCGGCAGCGGGAGCGGCTGCACGGCGTCCGGTCTGCGGATGGGCTTATTTTTTCGTTTCATCAGCTGCGCACCTCCACTTTTACCGCCAGGGCGGTCATGTCGTCGCTGCGGCCGTATTCGCGGATCGCCGCGCGCACGACGCTGCCCGCCAGCGTTTTCATATCGCGGTCGTCCGAATCGCTCAGCAGCCTGCGCAGCCACTCGTCGCGGCCGTCGGAGACAACGCCGTCGCTTGCGATCACGGCCACGCTGCCGGGCTTGAGATGCATATGCAGCTCGTCCGGCGCTTTGCCGCTCTCCTGCTCGAGGCCGGGCGCGAAGGACGTGCAGCGCAGTTTTTTGAGCGCGCCGCCGGACTTGACATACGTCGGCGCAGCGCCGTACTTATAAAAATCCGCCTCACCGGTGAAGAGATTCATGCACATGAGATCCACGGTGGCATAGCCCCAGTTCTCCCCGTCGCGCAGGAGCATGGCGGAGTTGAGCAGCTTCATCGCCAGCGCCGGGCTGACGCCGGAGCGCAAAAATTCCTCCAGCATGCCGACCGTGCTGATGCTGCCGTCGGCCGCCGTCTCGCCGCAGCCCATGCCGTCGGACAGGATCACGCACAGCTGCCCCGCGTCTGTCTTGAAATACGTGCCGCGGTCGCCGGAGACCGTCTCCCCCTTCTTGCGCATGGACGCAATGCCGACGGAGACCGCCAGCGGCTCTGCCTCGAGCAGGAGCAGGCTGTCGTCACGCGCGGCGTTTTCCGGCATGCACAGGCGCACGCCCAGCGTTGCCGAGAGCTTGTCCAGATAGTCCGGCAGTTCCAGCAGCGGGCGCAGATAGCGGCTGTCGATCGTCACGCGCAGGCGGCCCGTGCTCTCGCGGAACACAGCTGCGTCCGCTTCCACACCGATGGTGCGAAGCCAGCGGATCAGGCGCTGCTCCGCCAGTGGGTCAGCGCCGTAGCTGCTGTCGAGCTCACGGGAAACATTTGTGAGCACCTGCGCAAAGTCGGCATACTGCTCCCAGAGCACGGTGCGGTTTTCCTGCAGCGTTTCCTGCATCCGCTGCCGGTAGGCACGCAGGCGCAGCTCGCCGTTGACGACCTCGGTATACTCGTGCAGATGGACGCAGCGGTCACGAAAGTACGGCGGGAAATCCTCCGGCAGCAGCCGGCCGCGCGCCTGAATGCGGCGCGTGACATCGTTCATGATGTTGAGCGTATCAAGCGCCCGGCGCGTCCAGCACTCCTGCTGCAGCTTGCACCGGCAGCAGACGCGGTCGGCCGCGCGGTCAAAGACTTTCGCCACATCGGCATCATTCTCTGCCGTACTTGCAGCCTGACACGCCGTGTCATGCAGCTGCTGATACGCATGCGCCACGCCGCCTACGCGCCCCGCGACATAGCGGCGCAGACCGGACTCCCCGCTCCCGCCGCGCAGCGGCTGCAAAAACGCGCCGACCGCCACCACGAACTTCTTCGGGATCACCAGATATGCGCCCATGGCAAGCGCCAGCTCCACGCCCGCGCCGATGCGCAGCTCCGGAAGCGGGATGCAAAACAGCGTCAGCAGGTACGCTGCCGCGAATATGAGCAGATAAAACCCACGCCGATGCTTGCAAAACTGCCCGGACAGCAGCCCGGCAGCGGCATAGACGACCGAGAACAGGGCGCCCGCACCGGCGGCCACGTCCATGGCGATGCCGAGGATCAGCCCGGCCGATGCCCCGCACAGCGCGCCGCCCGTCCCGCTGAGGATGAGCAGAATGAGCACCGAGAGCGCCCGGCCGACCGACAGCGTGTCGAACAGCAGCAGATTGTTCACGCCCATGAGCAGACACGCCAGCAGAAACACGGTCGAGACATTGCGGCAGATCTCCGCATTGACCGTGCGCGGCTCCTGCGCGCGCAGCAGATCGTCAAACCCATAGGCCGATGCGGCGCACAGCAGCAAAAACAGTACCATGCGGGACACCAGCAGCAGCGACAGGCCGCCCGTGAGCAGACACAGCACCAGCCGCGTCATTATGTAAGCCGCCGCGGAGACAGCCGACGGATACCAGCGCGTCTGCACAAACGGATGACTGCGCAGAAAATATGCCGTCAGAAAAATCAGGCAGCAGCCGGCGGCGAGCTGCGTGCCGGTCGCAACGCCGAAGGCCGCAAAGTAGCCGAGCGCGCAGCCGGCAAGGCACAGCGCACCGCCGGAGCCATACCCCATCGCCGCCAGGAACGCCAGACCGAACGGCGCCGGCGACTCGGCGATATGCGCCGTTGACAGGATCAGCCCGAGCGCAAAGCTGACGAGCATACCGACCCATTTGGCATTTTCACTTGCCGGCAGCAGCCCGATCGGGCTCGGCAAGGCGCCGGGTGCACGCACCGGCCGGTCGTGTCCCGCGATCTTGACATTCATAACGGTTCCTCCTGACGCAAAACAGTTTACATAAATTATAGATTTTCATTGTTATGAAAACTGTCATTCCCCGCTGTCGCAGAAAATGTCTTTGCGCAGGAATCGTTTGCTTTTGGGCGCAAAAAAGCTGTCGGCCGCAAACCGACAGCTTTTGATGAAATTCCGTTTTAATCGCGTGGGCTCAGTCCTTATTGTCCGCCGGGTACAGGAGGTGCTCGCCGATGCGGAACACGTCGCCGGCGCCCACGGTCAGGATAATGTCGCCCGGGCGGGCAATGCGGCGCAGCTCGGCCTCGATCTCCGCAAACGTCGGGTAAAACTTCGCGCCCGGGATCTGCGCGGCCAGATCGGCAGAAGAAATGCCGATGGTGTTTTTCTCGCGCGCAGCATAGATCTCCGCCAGATAGACGATCGTCGGGCGGCGCAGCTGCTCCACAAAATCATTGAAGAGCTTTGCCGTGCGGCTGTAGGTGTGCGGCTGGAACACGACGATCGTGCGCTGATAGTCGAGCGTATCCACCGCGTCGAGCAGCGCGCGCAGCTCACTCGGGTGGTGAGCATAATCGTCATACAGATCCGCGCCCTGGAACTTGCCCTTATAATCAAACCGCCGGCCCGCGCCTTCAAAGCCGGCAAGACCGTACTTGACGGCATTGGGGCTGACGCCGAGCACAATGGCCGCAGCCGTGGCAGCGAGCGCGTTGCGCACATTGTGGATGCCGGGAACATGGAGCGTCACATGGGCAAACAGATTTCCCCGGTGATAAATATCAAACTCGGACGAAGAGCCGCGGTGCATGATGTTCTCCGCATACACGTCCGCCTTCGGGCTGAGGCCGAAGGTGATGACCTTGCGCTCGATCCCGCGCAGCGCATCCATGGTGTTGACATCGTCAAAGTTTGCGATCACGGTGCCAGTCTCGGCCGGAACGCGCTCGGCAAACTGGCGGAACGAGTGCTTGATGTCCTCGATGTCCTTGAAAAAGTCCAGATGATCCGCCTCGATGTTCAAAATCACGGCGATCGTCGGATTCAGCGAAAGGAACGAGTTATAGTACTCGCACGACTCCATGATGATCGTATTGCCCTTGCCGACACGGTGGCAGGCGTGCAGCAGCGGAAGCGTGCCGCCGATCATGACGGTCGGGTCTTTTTCCGCCGCCATCATGATGTGCGTGCACATGGACGTCGTCGTCGTCTTGCCGTGTGTGCCGGAAATACACAGCGCATTCGGGTAGCCGCGCATGAGCGCGCCCCATGCCTGCGTCCGCTCAAAGACCGGGATGCCGCGGCGGTGCGCCTCGTGCACCTCCGGATTGTCGTCATGAACGGCGGCCGTGCGGATCACGAACTCGATATCATCCGTAACGTTGGCGGCGCTGTGGCCGATGTGGATCGGAATGCCGCGCTCGCGCAGCGTGAGCGTATTGTCGCTCTCGCTCATGTCCGAGCCGCGGATGTCCAGCCCCGCATCATGCAGCACCTCTGCCAGCGGCGACATGGACACGCCGCCGATACCGATCAGCAGCCCGGTTTTCCCGGGAACCAGATAATCCTGAAAATCCATTCAAAGCACCAAATTTCATTCAAAATATTGTAATGTCCGGCGCAGCGGGATCGCCCAACGCCGCGCGAACTGGTTACAGACAGGTTACAGTTGTTATTTTCATACCGGGGTATTATAATACGTTTGACGCTACATTACAATATATTTTTTGCCGAACCGGCCGCAAAAAGCCGGTTCATCCAAGGGAAAAGGAGCCAGAGCGCATGAACGAAGCCTGGAAAGAACTCAAGCAGGAGTGCGCGCAGTGCCGGCGCTGCGGTCTCGGTGAGACGCGGCATCACCTCGTATTCGGTGACGGCGCCGAGGATGCGCGCATCATGCTCATCGGCGAAGGCCCCGGCGAACAGGAAGACCTGCAGGGGCTGCCGTTTGTCGGGCCGGCCGGCAAGCTGCTCGATGATATGCTCGAAATGATCTATCTCGACCGGACGAAGGTCTACATCGCCAACATCGTCAAGTGCCGCCCGCCGCACAACCGTGACCCGCAGTTCGTGGAGCAGAAATGCTGCGGCGAATGGCTGCAGCGGCAGATCG
>OIAS01000667.1_pt1 | contig 11409 bp, 13 predicted proteins | sample 1580811 | NCBI WGS metagenome assembly OIAS01 (sample SAMEA3882513, study PRJEB24775) | human gut metagenome | biome: human-associated habitat; feature: intestine environment; material: feces | place: Netherlands | collected 2009/2010
CCCGCCGATGCCGCCATTGCGGCAGGCGGGGTCTACGGCAAAGTGCTCGAAAAAGACAAAGCCGCCAAAGTCCCACGACGCCATCAGCGCCTGCACGCCGCCGGACGGCGCGCGCAGAATGTCGATCTGATAGGCGCTGTCCGCAAGCAGCGCGCGCTGCCCCGCCTTATCCCGCCGCTCCCCGGCCGGGAAGCTCCGGGCCAGCAAACGGAAAACCGCGTCGAAGTCCTCCGGGCGCATACGCTCGATGGGCATCATTCCGCGTCCTCCTTTTCCATCTCGGCCATCTCGCCGCGCTCGCGGTAGCAGTCGGCAAACGTGTGCTCCACGCCGCCGGATTTGTAGCCGACCATGGTGTCAAGGCAGACGGAGTGAATGCTGTGGAAAATGCTCTTTTCAATGTCGGGATTCGTGCGCCGCAGCTCGCGCAGCAGCAGCTTGACCTCCTGCCGCTTGGAGCTGCTGCCGTCGCTGCCGTGCGCGGCCGCGCGCTCGGTAAAGCGGCAGGCGCACTGGATGAACTCCAGACCGTTATAGCGCTGCCAGGCGATGATGTCGTCCTCGTGGATGCAGTACATGGGGCGGATGAGCTCCATGCCCGGGAAATTGCGGCTGCGCAGCTTCGGCGGCATGGCCTGCAGCTGCGAGCCGTAGAACATGCCCATGACGGTCGTCTCGACCACGTCGCTGAAGTGGTGGCCGAGGGCAATCTTGTTGCAGCCGAGCTCGCGCGCCTTGCTGTAGAGATAGCCGCGGCGCATACGCGCGCAGAGGTAGCACGGCGACTGCTCGATGCCGCTCGTGACATCGAAAATATTCGTCTCAAAGATCGTGACCGGGATGTGCAGCAGCGCCGCGTTGCTCTCGATCTTCTGCCGGTTGACGGCGTTGTAGCCGGGGTCCATGACGAGATCAACGATCTCGAACGGCACGTCGCTATGCCGCTGCAGCAGCTGCAGGAGCTTGGCCATGAGCATGGAGTCCTTGCCGCCGGAGATGCACACCGCGATCCGGTCGCCGGGGGCGATGAGTTCGTACTGCTTGATGGCGGTGATGAACGGCGTCCAGAGCACCTTGTGGAATTTTTTCTGGATGCTGCGCTCGATCAGCTGATAGGGTTCGAGTTGTCTGCTCATGTTGTTCGCTCCCGCTTGTAAAGAGTGCCCCTCCCTTTTGGGGCTACCCGGTAGGATACCACGTCGGGGCGCGGATGGCAAGCCGCGCTTGCCAAATCCGGCACGCAGCGCTATCATAGAGGCATCTACTTTGTCAGGAGGCAAGCGCCATGCCCAAACAGGCACTCATCATGATCGACATGCAACGGGGCTTTCTCGACAGCGCGTCCCCGCTGTGCATCCCGGCGGCGGAGGGGACCGTGCCCGCGTGCGCGGCGCTCATCGGCCGCTGCCACGAAGTGGGCGTTCCCGTCATCTACGCCGTGCGCCACTACCGGGCCGACGGCACGGACGTGGAAAAGCCGCGCGCGGCCGCGTGGGCTTCAGGCGGCAAGCCGCTCTCGGAGGACTGCGCCGCGCACCTGTCAGATGCGTTTCCGGACGCATTCACCGTCCTGCCGCAGGACTATGTGCTCGTAAAGCCCCGGTTCTCAGCGTTTTTCCACACAGGGCTCGACCTCATCTTGCGCCGGCTCGGCGTGCAGACCGTCCTGCTCGCGGGCACGACCACGCCCAACTGCATCCGCACAACGTGCTATGACGCCATCTCGCTCGACTATGACGCCGTCGTGCTCTCGGACTGCACGTCCTCCGTTACCGACGCCGTACAGGCGGCGAATCTCGCCGATATGCAGCGCGTGGGCGCGACCGTGTGCGCGAGCACAGAGCTGACGCTCGCATAACCTCAGATAAACCAGCGACCCCGGGTGCAGATCGCACCCGGGGTCGTTTTCTCAATTCGTCATGACGAGGTCGAGATGCGCGTGATGTTTAGCCCGCGCGCACCGACCTGCACGCTGCCGTCCTTGAGCGAGATATACGGCGAAAAGTCCACCGTCTCGCCGCCCGACGTGATCGAGACCGTCACGTCCGGGAAAATGTCGCTGACGTTGCAGCCGATGACGAAGGCATCGCCGTTCGTCTGCTCATAAAAGAGCGTTTTGGAGTCGGTGACCATATCGTTTTTGTACAGGCGCACAGTCGCGTTCGGGTCGCGCGGGATGATGAGATAAAAGTCCCCGTCCGAGATGTGGTGCACCGGCAGCTCCCGGCCGCCGAAATACGTCTGCTGGAAGAAGTCCAGATCCGTCGGCGCCTGATAGCCGAGGTAGGCCGCGGCATAGAGCTGGCCGTCCGTATACGGCAGGGTGCTCAGCGGGTCTGGCGTCGGCGTCGGCGTGGCCGCCGCCTCCTGCGCGGGGGTGGGCGTCGCGTCCGGAGTCTGCGCCGCCGTGCCGCAGCCCGCCAGCAGCAGCGCGCAGAACAGAAGGGTCGAGAGGATCGTTCGCTGTTTCATGGGTCGCCATCCTTTCTGAATCAAAATGGTATGATTACGTTTCGTGCGCGTGGTCATAAATCGGCTGGATATCCGGCGGCAGATGGTCCGGCAGCATGGCGTGCACGCGGTCCTCACTGCCGTCGCGCATGGCCTGCTCGTAGTACCAGCATTTGAAGCGGATCATGTCAAGCGATTTTTGCAGGCGCGCGATCTCCGCCTCCACCCGCTCGGCCTGCTGCACAAAGAGCGCGTGCCGCTGCGGGTACGTCTCGCTCCCCTGCGCACACCATTCCATAAACTGCTTGATCTCCTTAATTTCCAGCCCCGAGCGCTTGAGACACTCGATCACGCGCAGCGCCTCGAGCTCCTGCTCGCCGAAGCGGCGGATGCCCGACGTGCGCGTGAGCGCCGGGAACAGCCCCTCCTTATCATAATACCGCAGCGTGGAGACCGGCAGATCAAACCGCTCCGACACCTGTCCGATCGTATACATGGGATCACCTCGAAAAAAATTCGCAAAAAACGCTTGACCTGAAGTCAGCTTCAGGTTGTATGCTTAGGATATCAGATCACAGCGGCCGTGTCAAGCCGCTCGGAAGGAGAAGACCGATATGGCCAGACATGTTCTTATCCTCAGCGCGAGCCTGCGCGCTGGCAGCAACTCCGAGGCGCTGGCGAACGCCTTTGCCGGCGGGGCGCGCGCCGCCGGACACACGGTGGAGCTGGTTTCCCTGCGCGGCAAAAACATTGCGTTCTGCCGCGGCTGTCTCGCCTGCCAGACGCTAGGCCGGTGCGTGATCGGCGACGATGCCGTCGCCATTACGGAGAAGATGCAGCACGCGGACGTGATCGTGTTCGCCACGCCCATTTACTACTATGAGATGAGCGGCCAGCTCAAGACCCTGCTCGACCGCGCCAACGCCCTTTTCCCGTCGGACTACGCATTCCGCGACATTTACCTGCTCGCCTCGGCGACCGAGGACGAGCCGGATACGGACGAGCGCGCCATCCACGGGCTCGAGGGCTGGATCGCGTGCTACGAAAAGTGCCGCCTCGCCGGCGGCGTGACCGAGCCGGGCGCGATCGCCGGCCACCCCGCACTTGAGACCGCCCGCGCCATGGGCGCGGCCATCGCATAAAACCGATACAGGAGGTATGTAACCATGAACAGCACCCTGACCCTCACCCAGGAATGGGACAAGACGTTCCCGCAAAACGCCGCCGTTGACCACTGCAAGGTCACGTTTCACAACCGCTTCGGCATCGAGCTCGCGGCCGATCTCTACAAGCCGAAAAACGCCGCCGGAAAGCGCGCCGCCGTGGCCGTGAGCGGCCCGTTCGGCGCGGTGAAGGAGCAGAGCTCCGGCCTGTACGCGCAGGAGCTCGCCGCGCGCGGATTTCTGACCGTCGCCTTTGACCCGTCGTACACCGGCGAGAGCGGCGGCACGCCGCGCTATGTCGCCTCGCCCGACATCAACACCGAGGACTTTTCCGCCGCGGTCGACTTCCTGTCCGTGCGCGATGATGTCGACCCGGAGCGCATCGGCATCCTCGGCATCTGCGGCTGGGGCGGCATGGCGCTCAACGCCGCCGCCATCGACACGCGCATCAAGGCCACCGTCACGTCCACGATGTACGACATGACCCGTGTGACCGCCAACGGCTACTTCGACGCCGACGACAATCCAGACGCCCGTTATGCCCTGCGCCAGGCACTCAATGCGCAGCGCACCGCCGACTACAAGGCCGGCACGTATCAGCGCGCGGGCGGCGTGGTCGACCCCGTGCCGGACGACGCGCCGTTTTTCGTCAAGGACTACCACGACTACTACAAGACCCCGCGCGGCTACCACCCGCGCTCGCTCAACTCCAACGACGGCTGGAACGTCACGTCCCCGCTGTCGCTACTCAACGCGAAGCTGCTCGCCTACGCCAATGAGATCCGCAGCGCCGTGCTCATGATCCATGGCGACAAGGCACACTCGTGCTACTTCAGCCGCGACGCCTTCGCCAAGCTCCAGGGCGACAACAAGGAGCTGCTGCTCATCCCCGGCGCCGTGCACACCGATCTCTACGACCGAATGGACATCATCCCGTTCGACCGCATCGAAGCATTTTACCGTCAGTATCTGAAATAAGGAGGTATCATCATGGTCAAACAGACTGCGGGCAGAGACGCCCTGCATGATTTTGCACCCAAATTTGCCGAGCTCAATGACGACGTGCTCTTCGGCGAGGTCTGGTCGCGCGAGGGGCAGCTGCCGCTCAAGCTGCGCTCGATCGTCACGATCACAGCGCTCATCAGCAAGGGCATCACGGACAGCTCCCTCACCTACCACCTCACGACCGCGAAGCAAAACGGCGTGACGAAGACCGAAATGGCCGAGATCCTCACGCACCTCGCCTTCTATGCCGGCTGGCCGAACGCCTGGGCCGCCTTCCGGCAGGCGAAGGAGGTCTACGCCGACGGCGGCGCGGACGCAAACGGCGGTCTCTTCGGCCTCGGCGAGCCGAACACGGCCTACGCGCAGTACTTCACCGGCGAGAGCTTCCTTAACCCGCTGACCGACCCGACGAAGACCGTTTTCCTCGCAAACGTCACCTTCTCCCCCGCCTGCCGCAACAACTGGCACATCCACCACGCGAAATCCGGCGGCGGCCAGCTGCTGCTGTGCACGGACGGTCTGGGCTGGTATCAGGAGGCGGGAAAGCCCGCGCAGGCCCTGCACCCCGGCGACGTGGTGACCATCCCGGCCGGGGTCAAGCACTGGCACGGCGCGCAGAAGGACTGCTGGTTCAGCCACATCGCCGTCGAGTGCCCCGGCGAGGAGACGAGCAACGAATGGTGCGAGCCCGTCACGGACGCGGAATACGCCGCACTCGACGCCGACTGTGCACAAAACCCGTGATTTTGGGCTTCCCGGCACACATTTTCTGCATACCGCCACTTGTTCTTCCCCCTACAACCGTGGTATGATATAGCATCCGCAAAACCCGGAGCGCTTTGCGCTCCGGGTTTTGCTTTTTGAAAGTTTGAAAGGGTGATAACATCATGATCCACGGTTTTCTCAAAGCCTGCACGGTCTCGCCTGCGCTGCGCGTGGCCGACTGCGCGTTCAACACACAGCAGACCATCGCCGCCATGCAGCGCGCGGCGTTGGACGGCGCGCAGCTGGCTGTGTTCCCCGAACTGGGGCTGACCGGCTACACGTGCGGCGACCTGTTTTTCCAGCAGCCGCTCCAGCGCGCCGCGGCCAAAGGGCTCGCCGCCGTGCTGGAGGCGAGCGCGGGGCTCGACCTTGTCGCGCTCGTGGGCCTGCCTGTCGCGGTGGACGGCAAGCTCTATAACTGCGCCGCCGTCGTCTGCCACGGGAAGCTGCTGGGTCTGGTGCCGAAAACGCACCTGCCGAACTACGGCGAGTTTTACGAAAAGCGGCAGTTCAACCCCGCACCCGCCGGCGTGCGCACGCTGCGCTTTGCCGGGCAGGAAGTGCCGTTCGGCACGCAGCTGCTGTTTCGCTGCGCGGAGATGCCGGAGTTTTGCCTCGCGGCCGAGGTGTGCGAGGATCTGTGGGCCCCGCTGCCGCCGAGCACGCACCACGCGCTCGCGGGCGCGACCGTGATCGCAAACCTCTCGGCCAGCGACGAGACGATCGGCAAGGCCGACTACCGCCGCGCGCTCGTGTGCCAGCAGTCGGCGCGGCTGCTGTGCACGTATCTCTACGCCGACGCCGGCCACGGAGAATCCACGACCGACATGGTCTTTGCCGCGCACGACCTCATCTGCGAAAACGGCGCGCTGCTGGCGGAAGCGAAGCCCTTCGGCCCGGGCTGCGCCTGCACGGAGCTCGACCTCGGCCGCATGGTCAGCGAGCGCTGCCGCAGCACGACGTTCCAGCCCGAGAGCGCGGGATACGAGACGGTCGTGTTCCACCTGCCGCTGCGGGAGGTGCCGCTCACGCGGCCCGTCTCGCCGACACCGTTCGTCCCGGCCGACGATGCCGCCCGCGCCGAGCGCTGCGAGCTCATCCTCGCCATGCAGGCCGACGGGCTGGCCAAGCGCATTGCCCACGCGCACGCCAAGACCGCCGTCATCGGCATCTCCGGCGGGCTGGACAGCAGCCTTGCGCTGCTCGTGGCCGTGCGCGCGATGCAGCGGCTCGGCCGCCCGGCACAGGACGTGCTGGCCGTGACGATGCCGTGCTTCGGCACGACGCACCGCACGCGCTCGAACGCCGAGATTCTCTGCGAGGAGCTGGGCGTGACATTTCAGGAGATCCCGATCGCACGTACCGTCCACAGCCACTTTGCCGACATCGGGCAGGACGAAGCCGCGCTCGACGTGACGTATGAAAACTGTCAGGCGCGCGTGCGCACGCTCGAGCTCATGGACCTCGCCAACCGCACGGGCGGGCTCGTCGTCGGCACGGGCGATCTGAGCGAGCTGGCCCTCGGCTGGGCGACCTACAACGGCGACCACATGAGCATGTACGGCGTGAACGCCGACGTGCCGAAAACGCTCGTGCGCCACATCGTACGCTATGCCGCCGACGCGGCGGAAAACGAGGCCCTGCGCGCCGTGCTGCTCGACATTCTCGACACGCCGGTCAGTCCCGAGCTGCTGCCGGCGAACGAAAACGGCGAGATCGCCCAGCAGACGGAGTCGCTCGTCGGCCCGTATGAGCTGCACGATTTTTACCTCTACTACGTGCTGCGCTTCGGCTTCGGCCCGGCGAAGATCTACCGGCTGGCGCGCCATGCGCTCGGCGACCGGTACCCGGACGATGTGCTGCTGCACTGGCTGAAAAATTTCTACCGCCGCTTCTTTGCCCAGCAGTTCAAGCGCAGCTGCCTGCCCGACGGGCCGAAGATCGGATCGGCACCATACCGGTGCGGGGCTTTTTACGCTCTTTCGCCTTATTCAAAAAAACTTTACATTTTTGCCCTTGACCTAAAGTCAGCTTCAGGGAGTAAGATGGCCATAAAGAACATGAAATGGAGGTAAGCAATATGAAATCTCTGATCCTTTACTATTCTTACCGCGGCAACACGCAGCGCATCGCCGAGCGCATCCACAGCGCCATCGGCGGCGACATCGCCCGCATCGACACCGTCGTACCCTACACCGGCTCATATGACGATGTGGTCGCGCAGGGCGAGCAGGAGGTCAAGCGCGGCTTCCTGCCGGAGCTCAAGGCGATGGACATCGACCTTGACCGCTACGACACGATCGTGCTCGGTACGCCCGTCTGGTGGTACACCTGCGCCCCGGCCACGCGCGCGTTCCTGACCGCGCACGACCTCGGTGGCAAGACCGTCTATCCCTTCGCCACGAACGGCGGCTGGCTTGGCCGCACGCTCAAGGACGTGGCGGCGCTGTGCCCGGGCGCGGACGTGAAACCGGGCCTCGACGTGCACTTCGACGACACGACCCTGCGCACGCCGGACAAGACCATTGATCGCTGGATCGCGGCCATCCACGACTGAGGAGGCATCGCCATGAAAAAGCTCATCCCCGTGCTGACCGGCGCGATCATGCTGCTGAGCCTCGCCGCCTGCGGCATCAGGACCGCAGCGCCCGAGGCCACCACGGCCCCCGCCGCTGCCGGCGGCAAGACGCTCGTCGTCTATTTCTCCGCGACCGGCAGCACGAAGACCGCGGCCGAGGCCATCGCCGCCGCGACAGGCGGCGATCTGCTGGAGCTCGAACCGGCCGAGCCGTACACGAGCGCCGACCTGGACTACAACAACGCCGACAGCCGCGTCTCACGCGAGCATGACGACGAGACCCTGCGCGACGTGGCGCTCAAGACCACGACCGCAGATAACTGGGCCGACTATGACACCGTCTACATCGGCTACCCGATCTGGTGGGGCATCGCCGCGTGGCCTGTGGACACGTTCGTCAAGGCCAATGACTTCACCGGCAAGACGGTCATTCCCTTCTGCACCTCCGCCAGCAGCAGCATCGGCGAGAGCGGCACGCAGCTCGCAGCGCTCGCCGGCACCGGCGACTGGCAGGAAGGCCAGCGCTTCCCCTCCGCCGTCACGCAGCAGGAAGTCACCGACTGGGTCAAGTCCCTCGGCAAATGACCGCGGCGGCACAAAATCGCATCCCCGGCCGACGGAAAAATCGTCGTCCGGGGATTTTTGCAAATCTTTATCTCATCTATACAAGGTTTTTTGTTATTTCCTTGCATTTTCGCCTGAAATATGCTATCTTTTCTCCTAGCGGCAGTGCCGGACTTCGGGACATTTCCTGCCGGCGCTGTACCGCCGCGGATCATGCGGCCGGGAAACTTTCAGAATCAGAAAGGATGACCCGATATGCAGCCCGAAATACTCGACGTCCTGTACCGGCTCGTTGGCGAGCACGGCTGGAACTGGGGTATGGCGCGCAATCTCATCAATCGCCAATTTGGCACCAACTACACGATCAAAGAACTGCAGCGGTTCTATCTCCGCCGTCCGCGGCCAAAACCTGACACGGTTTTCAAATAAATGTATAGTAAGAAATCCCCGGCGTCGGTATTCACCGCACGCCGGGGATTTCTTATTTCATTGTTTCGCCGGGGCGAAGTCTGCCGAGGCGCTCCAAACGCCGAACGATTGCGCCATTTGTGCGCTGAAACCGCGCCTGCATCTCCTCCATGGAACAGCCTACGTCAAACATCTGCATCAGGGCGGCTTCATCCGCCTCCGTCCACGGCTTGCCCGCATTGGGCAGTGGTGCAGACCGCTTCGGCCGGTCCGACACATACCGCAGCACGCAATGCAGCGCACGGATGATCTCCGGCCGGTTGCAGACACTGTCGGCCGGCAGGCACTCGCCCGTCAGTGGGTCGACGCCGTCCGCCAGTTCCGTCAGCAGTGCTTCTGCTTGCTTCAATTCCATCGTCATGCGCTAGCGCCCCCGCCATTCGTAGTCCGCGGGCAGCCGCCCATTTCGCTTACACTCCGCCATCCATCTGCACAATAATACTCCGCTGCAGCAAATTCCAGATAGCTCTCACGCAGCCGGACGACAATGTAATAAACGATTACCAAAAATAACGTAAACATATCGTTTCTCCTTTCACCCCGGTTTTTCCTCTGCGCCTTCATATTACCAGATCGCCAGTCCCATAAACAGGACTGTGCAGAGAGTGTGCAACGGAGTATGAAATAGAACAAATTTTTCGATTTATTTCATACCCTGTTGCATAGCGCCCACGAAAAATTTAAAACGAAAAAATCCTGTAATCTCAAAGATTACAGGATTTTCGTGGTGGAGATAAGCGGGATCGAACCGCTGACCTCTTGAATGCCATTCAAGCGCTCTCCCAGCTGAGCTATACCCCCACAGGCAAGGTGTATCATATCAGAAAACGACACGAATGTCAAGAACGTTTTTGCATTTCCGCGAAAAAATCTGCGCGGCGATTCGGCCGCCGCGCAGAGGGTTTCTTTCGCATTGTCTGTGCGCCCGCGCGCTCACGCCTCGCAGTCGCGGCGGACGATGTCCGCGATGGCGGCGGCCAGCTTCTTGTGCCCGTCGGGGTCGAGATGCTCGCCGTCGAGCGCGCTCATCTGCGTGACCGTGCCGGCGTCCAGAAACCGCAGGCCATACGCCTCGGCGATCATCTGATACTGCGCCGCCACGCCCTGCGAGACGGCGAGCGACTGCGCGTCATACTCCGGGTCGCGCTGCGGCGCGGCCGGGCCGAGCGGCGGCGGGGCCACGAGCAGGATCTTCGTCCACGCGGGCAGCATGCCGATTACGAGCCGCACGAGCTTGTCCATGCCGGCGCCCACGTCCTCGGCGGAGCGGGTCTTGTCGATCTTGCAGTCGTTCGTGCCGAGCATGAGGATGATGTACTGCACCGGGCCGTGGCTCTCGATGCTCAGCGGCAGCGTCTCGAGCGCGGAGCGCCCGTCGCGGTTGCTGTCCGGAAAGGCCGCTGTGCGGCCGATCAGGCCGTCCTCCGCAACGTAATACCCGTCGCCGAGCAGGGCCTGCAGCACGCCGGGGTAGCGAATGTCGCGCCCGTAGCGGTGCTTCCAGTCGGGCGTGAAGCCATAGGTGTTGCTGTCACCGAAGCAGAGGATCTCGATCACGCCGCGCACCTCACTTCAGGAAACCGCTGATGATCTGCTCCTCGGCTTCCTTTTCGGTCAGGCCGAGGGTCATGAGCTTGTTGAGCTGCTCGCCGGCGATCTTGCCGATGGCGGCCTCGTGGATGAGGCTGGCCTCGACGGAGTTGGCCGTGATCTCCGGACGTGCACCGACGGTGCCGCTGTCCATGATGATGGCGTCGCACTCCGAGTGACCGGCGCACTTGTTGTTGCCGCGGATGTTGGAGTTGAACATCTGGCTGGAGTGATCCTTGGCGACGGAGCGGGAGATGACGTTCGTGCTGGAATCATAGCCGTCGAGGTCAACGGAGAAGTTCGTCTCCGCGTGCTGATGGCCGTGCGTCATGATCTTTTCCTTGATGATGAGCGTAGCGCCGTCCGACAGGTGGGCCTGCGTGTCGCGGTATGTGGAGTCGATGCCCTTGATCTGGGTCGTCTCCATCTCCATGTAGGCGTTCTCGCCGAGGTCGACGATCGTCGTCGGGTTCATGACGTTCTCGCCGTTGCCGTCGCCCTCGCCGTAGTGCTTTTCGATGTAGCGCACCCTGGCGTTCTTGCCGACGAAGAAGCTGTGGATGCCGTCGTGGCGGGACTCCTGCGTGCCGCAGTTGTGGATGCCGCAGCCGGCGACGATGGTCACATCGCAGTCCTCGCCGATGTAAAAGTCATTGTAGACCATGTCCTTGAGGCCGGTCTGGGAAATGATGACCGGGATGTGCACGCTCTCGTTTTTCGTGCCGGGGGCGATGTAAATGTCGATGCCGGGCTTGTCTCCCTTCGTGACGATGTTGATGTGCGCGGTCGTGTTGCGGCCGGCGAGCTTGCCGTCGGCGCGGATGT
>OIAS01000672.1_pt1 | contig 11353 bp, 12 predicted proteins | sample 1580811 | NCBI WGS metagenome assembly OIAS01 (sample SAMEA3882513, study PRJEB24775) | human gut metagenome | biome: human-associated habitat; feature: intestine environment; material: feces | place: Netherlands | collected 2009/2010
TTATGTGTATTTGGAATTTCTCATTTTGGCTTGTACTATTTATATTCTAGCACCACGGCTTATTTGCGAAAGAGGATATCGTAAATAAAGATGGAAAAGTCATTGTCAAAGCAGATACACAGATTGAGAGAGGTGTTACTGGAAAGGATGGCAAAGTAACATTTACCTCTGACCTTCCGCTTGGACAGTATTATGTCAAAGAGATTGAGGCACCAAAGGGCTATGTGAAGTCTGATAAGATTTTTGATGTGGATGCTTCATATCAGGGAGATAAGGTAAAGGTTATCGAGTTTGAGGCATCATTTGAAAATGCGCCGATCAAGGTAGAAATTTCAAAGACTGATATCACAGGCGAGAAAGAATTACCTGGAGCAAAGCTTTCAGTTATTGATTCTGATGGAAAGCTTGTTGAGAGCTGGACATCAGAGGCAGGAAAGACTCACATGATTGAGAGACTTCCTGTTGGAAAGTACACACTCAGAGAGGAATCTGCACCATATGGATATAAGGTGGCAAGTGATGTAACCTTTGAAGTAAAGGAGACAGCAGAAATACAGAAGGTATCCATGAAGGATGAGCAGGCAGTCGGTAAGATTGTCATTGAGAAAACTGACAAAGTAACCGGAAAGCCAATCGAGGGTGTTGTATTTGAAGTAAGAGACAAGGACGGAAAGGTACTTGATACACTCACTACTGACAAGAATGGTCATGCAGAGAGCAAGGAACTTCCTATCTGTACTTACAACGAGGATGGTTCATTCAAGGAAGATATCCATTATACAGTAGTTGAGACAAAGTCAGCTGACGGATATATCCTCGATGAGACAGCTCACGATGTAACTCTTCGATATGATGACAATGCACCGGATGTTGTTGTAACAACTCTTAAGCTTGTCAATGTACCGACAGAGCCTAAGCTTCCACAGACAGGCGACAATGCAAATCCGCTTCTTTATCTTGGAATTGGTGCACTTGCACTTATTACAGGTGTTGGAGTAGGACTTCGTGGAAGAAAGAAAAAGAATAAACAGTAACAATTAACCTTGCGGGGAATGTAAGCCAGTGACTTATGTTCCCTGCTTTTTTAGATTAAGGAGGAACCGTAATATGATGAATTACGAGATTTTTAAGGAAGTAGTAAAAGAAAAGTTTATGGATTATATGCCTGAGAAGTTCAAAGGAATGGAGCTTGTGGCAGAACCCGTGGAAAAGGTGAATGTGACTCTTGATGGCATCATCTTAAGAGAAGAAGGCAGGAACATTTCGCCTACGATTTATATCAATGACATGTATAAGAAGTATCAGGACTGTGGTGATCTTGAGGAAACACTTATGGCTGCATGTGACTTTATGGAAAGGGCATATGAGCAGGCTCCGGTTGTTGATGTGGACAGCATTATGAAGGATGCTAACGAGAAGATTGTATTCCAGCTCATCAATACAGAGCAGAATAAGACATTTTTGGAACAGGTGCCGCACAGAGAGTTCCAGGATCTTTCTATTGTGTATAAGGTAATAATCAGTGCAGATAAGGATGCGGTGCAGAGTTCAAAAATTACAAATGAATTTGCAAAAAGACTTGGAATGAGTGAGGAACAGCTCTTTAAGTGTGCAGCGGAAAACACAAGAAGACTCTTCCCACCTGTCGTTCGTAGCATGAATGACATTATGAGAGAAATGTTCGCAAGGGATGGGATGCCACAGGAGATTGCAGATATGATGATAGCCGAGATTCCACCAGAGCAGACGATGTGGGTGATTTCCAATGAAAAGGGTATCAATGGTGCAGCATCCATGCTTTATGAGAATGAGCTTCATGAGCTGGCAGAGAGTTTAGAGAGTGACCTTTATATTCTCCCTTCGAGCGTGCATGAGGTTATTGCAGTATCTTCAGATATGGGAAGCCCTGAGATGCTTGCACAGATGGTAGTCGAGGTAAACATGCAGGAGGTGTCTTTGGACGAGAGACTTTCCAATCAGGTATATCACTATGATAAGGATTTAAGAAAACTCACCCTTGCAACTGATACACCAAACAAGAGACTTGATGGTATCGTTGCAGAACCTCCCCTTGTATATGATGCGAAGGAAAAGTCCAGATAGGAGGCAGTTATGGAGCAGGAACTTACAATGGAAGAACTCATTGCTCTCATAAACAGCCAGAAAGGTGACTTTGTTATCCGTGTCGAGTTTGGAGAGGAGGCGGTGTCTGATGCCAAAGAAGAATGACTTCAAGCTTGATGTGGTTTCGGTAAGACTTGTAAAGGATGCTCCGATTTATTCGGAGCACACCTTTAATAATCCGGCGGATATAGCTGCTGTCATGGGAGACTGTATGTGCCAGTTTGACAGGGAAGTAGTGTGTGTGGTCAATCTAAGGTCAGATTTAAAACCTATCAATGTGCATTTTGCAAGTGTTGGTTCTTTAAATGAGGCAATGGCACATCCGAGAGAGCTGTTTAAATCAAGTATCCTAAGCAATGCGGCAAGCATGATGTTAATCCATTGTCATCCATCCGGGAATGTATTCCCAAGCAAGGCAGACACGATGATGACAGACCGCATGAACAAGCTGTGTGAACTGATGGGAATACCGCTCATTGACCATATCATAGTCGGTGGAGACAATCGTGAATTTTTCAGTTTCAGGGAAAAAGGCATGATTGATAATCCTAAGATTACCCTGAGCACAGATTACCGGACACTTGATATCAAGTCACCGCTTGTAGCAGAGCAGGGAAAGGCAAGGTGAAAGCATGGATGGAAGATTTACGGATGAAGAGCTTGCCATAGCAAAGAGTGTTGACCTGTGTGCAGTTGCTGAAAGCCTTGGGTATACAGTAAAGAGGATTGGCAAATACCACACTTTAAAAGAGATGGATTCCATCCGCGTTTACAACAGAAGCCATTGGTACAGATGGTCAAGGCAGTTTGACAAAGGCAACAATGGCGGCTCACAGATAGATTTCTTACGGGTATTTTGTGGAATGAGTGTAAAAGAGGCTGTGTTCTGGCTTTTAGATTTCGCAGGATACAGAAGAATTGAGAAGCCTGTAAAGCAGCCTCTTGTTCATCAGGTATCGCAGAAGCAGGCAGAGGAGAGAAAGCCATTTGTCCTACCGGAACCGGCAGGAGATAATTCCTATCTTATTTCATATCTGAATCAGGAGAGAGGAATCAGCAGGACTGTCATAGATCTGTTTTTAAAAGATGGACTGATTTATGAGAGCAGGCATTACCACAATGTTGTTTTCAAAGGAAATGATAAAAATGGAGTGACAAGATTTGCAAGTATGCGGGGAGTGTTTGATAAGCAGGGCAAGCCATTCAAGTGTGATGTCACAGGAAATGATAAAAACTATGGATTTAATGTGGTAAATGTTAACAGTACAGAGCTTGTAGTATTTGAGGCTGCAATCGACCTTATGAGTTATGTCGATATCTTCGCTGATTATGAATCAAATAAGCTGGCACTTGGGATGCTTGCAGATGCACCACTTGAGACTTTTCTTCGGGAACATCCGCAGATTACTTCCATCCGGTTCTGCCTTGATGGAGATGAGCCGGGGAGAAAAGCAGCAGCTGAACTTATGAGAAAGTATTATGAGCTTGGATATGAGGTAGAAGACTGTCCGCCACCTGCCGGATATAAGGATTACAACGAGTGGCTTGTAGCGGCAAAGCTTAATCTGAACAGGATGAATAAGCGAGCAGATGAACCAGTCAGGGCATGAGAAACCGGATTTTGATGTGTGGGGGCAGAAAGCGCCCCCAAAACAGCAAAGTGGGGGCAGAAAGCGACCCCAAAATGTCAAAGTGGGGGCAAAAAGTGCCCCCACAATTTGGACACGACAAAATCCGGACTGAAGTAAAAATAAAAGTGGGGGCAGAAAGCGCCCCCAAAATAACAAAATGGGGGCAGAAAGCGCCCCCAAAGTAGCAAAGTGGGGGCAAAAAGCGCCCCCACTTTCATAAACAGAGGGTTTTAGGGAGATTTTCTCCCTAACTAGATGGCATTAGGACAGAGATGTCTCTAATGCGTATCTAGCAGTCGCCGGGGACTAACTGGAGACTGGAGCTTTGGTGAATATTTACTAAACACGGATAAGGAGGTGCAAGGAAGCAATGGATGCAGAAGTTACGCTATTTTCAAAACCAGAAGAACTGATTGCCTGGGCAGACACATTTGATATCTTACTTAACCCTTCGATAGAAGATGCTGCAATATTGCTTAACTATATGGAAGGTCATGATTATGCTATTGGCATAGATTCTGATGGGAAGATGTACAGACAGGATGTAGCTGAGGAGAATGGTGAAATTGAACCATACCCGATAGATGATGTTATAGATACTGTTTGTGAATGGAACTATGAACTGATACTTGATGCTGATGCACACAGGAATGATCCAAAGGATTTTAAAGATTACAGTGAGTTTCAGGATAAGTATGACAGTTTGAAAGCAGATGAAAAGAGGCTGGACAGGTTGTTTGAAAAGACCTGTTATGCAAAGGAGATTGATGAAATGGCAGCTGCTTTGGTGGAATCATTCATTAGCCATCTAAGTAGCAGGGATGATTTGGAAAAAGCTGCGGTGACAGTTGCAGAAGGAATTAATGATTATAGTACGGGTAAGAGAGGAAGGTGAGTCTATGGCAGATAAAGTTCATTGTATTAGGAAAACACTAAGACTAATGCCAGAGGAAGCCAAGATGCTTGCAAAAAAGGCATGTGATAATGGAATGAATGAGGCTGAGTATATCCGTCTTCTTATCAGTCAGAAACCAAATGATTATCCGGAAGTAAGGAAGATTCTGAAGGAACTCATTAATGAAGTCAACAGAATTGGAATAAATATCAACCAGATAGTATTTAACAATAATGCCGGGCTGTATTCCAAGGAAGATAAGACACAGCTGATAGCTTATATGCGAAAACTGAATCAGAAGGTAGATGAGGCGGTGGTAAAGATTGGCAATCAGTAAAATCCTTAATATGAAGGATTGTGGTGGGCATTTTCACGGAAAACATCTGAAGAGATCTCTTGATTATGTGATGAATCCGGAGAAAACACAGGATGGAAGGCTCGTTGGTGCAATCAACTGTCAGGTCGATTCTGCTTTTGAACAGATGAAAGCTACAAAACGGAAGTTTGGAAAAGTTGATAAAAGGCAGGGATATCATATCATTCTCTCATTTAAGGAAGATGAAGTGAATCCTGATATGGCATTTGAGATAACCCGCAGATTCGTGGAAGAGTATCTTGGAAAATCATATGAGGCAGTATATGTGGTGCATGATAATACAGCACATGTTCATTCACACATTGTATTTAACAGTGTGAGTTTTGTGGATGGGAAAAAGTATCGCTATGAAAAAGGAGACTGGGCAAAGTATATCCAGCCAATCACGAATAAGCTGTGTCAGGAATATGGTCTTTCAATCATTGATGTTGATGATGGCAGTAAGGAAAAAGAGCATGAAAGCTATAAGGACTGGAGCGAATATCGTGAAGGCAGTTTTGTATGGGCAGATATGATCAAGAGAGACCTGGATTCCTGCATACTGCAGGCAGGAAATTATGAGCAGTTTCTGGAGCTGTTATCTGACAAAGGATATGAGGTCAAGCAGGGAAAGTATCTGGCGGTAAAGCCACAAGGAATGACGAGATTTCGCAGATGTAAGACATTAGGTGACATGTATTCTGATGAGGCAATCCGGGAAAGGATAGAAAAAGAGGATATTTCATTTTACAGGGAACAGCAGAAAGAGGTACAACCGGTCCTTTGTAAGTGTAAGGTGAGAAGATACCGAAGGGCAAAGATGTCGGGGCTTCAAAAGAGATACTATGCAAAGCTATACCGGATAGGAAAGCTGAAAAAGAAGCCATACAGTCAGGTATGGAAGTATAAGGAAGATATCCGTAAGATGCATAAACTGCAGGAGGAGTATTTGTTCCTTGTCAATCATGACATTCATTCAGCAGAGGAGCTTGTCAGTGTAATCAGCTCATTGACAGATAAAAGAAAAGAAGTTTCAGCAGAGAAAAGCCGCATTTATAAGGCTAGGGAGAGAAGTCGAGAACTTTTTGATATAGCAGATGATATGAAAGAGTTAGAACCTGCTGAGAAGTCTTTCCTTCAGGGAGATGAATTTTTTACGGATGAGCATATGCAATGGGAAACTTTGAAACAGAAGCTTTTATCACAGGGATATAGCCTTGAAGAGGTGGAAGCACTGCGTAAACATTATAAAGAGGAGTATTCCAAAGCATGTGCAAAAGAAAGGGCAGTATTCAAAGAGTTGAATATTGGTAAATCTATATGGAAGAGTCTTATTCCAGACAGCGTATCAGATGGAAAAGATGCACAGTACAACAAAGAGACAATACGAGACAGGAAAGAGCAGCCAGAACGTTAGGCTGTTTTTTTAGTAGTTAGGAGGCATATATGGAAGAAAACAGAGAACCGCTTAGTGCGATAGCAATCGAGAAAAAATTGCAGCTTCTCCGAAATAAGCATTTCAGTGAAGATACGATTGCTCTTGTAAAAAGTGATTATGAATATGGACTGAAAGAGGAGGAGATCAGCCTTTATCTCAATAAGTCATACGACATTGAACAGATGAAGATTTTATCGGAATGTCTGCACAAGGATGTTCCAAAAGATGTGATTGATATTATCAAGAATACCAAGTATTCGGTTCATCAGATGCAGGTGTCCCTTGAATTTTATGAAAAGGGTGTACCTGTTCAGACAATTAAGGAGGTTATGGACAAAGGGGAAAAACCTATTACCATGCGACGATTATATGAGGAAGTTCTGGAACAGCTGAATAAAGTCAAGAAACAGATTCCGGAAGAGTCTGAGTATGTGAAAGCACTAATTTCTCAGATGGATGAAGTGGTTGCAAAGATCAATCATCAGAATGAAAGGTATGATGCCCTGAATAAGAAGCTTTCTGAAATAGAAACTTCCAAAGATGATGAGGAAGTCAGGGAGCGTCTGGTCAAGGAGAACCAGGATAAGGATGCTCTTATCAACAGTCAGCAGAATGAACTGAATAAGGCAAGCAGTACGATTGCAAGACTCAGGGATGATATTGAGAAAAAGGATAAGGAGATGAAGCGTATGGGAGACAGAATAGAGTCATTGGAAGATAAGATCATAAGTGTTGCCACAGAGAATAAAAAAGAAGCAGAAAGTAAGGCAGAGCCGCAGGAAAGCCAGTCCGTACCACAGGCAGATAAAAAGATGGTTGATACAGTTGCAGTTCCTCAGAATATGCAGGCTGTGGCAAACGGGATTCCGGTCTATTATCAGATTCCGGTAGTTGATGGTACTGGAAATGTGGTGCAGAGACTTCCGATTGAGAGAAGTGTGAGAAAGAGCAGCAACAGCGGAGTGGTGAGCCTTTTTGCAAGACTGTCATTTAAGAAAAAGTCAAGGGCAGACATTGTAAAGCTGGTTGCATCGGGAGACCTTGTTCCGGCGCAGCTTGTGCAGATTAAGAGTGCAATAGAAAAGGGACTTACTGAGTCACAGCTTGTAGAGCTTATAAACAACAACATTTCAGCGGAAAAGATGAAGGAGATCATTGAGATTGCTGTGCTTGAAAACAGCATGGCAGATTAGGAGGAACTTATGAATTTAGCAGTAGTAAATGAAGCAGTAACAGAGATGAATGGTGTGGAGCATCAATTTACAGAGGAAGAGAAAAACTTTGTTGTCCAGTTCGCATTCAGAAGCGGCAGCAAGGAAGACACGATTTCTCTTATTGAAGCTTTGGCACATTCAGCGGATAAGGCTGAGTCGGACGAGATTATGGTCACATACAGGGCTAAATATGATATGAAGCCTGCATGGGTGGAACAGGTGGAAAACCTGCTTGTGGCACTTGAAATGTATCGTGTCGAGGAGGAGAAAGCAATCAATCATCTGGCAGATATTTTGACTGCTTATGGTATTGATGTATCAGCCGAGGAAATCCGTACTACAGAGACAGAAACGCTTAAAACAACAGTCAGAGAGAAAGTGGAGGTGCGATAATGGCAGAAGAGATTCAGGAAGCGGTGCAGATCATCCGTGTAGCTTATGATGGCATTGAGATTGCCATGAAGGTAGGAAGCGGCGGCATTGCTGCCATGCAGAAGGCAATAGATTTCTTAAAAGGGATGCTTGATTATGAAAAGTCACTTGGCAAGACATCCATGAGAAAGCTGATCTTAAAAGGTGGCGATTTACAGGTGTTACAGTTTAATACCGAAGATATGAAAAAGGTTGAAAAGATGGCAAAGAAGTATGGAATCCTGTATTCGGTACTTCCAGACTGTAACAGGAAAGATGGACTGAGTGAGGTAATCTTTCATACAGAGGCAGTTCCCCGTGTGAATATGATGATACAGAAGCTCAAGTTTGGTAAGATTGCCACATTTGACGATTATCTGAAGAATGGAGATGAAAAATCCCTTGGCAAGCTGATGGATTTTTTGAAGAAACAGCAGGGAAACGAGAAAAGCCACACGATAGAAGGGGATAGGGTTAATACCGCTATTGACGGACTGATCGAAAAGGTCGGAATGTTTGCAATGGAAAAGAAAGCTATCAGTGTGGATCAGGTCAAGGAGAATTTCAGTATCAATGGTGAGCAGGCTGAAAGTGTTATCAGACAGCTTGAGACAATCGGTGTGCTTGGCAGTAAGAATGAGGATGGCACCCATACAGTCATGATGGACAAGGATGCATTTATCAACCGTGTCAGAGGCTATCAGGACCTTGCTGAGAGAATGAGGGCAGTTGCAGCATCAAAAAATGCGAACCTGTCAGATGTGACAATCAGCAAGAAGCTGATTATCGAAGAAAATGACCATGCTGTTAAGACCAGAGTTCCCGGCACATGGGGAGAAGAGGCAAGATATGTATGGCTCCGTAAGGAAAACATCATGGAGATTCATGGTGGAAAGACAATGCTTACCTTCCTTGATTCCACCAAGGATTATAAGCTCTACGATGAGCAGAATCGTGTGGTGACAACCCAGAAAGGAACCGAGCTTTATACTCACTATGACAAGGTGGAGTCATCTGTCAGGGAGCGTTACGAGAAAGTGCAGAAGCAGCAGAAAAAGACAGCACAGAAGAAAACTGTTACCACGAAGAAAGCGAGGTAGCAGCCTATGCAGACAACAAAGAAAAAGCCGTCACTGATATTCATTCTTGTGGGTGCAGTGTTAGCCGGGTATCTTGGTTATCTGATAAATGGTGCGTGGACGGAAGGGATTGCCTTTAATGAATTTATGGACAGATTCAATGAAGTATGTGCTGTTCCCTTTGCCAACTATTACAATTCCAATACAGTAAAAGCAGTAGCCATTGCATTAGGTATCTATGCGATGGCTATTGTCATGTATTACACCAGTCAGAGAAACTATATGCCCGGTAAGGAATTTGGTACGGCAAGATTTGAAAATCCGAAGCAGGTCAACAAGATACTTGCAGATAAGGATGAAAATTTCAACCGGATACTCAGCCAGAATGTGAAGATGTCGCTGGATTTCAGGAGACTCAAGCTCAATGGAAATATACTTATCTGTGGTGGTTCCGGAGCAGGAAAAACATTTTATGAAGTAAAGCCGAATCTTATGCAGATGCCGCATAACTGTTCCTTTATCTGTACCGATCCAAAGGGAGAAATCCTTAGAAGCTGCGGGCAGATGTTAAAAAATAACGGATATAATGTGAAAGTCATAAATCTGTTAGAGATGGATAAATCAGACTGTTACAATCCATTTTCTTATATCAGAGAGGAAACAGATGTGGTCAAGCTGATTACAAACCTTATCAGCAATACGACACCAAAGGGAGCGACACCAAGTGATCCGTTCTGGGAAAAAGCGGAAGGATTGTTCTTACAGGCTATCTTTTATTATGTGTGGCTGGAGGTACAGCCGGCAAAGAGAAACTTTGAGACAGTACTTAAACTTCTTGGAGAGGCAGAGGTTACAGAACAGGGAAAAGCATCAAAGCTGGATGTGCGTATGAAGTTTTTAGAGGAAAGTTCTCCGCTTGGAGCTAATCATCCGGCAGTAAAGCAGTACAACAAATGTATGAGAGGTGCAGGAGATACCGTCCGTTCCATTATCATCAGTGCCAACTCAAGACTTGCATTTCTTGAGAATAAGCAGGTTTTACGATTACTCTCAAAAGATGAGCTTAATCTGTCCGATATCGGTATTGGAGTAAATGGGGATGGAGAGACAAAGACAGCACTGTTTTGTGTAATCCCGGATAGTGATAAATCCTATAACTTTATTATCGGTATGTTATATACGCAGATATTTCAGGAATTGTACTATCAGGCGGACTTTAACTGTGGAGGCAGATTGCCTATCCATGTGACATTTATGTTAGATGAATTTGCGAATGTCGCATTGCCCGATGACTTCTGTTCCCTGTTATCGACAATGCGAAGCCGTGAGATTTCAAGTATTATCATTATTCAGAACTTTGCCCAGTTAAAAGCACTTTTTAAAGATACCTGGGAGACAATTCCCGGCAACTGCGATACTTTCATATATCTTGGTGGAAATGAGCAGAGTACACATAAGTATGTGTCTGAGTTGCTTGGAAAAGGTACGATTGATAAGAAGTCAAGTGGAGAGACAAAGGGCAGACAGGGAAGCTCTTCAAGAAATTATGATGTATTAGGAAGAGAACTGTTTACACCCGATGAAGTCAGAAAGCTGGATAACAAAAAGTGTATTATCTTTATCCGTGGATTTGATCCTATCATGGACAATAAGTTCATACCATTCAATCATCCGATGTTTAACCAGACAGCAGATGGCAAGGGAGAGCCTTATGTTCATCAGATAAGAGGAGCAGATAATCTTATCGGTCCGCCATTTGAGATTCTTTCAGACAAGGCAGTTAAGTATTATGAAAAGCTGAAGGATAAGGGCGAGAATGTGTATATAGATTCTCTTACCTATGAGCAGTTTATGATGCTTGGTGATGCGGAATTAAGCAGAAGATTCTCCATGCAGGATGAAGCAGAGCAGAAAGCAAAGATAGACAGAGAGCAGGCAAATGAGCTTGAGTATGTTGATGAATCACAGAAGTCAGATGCTGCAGAAAGTGCCAATGCATCTAATGGAAGTGCTGGTGGTAAGCCTGTAAGGAATCCTGAGAGGGAAAAGCCTAAGTGGGAGGATACCATCACAAACAGAATGCTGCACTGGTCATATACGCCGGAGCAGAAAGAAGAGGTGAAGAAGGCACTTGCGGCAGGAGTTCCAAAGTCAACGATTCTGACGTATTTCTATCCGGAGGTTACTGTGGAGAAGATGAGTTCAT
>OIAS01000674.1_pt1 | contig 11341 bp, 10 predicted proteins | sample 1580811 | NCBI WGS metagenome assembly OIAS01 (sample SAMEA3882513, study PRJEB24775) | human gut metagenome | biome: human-associated habitat; feature: intestine environment; material: feces | place: Netherlands | collected 2009/2010
TGCACGGTCTGGCCGGCGGCGGTGACGGACGGGAAGAGCCAGCCGAGGACGGCAATGACGACGCCACCAAGGCCGCAGCCCACGAGCATGCGCTTGTAGACCAGCTTGTAACGCAGGTGGATGCCGTACAGGGACGGTTCGGAAACACCACCAAGCAGGCCGGCTGCGAGCGCGCCGAGAGCGGTCTGGCGCATGTCCTTGTCCTTGTCACGCACGGCGATGAAGAGCACGCCGGCGGTGGCGCCGAAGCAGGCGAAGTTCCACACGCCCATCGGGCCCTGGATGAAGTCGTAGCCGAGCGTCTGGATGTTCATGAGCATCAGGGCGTTGAGCGGCCAGTGCAGGCCGAGCGGCACGAGGAACGGGTACAGCAGCGGGATGATGATGGCGAAGATGAACGGTGCATGGGTGTTCATCCAAGCCAGGCCGACGCCGAGGCCGTTGCCGACCCACACGCCGATCGGGCCGATGATGAAGGCGGTCAGCGCGCCGACGATGATCATGCAGAAGAACGGCACGAACACCAGCTGGACGCTTTCGGGAATGATCTTCTTCAATCCGTGGTAGACGAGGGCGAGCACGGCGGCCATGAGCAGCGGCACGAACACGTTGCCGCTGTAGTCGCTCAACGCCATCGGAATGCCGAAGATGTTGGCGGTGCAGGACTTGGTGCCCAGAGCCGCGTTCTCCACGCACGTGGTGGTCTTGGCGTCTATCAGGCTGGTGAACTGCGGGGTCATGAGGATGGCCATGATGGCGCCGCCCAGCCACGGATCGACCTTGAGCTTCTTGGAGGCGTTGTAGGCGACCATGATCGGCAGGAAGTAGAACACGCCCTTCCAGATGGCCTTGACGAACACCCAGCCGGCGGAGGCCTCGTCATTCGGAATGACGTTCAGTGAGATGAGCAGGTTGACCAGGGCGATGATGATGGAGGCGCCGAGCAGCACGCCCAGGATCGGGCGGAAGGAGTCGGCGAGATACTCAAAGAAGGAGTCCAGCCATGCCACCTTGCCGCGTGCCTTGGAACGGGCCTCGGCCTTGACGTCGGCGTTGCTCTTCTGGCCTTCGCCGGATGCGGAGGCGGCACCGGCGTTCGCCATTTCGGGCAGATGCATGATGTTTTCGTATACGGTGGCCACGCCGCCGCCGATGACGACCTGGAAACGGTCACCGCTTTGCGGGACCGCGCCAAGCACGCCCTTCATATGTTCGAGGGCGTTCTGGTCCACCTTGGACGCGTCCGCCAGCTCGAAGCGCAGTCGGGTGGCGCAATGCGTCAGACTGCGAACGTTTTCAGGTCCGCCGATCGCAGTGATGATCTGCGATGCGAGAGAGTCAGCCATCCTGATTCCTTTCTATTTCCTTCCGATGGGATTCGATGACGCAGCGCGGCTTTTTTGCAACAAAAAAGACCCGGAACATGGCAAACCAATGCCACATTCCAGGTCTTGCGTCTAAAAATGTTGACTTGCAACCCTGCATGAGTCGAATTCGTTAGAAACAATACACTATCGGCGTGCGATGCGCAAATCGCCCATATCCGAAACGCCACAAAACCAACGCAACGCTGAAGACACGCCGAAATCGCAAAAAAGAAAACGTATTCATCGCACATAATGGGATGATTGTTCGTGTTCCGCACACACACGTGGCACAATAATGATTATGGTTGCAAAAAATGCGGGAATGCCCGCCACCCCAGAAGATTTAATCAACGTTGACGAGGTCATCGGCAAATACTATGACGTCGTCCCCGATCCCAATGTTCCCGAGCAGCGCGTTTCCTTCGGCACTTCCGGCCACCGCGGATCGAGCCTGAAGACATCGTTCAATGAGGCCCATATCGTGGCCATCACGCAGGCCATCGCCGAATACCGCAAGAAGGCCGGTGTCACCGGTCCGCTGTACATCGGCCGCGACACCCACGCCCTGTCCGAGCCGGCTTGGAAGACCGCCATCGAAGTGCTCGTCGCCAACGGCGTGCGCGTGCGTATCGACTCCCGTGACGACTTCACCCCGACCCCGGTCGTGTCCCAGGCCATCCTGACCCACAACCGCGCCGCCGACGGCACCCAGCGCTTCACCGGCGAAGGCCTGGCCGACGGCATCGTCGTGACCCCGTCCCACAACCCGCCGACCGATGGCGGCTTCAAGTACGATCCGGTCACCGGCGGCCCGGCTCCGGCGGACGTCACCAACGCCATCGCCGATCGCGCCAACGAGCTGCTCGGCGATTTCAGGAACGTCAAGCGCGTGCCGTTCGAGCAGGCCGTCAAGTCCGATCTGGTCGAGCGTTTCGACTTCCGTGAGCACTATGTGGCCGATCTGGAGAACGTCATCGACTTCGACGTGATCCGTTCCTCCGGCGTGCGCCTGGGCATCGATCCGCTCGGCGGCGCTTCGGTCAACTACTGGCCGCTGATGAACGAGAAGTACAACCTGACCATCGACGTGGTGCGTCCGCAGGTCGACCCGACCTGGAGCTTCATGACCATCGACCATGATGGCAAGATCCGCATGGATCCGAGTTCCCCGTACGCGATGAAGGGTCTGGTCGATTCCCTCAACAACGGCGCGTGGGACAAGTACGATCTGGTCGGCGGCACCGATCCGGACGCCGACCGCCATGGCATCGTCTGCCCGAACTGGGGCGTCATGAACCCGAACCACTACATCGCAGTGTGCGTGGAGTACCTGTTCGGCGGCAACCGCCCGGGCTGGCCGGAGAACGCCGGCATCGGCAAGACCCTCGTGTCTTCCTCCCTGATCGACCGCGTGGCCGCCTCCATCAACGCCAAGCTCGTCGAGGTTCCGGTCGGCTTCAAGTGGTTCGTGGACCCGCTGTTCAAGGGCGAGGTCGCGTTCGGCGGCGAGGAAAGCTCCGGCATGTCCTTCCTACGTAAGGACGGCCGCGTGTGGACCACCGACAAGGACGGCTTGATCCCCGACCTGCTGGCCGCTGAGATCACCGCGAAGACCGGCAAGAACCAGGCCCAGCTGCACCAGGAGCAGGTGGAGCGTTTCGGCGAAAGCTGGTACAAGCGCGTCGACACCCCGACCACCCTCGAGCAGAAGCAGAAGTTCGCCAAGCTCACCGGCGACGACGTCGAGGCCACCCAGCTGGCCGGCGAGGACATCACCGCCAAGCTCACCGAGGCTCCGGGCAACCACGCCAAGATCGGCGGTCTGAAGGTCACCACCAAGGACAACTGGTTCGCCGCCCGTCCGTCCGGCACCGAGAACATCTACAAGGTGTACGCCGAGAGCTTCGAATCCCCTGAGGCTCTGGACAAGGTGCTCGCCGAGGCCACCGAGGTCGTGGACAAGGCTCTGGCCGAGTGATACGGCGTTCCGCCAAGTAATCAAGGCGTAGCGCGAAAAAGACCCGTTCCGTATGGAGCGGGTCTTTTTCGTTGTCGATATCCGCCGTATGGCACGAAACGTGCTTTTCTGGCATGAAACGCAAGCTCCGCGGCACCCCGTATTTCCCTCTCCCGGTACGCTTGGAAGCAGAGCCGGAACGTCATCCGCGCAATCACGGCACAGCAAGGAGGGAACGTGCGCATCGCCATCGTCGAGGACCATCCTGCCGAACGCGAACTGATCGCCACCATGTGCGCGGAATACTTCAACGGCCGGAACGTCGGCGCAACCGCCGGCAGGAATGCCATGCAAACGGTCTGTGACGTTTTCCCCGACGCGAAATCGTTCATCGAAAGCTGGAAGAACAGCCGTTACGACCTGCTGCTGCTCGACTGTTATCTCAGCGACGAGAATCTGCCGCATGCCACCACCGGATTGGACATAGCGCGGCTGCTGCGCAATCAGAACGACGACTGCGCGATCGTCTTCATCACGTCCAGCACCGATTTCGCGGTGCTCGGCTACGAGGTGCAGGCGAGCGGTTATCTGCTCAAGCCCGTCAATCGCAAAACCTTCGAAGCCACCATGGAACGCGTCGAGGAGCAGCTGAAGGCAAAACCGCCGGTCACCCATCTGGCAAAGGCGCAGTCGTCCGGCACGGTGGATTCCAGCTGGCATGTGGCGTTCGGCAATCCGGCCGTGACCATGGACCGGCGGCTCATCGCATACGCCCTGTCCAACGCGCACTACGTGGAATTCACGTTCGCGGACGGCACCCAGACCAAAATCCGCACCAATTTCTCCGATGTGGACCAACGGCTCACCGTGTTCGACAACTTCTACCGCACCGCGCGAGGCGTGCTCGTCAACTTCGACTACGTGTCCGGCATCACCAACGCGCAGTTCGTCATGAAAGGCGGCAAACGCATTCCCATCACGAAAACGGCGGTGACCACCACCTGCCGCGCATACGCGGAATACACGTTCACCCGCATGCGTACGGAGGACTGACATGTTCGCACCACTCGGCGAAATCATCCGGAACGGCATCGCCCAAACCACCCCGTCAGGTCTGTTCTTCGCCATCGGAGAGCAGCTCAACGCGTTGTCCGGCCTGGCATTGTGCCTCATCATGGCATGGAGTCACATGGACAATCCACGCCGTAACGGCACACTGTTCATGTCCATCGGACTGGTCTGGTTCCTGCTATGCGGCGTGCTGTGCGGCACTCTGGGCATCCCATCACTGTGGACGGTCATTCCGACCGCGCCGCTTGTGCTGCTGGTCCTGCGATGGCTGACCGAACTGCCATGGCGGCAACTGTTGCTGATTGTGGCCACGGCTTCCTACATGGTGGCGATCGTCTACTATCTGTCGCTCGTCATCGATGTGGCCGTTCTTGGCGCGGATTCAACCAATCTCCGCGTCGGCTGGCCGGGACTGGTCAATCTGCTGCTGCTTGACGTCGTCGCACTGGTCTCGCTTTGGCATCCGCTGCATGATTCGATTCCAGTCACATTCGATTCCCCATCCATCAGCAAAGGCTTCTGGCAGCTTATCTGGCTGTTTCCGTTCGTTTCGTCCGCGATTGTGGTGTGGTGCATGCCGGCGGACAATTCCACGCTGCTGGACTCGCATATGCTGGAAATCGCGTTCACCGTGGCGGTGGTCTATTCCTGTTTCATGGTGTTGGCGTATTTCCTCATCTGGTACATGATTCAGCAGTCGGACCGTCTGCTCGCGGCCCGCAGGCGACAGCATTATGAGGCTTTGCAGACGTTGCAGCTGCAACACATGAACGAGCGGATCCGTGAGGCGCGTCAGATCAAGCACAACGTGCGTCACCACATCCACTCACTGCAGGCGTTGGCCGCGGCTGAAGACATGGATGGCATCCGCTCATATCTGGATGAGATGTCCAAACACCGGCTGCTGCAAACGGCACCAATGCAGTATTGCGAGCATGCGTCGCTGAACGCGGTGCTTGTCTACTATTGCGATTGGGTCCGGCATTTGGGTGCGGATGTGGACGTCAAAGCGGCGGTGCCGCAATACATCAACATCAACAACGCGGAATTATGCTCCATGGTCGGCAATCTGCTGGAGAACGCCACGGAGGCCATCACCCAGCAAACGCAGGGCGAGAGGCGGCTCAAAGTGCGCATCCGGTATCGTTCCGGCCCTCCGGCGGACCTGTTCATCACGGTGGACAACACGTACGGCGAAGCCGATACCAGCATCGAACAGATCGACGGCGATCTCGTCTCGACCAAACATGGTGGCACGGGGCTGGGCACCGTACGAGAGACGGCCGAACGGCACCATGGCACGGCCTCCTTCGAGCACAGCGACGGCATGTTCCGCGCCTCCGTCATGCTGTGTCTCGGCGACTAATCGCATATGCCGTTGCCATGCGGTATCGATAGACGATACCGCATGGCGGACGATGCGGTATGACGGGCAAACGGCGAGTCGCGCGGCTTTCGTAGGGTAGAAGCATGACGATTACGGTTTCAACAGACGGTTCCGCGCTTGGCAATCCGAATGGTCCGATGGGTTGGGCCTGGGCCGACCACGAGCCCGCGGCAGGCGGCAAGCCGGGGCACGAGCATGCCGGCGATTGCGATGCCGGCGGCGCGACGAACGGCACCAACCAGATCGGCGAATTATGCGCCGTGCTGGAGGCGTTGCGAGCGCATCCCGGTTCCGAAGACCTGGTGATCGAGACCGACTCGCAGTATGCGATCAACTGCTCCACCAAGTGGGTGCAGGGTTGGAAGCGCAACGGCTGGAAGAATTCGCAGAAGAAACCGGTGAAGAACGCCGATTTGATCCGCGCCATCGACAATGAGATCGCACATAGGGCGGGGTCGGTGCGATTCGTGTGGGTCAAGGGTCATGCCGGCAACGCGGGCAACGAGAAAGTGGACGAGCTGGCACGCACGTATGCGGGCGATTGCCGTTCGCATGTGCGCGAAGGCTATCTGCCGTTGGAAGGATGGCAGTCGCTGCTGGCTTCCGAGTATTCGCGTGGCACCGATGTTCCCGAGGATGCGAGGATGCTGATGGATGGTGCGATCAGCGCCGCCGAATACCACATGGGACGCGGACAAGGCGATTCCGCCACGACCGGCACCGGCGATTCCGGTGCCGATACCGCCAATTCCAGCAACAGCACGAAGCCGCGTTCGATCGCCAGCATGCTGGCGGAGCCGGAAGGCGTTTCCCACGACCTTGCGGATTTCGGACAGACAACCGATGACGACGCAGATGATGCGGTGGAAACGACCGTGCTCGAGACCGAACCGGCGGAAACCACCACAATGCTTGAGACCGAAGCGACGAAGGTCATACCCGAATCCAGCTTCCCGGACGCGGGCGGTCCAGCCGAACCGGACGAATCCGGAGAAACAGACGAATCCGGGAAAACGGACGAATCCGGTGAACCGCATCAATCCTATGCGCAGATGCTGGTCAAACCCGACTATTTTCCCCGTGAAGGCGACGAGAACGACAAGCCGGTGACGGGCAACGCGGACGGCACGGACACGGACAGCACGGCCGTACCGCAGAATGCGAACGAATCGCGCAGCGAATCGCAAGACGACGAAGAATCGGCACCGGAACAGGCAGCTTCATCGCAATCGCAGGATCTGCCGAAACTGCCGCATCGTCCAAGCCCATCGGGCCTGTCGGTGTCGGGTACGGTGCGGTTCACTCCCCCACCGGAATCCAGCCCGACCTTCGACGGCAATCCACGTCTCATCCGTGGGTATATCGCCGTGGAAGGCTATGTGATGGGTGACGGCACGTTGGTATTGGACGAGGCGCCGTTCGCGGTCAAACATAGCTGATCGAGACATGTGGGGAGCCGCTTTACGCAAGCCGCTCCCCACATGTCATTTCATGCGCGTCTTTTTTTGCACGCCACCTCACGCAGGACCGTGAAACATTCCGTGAAAACTTTTCCGCAGTCCAAAACAGACACCTGCTCCCGCAACCGACCATTCGCGCCTTGAAAATCAACGCATCCGATAGTATGGAGACGGTCTTAACCCCATATCGAAGGAGGATCATGGACAAGGCACAGCAGGACGCGCTGAAGAAGGCGGCCGGCATCGAGGCTGCAAAGCTGATTCAGAACGGCATGATCGCAGGTCTGGGCACCGGCTCGACCGTGCGTTTCCTGGTCGACGAGCTCGGTCGTCGCGTCAAGGAGGAAGGCCTCGAGTTCACGGGCGTCACCACCTCCCGCCGCACCCAGGAGCAGGCCGAAGGCTACGGCATCAAGATCGTCAACATCGATGACGTCGACCATATCGACGTGACCATCGACGGCGCCGACGAGGTGGACATGGTCATCAATCTGGCCATGGTCAAGGACGGCTGCTGGGACGATGTCGCGGCCGATATCCGCGCCGTGCGTGAGGTCAGCCGCGGCCGCATCCTCAAGGTCATCATTGAATGCTGCCTGCTGACCGAGGAGGAAAAGCGCATGCTCTGCCGCATCGTGTCCGACAGCGGAGCCGACTATATCAAGACCTCCACCGGCTTTTCCACCGGCGGCGCCACGGCGGACGATGTGCGCCTGCTGCGCACCTGCTGCCCGCCGCACGTGAAGGTCAAAGCCGCCGGCGGCATCGCAAGCCTTGCCGACGCGGAGGAGTTTATCCGCCTCGGCGCGGACCGGCTCGGCACCAGCCGCATCGTGAAGATCGCCATGGCGCAGGAGCAGCAGGCTGCCGAGGCAGCGGCCGCGCCGCAGCAGCCGGAAGCGGCTGCACAGCCCGAGACGCCCGCACAGCCGCAAGCGCCGGAACAGCAGGACACCACTTACTGAGTCTGCCGGGCGGCGAGTTTTTGCCGCACGGTTCGCCCCAGCCACACGCCGGGGATGGCAAGCAGAAACCAGAACAGGGAATACAGCGGGCAGATCTGCCCGAGGACGTTGAGCGGCCGGTCTGCATAGCTCCAGACGTTCCAGCCGAGGCGCAGGTTGACGAGCACGCCGGTGAAATACTCCACCGTCGTGACGGCGGCCGCGCACAGCGTCCAGCGCCGCCAGAGCACGGTGCGCTCGCGCCCCGCGATCAGATAGATCAGCACGGCGCACACGCCGCCGCACAGCAGCATTGACCAGTGCGTCCGGCCGCGCCAGAGCAGCTCCAGCCCGCCGTAGCCCAGTCCGCCGGCGGTGAACACACCGCCGTATTCGAGTACTTTCATATGGCTTCGCCTCCGTTGGGGAGTATGTCCCCGGAAGGCGTGATTCAGTCCACATTTTTTGCTCGCCCAGCGCAGAAAACCCTTGACAGACCGTGCCGGGACTGCTATAGTATAAAAGCTGACAACAAAGTGGGCGCCATCTGGGCAGCCTCACCCGGCCGCGAAGGCGGTCCGCGGTCAATAAAACCCGCTCCCGTCTGGGAGATATGTGTGTTTTATGCGCGCGGATGTGTCTTGCATCCGTGCTTTTTTGTTCTCGGAGCGATCGCTCCCGATGCAACCAATGGAGGTGTGTTCGTATCGCAACTGCAAACTATCAGATCAACGAAGAGATCCGCGATAAGGAAGTCCGCGTCATCGGCGCTGACGGCGCTCAGCTGGGCATCATGTCCTCGGCCGCTGCGCTGGAGATTGCCGAGGGGAAGGACCTCGACCTCGTGAAGATCGCTCCGGGTTCCAACCCGCCGGTCTGCAAGATCATGGACTACGGCAAGTACCGTTTCGAGCAGGCCAAGCGCGAGAAGGAAGCCAGAAAAAATCAGCATGTGATCGAAGTCAAGGAGATCCGCATGTCGCCCGGCATCGGCGAGAACGACTTCAACACCAAGCTGAAAAACGGCCAGAAGTTCCTGCAGGGCGGCGACCGCCTGAAGGTGACGATCCGCTTCCGCGGCCGTGAAATGGCGCACACCAATATCGGTGAACAGCTCCTGCGTGACTTTGCCGCCAAGTGCGCGGACATTGCCAACCTCGACAAGCAACCCAAGCTGGAGGGACGCAATATGTCCATGTTCCTGTCGCCAAAGCCGCAGAACACCAATAATAAGAAGTAAGCAAACCAAGGAAGGAGAAAATACAATGCCCAAACTGAAATCTCACAGTGGCGCGAAGAAGAGATTCAATCTCACCAAGAACGGCAAGGTCAAGCGTGCCCATGCGTTCAAGAGCCACATTCTTACCAAGAAGGATACCAAGCGCTGCCGTCGTCTGCGTTCCACCACTTATGCGGATGCGACTACCGAAGCGACCATCAGAAAAATGATTCCTTATAAATAAGGATTGACCGCACAATAGGAGGAAACAACAATGGCAAGAGTTAAGGGCGCGATGATGACGCGCAAACATAGAAAAAAGATCCTCGGCCTGGCCAAGGGCTACTGGGGCAACAAGTCCCGCCACTATAAGATGGCCAACCAGCAGATGATGAAGTCCGGCCGCTACGCTTACGTCGGCCGCAAGCAGAAGAAGAGAGACTTCCGTCAGCTGTGGATCACCCGTATCAGCGCCGGCTGCAAAGCCAACGGCATGAACTACTCCACCTTTATGCACGGCCTGAAGCTGGCCGGCATCGACATGAACCGCAAGATGCTCTCCGAGACTGCGATTCATGACCCCGCTGCGTTCACCGCTCTGTGCGAGCAGGCGAAGGCTGCCCTGAACTGAGTTTCCAAGTTAAAAACCCCGCCATCCGACCGGATGGCGGGGTTTTTGTATGTTCTTCAGTCGACCTGCCGCGCCACGACCAGAAAGCGGCCGTTCGCCGTGTGGTAGGCACAGGTGGACAGCGTGAGCAGCCGGTCGCCGGGCCGGATGGTGATGCCGGTGTCATAGCACCGGTTTTGTTCGATGAACGCGAGGTACTGCGCAAACTGCTGCGCGTCCGTGCCGATGCAGTCATAATATCGAAAGGCGTCAGAGCCCTCAGCGGGGATTTCCGTTTCGATCGCGGCCACGACCTCATACGAATGGGAGGCGTAGAGCGTGTCAAACTGCACGATCGGGTGCGCAGCGCGAAATGCCGCATCCTTGTAGGAGATCAGCGAGCCGAACATGCTGCCGTCCTTCATGTGGTGGCCGTAGATGAGGATGTTGTCCGCCGTGCGCACATCGCAGTTTTCGGCGACATACAGCGTGCCGCGGTACGACCACTTGCCGTAGAAGTCCATGTGCAGGTACTTGCCCGGCGTGTCGGGGGCAAACATGACGACGTTGTTGATGTTGGTGCCGTCGATCCGCAGCCAGCCGATCGTATCCGCATTGTCGGCGGCAACTGCACGCACCTGCTCCATGGCCTCCGCACTGGCTGCGTCATGCGCGGCGGCGAGCGCCTCTGCGACAGCGCGGTCGCTGCGGTCACTGTGCCAGTACCAGCCGAGCACGCCAACGCAGACCAAGAATCCGACGATGCAGACGACGCGGATCACGATGAGAACGGTTTTTTTCATACAAAACTCCTGATAAGAAAATGGGCAGTGTCATTTGACGCTGCCCATTTTAACTGCATGAGAGTGAAGATCAGGCGCCGTGGTGCTTGCTCTTCCTGCGGTTGTAGTAGGTCGCAGCGAAGGTCGCCACGAAGATCACTGCCAGCGCAATGACCAGCCAGATCAGACGTGTGTCGCCGGTCTTGGGGGTGTTCGACTTGCTGCCATCCGGATTATTGCCATCCGGATTATTGCCGTCCGGATTGTTGCCGTCCGGATTGTTGCCGTCCGGATTGTTGCCATCCGGATTGTTGCCATCCGGACCATTCCCGTCCGGATTGTTGGGGTCGGTGCCGTTGCCGTTATCGCCGCCGTTATCGCCGCCGTTGTCGCCGCCGTTATCGCCGCCGCCGTTGTCGCCGCCGTTATCATTGCCCTCGCCGAGGATGACAACGATATTGATGTAGTGCAGACCGAAGTTCGTGGCAAACGCCTTGATGGTATTCGTGCCCTTGACATGGATGCCCGTTCCGCCGGGGTAGGT
>OIAS01000696.1_pt1 | contig 11081 bp, 6 predicted proteins | sample 1580811 | NCBI WGS metagenome assembly OIAS01 (sample SAMEA3882513, study PRJEB24775) | human gut metagenome | biome: human-associated habitat; feature: intestine environment; material: feces | place: Netherlands | collected 2009/2010
CGGTGACGGTGTCGGCAGCACCATAGTAGATGGTGATGCGGCCGGTGTCGGCATCCTGCAAGGTGGCGCAGGGGAAGCAGACGTTGGGCACGAAGCCACGCTCCTCATACCACTTTTCCGGGGTCAGCAGGAAGTTGCCGCAGCGGTACAGCACCTTGCTGGGCTCGTCCTTATCCAGAATGGCACCGCCGATGGAGTAGACGAAGCCATTGCAGGTGCCGGTAACGCCGTGGTAGAACAGCAGCCAGCCCTCGCTGGTCTCAATGGGGGCAGCACCGCCGCCGATCTTCACGCTCTCCCACCAGTTGGAGCCCTTGCTCATCACATGGCGGTGACGGCCCCAGAACTCCATATCCGGGCTCTGGCTCAGGAAGATGTCACCAAAGGGGGTATGGCCGCTGTCAGACGGGCGGCTCAGCAGGGTGTACATGCCGTTGATCTTGCGGGGGAACAGCACGGCGTTGCGGTTGAAGGGGATAAAGGGGTTCTCGATGCGGACAAAGGTCTTGAAGTCGGTGGTCTTGGCGATGCCGATGGACGCACCGTAGAAGTCCTGACACCAGATGATGTAGTAGGTGTCCTCCACCTTCACAAGACGGGGATCGTAGGCGTACACCGGCATAAACGGCTCGCCCTTTTCGTTGACGAAGGGGATCTTGTCCTTGTCAAAGTTCCAGTGGATGCCGTCCTCGCTGCGTCCCAGATAGATGTAGGGGATGCCATCGACCTGCTCGCCACGGAACACGCCGATGAACTTGCCCTCGTAGGGCACCACGGCACTGTTGAAGATGCGTGCCACCCCTTCCACAGGGTTGCGGTCGATGATGGGGTTCTCGCTGTACCGCCACACCGGGGCGGTAACGTCAGCGGGCTTTTCCTGCCAAGGGATGTTGGGCAGTGCGTCGCAGAACATTTTTACGTTGCTCATAAGATAAACTCCTGTAATAGAAGATTGTTTGTTTTCCTTCTGCTGTATTCTCCCGGCTCCTGCACAGAAACCGGGAGAAGCAGCAGATGATGAAGGAAAAATGTGGATGTCTTGAAAAGACTGTACTGGCCGAAAACGGCTTTCCTCTTGCGGTGCCCAGCGTCCACTTCGGCCCTTGGGCGGGCCTCGTGTCCTGCTGACCGCGGCGCCAAAAATTGCTCCCTGTTTCCGCCGCAGGCGGCGGTCGCAATTTTAGCCCTTCACAGCACCGGCAGCCATGCCGCTGTAGATCTGATCCTGACACAGCAGGAACACGATAAGGGCGGGGATGATGGTGATGATGACACCGGCGCAAATGTAGTTGTACTGGTTGCCCATGGGGCCGGAGAACACATACAGGGAGGTAGCAACCACCTGATACTTGGTCTTATCCTGCAGATACAGGTTTGCCATGTAGTATTCGTTGTAGGTGGACACACCCTTCAGGATGGCGCTGGTGACGATGGCGGGCTTCAGCAGGGGCAGCAGGATCTTGAAGAACACACCAAAGTAGGTGCAGCCATCCAGAATGGCGCTTTCGTCCAGCGTGGGGGAAAGGTTCTCGAAGAACTGCAAAAAGATATAGATGGTGATAACGTCCGTGCCCATCATCAGGATGATGTAGCCGGGCATGGAGTTTACCAGATGCAGAGCGGTCATGATCTGGTACACCGTGACCTGGGAGGCGATGCCGGGGATCAGGGTGGCAATGGTGAACAGGTTGCGGATCAGCTTGTTGCCGGGGAACTTGAACCGGTTCAGCACATAAGCCAGCATGGCGCTGATCATAATGCTGCCTACCAGCACGCAGATCAGGATAATAAAGCTGTTGAGGAACGCCTTACCCATGTTGGCCTTGTTCCATGCGATGATGAAGTTATCGAAGTTCAAAAAGTTCTTGGGCAGGGTGATGACGTTGGTGCTGGCATACTCTTCCTCCGTCTTAAAGGCGGTGAAGATACAGGACACGATGGGCACCAGTGCCACGAAAGCGGCAAAGATCAGCAGCACATACTTGCAGATATTGATGAGGATGCGCTTCATTTTGATTGCGTTCATACGTTCTGCCTCACTTTCACTTGGTTACGCCGCTGCTGCGGTTTTCCAGCCATTTTTCCACAGCCTTCTGGGCGTAGGTGACGATCACGATGAGCAGCAGCAGAACCACAGCCATGGCGGATGCAAGACCCACCTTCTGGTCGGTATGGGCGATCTTGTCCATGACCACGAAGTAGGTGGAGGTGTTGAAGCCGCCGCCGGTGACAACATAGGGCATCTCGAAGGCGGACAGTGCGCCGGACACCGAGATGATGAGGTTCAGCACCACGATGGTGCTGATGGAGGGCAGGATGATGTCCTTGAAGCGGTGCCATGCGTTGGCACCGTCGATCTCAGCAGCCTCGTACAGCACGGGGTCCACAGAAGCGATAGCACCGATGAACATGACGATGTTCTGGCCGATGTATTTCCAGATAGAGCAGGCCACCAGCACGACGTTGTTGATGGACTCATCCCGGAGCCAGAAGGGCAGCTTATCCACGTTGAAGCCCACCCAGCTCAGCAGGGTATCCAGCACAAAGCCATGGGTGAAGAAAAACTTGAAGATGAAGCCCACCGAGATGCCGCAGATGAGGCAGGGAAAGTACAGTGCACCCCGGAAGAACTTGCTGCCCTTGCACTTGAAGCTCAGGATGGTGGCAAACAGCAGCGCCAGCGCCATCTGCACCACCGAACCTACCATGTAGTAAAGGCTCAGGCTCAGAGCATGGAAGCAGTCTTTGCGGGTAAAGACCGAGATGTAGTTCTGCAGACCCACAAAGGTACGTCTGCCGATGTACTTCATTTTGAAGAAGCTGAACTCTACCATTTTGAAGAAGGGCAGATAGGTGAACATGAACAGCAGCACCAGCGGAACGAACAGGAACACCAGCGTGACGATGAGCTGCTGGCCGCGCATACTGTGAAAGTATTCGCTGAAGCTCTTGCGCTTTTTAGGCGCGGATACGGTTGCGGAAGATGCCATGTAAAAGACCTCCTTTCACCAAAAGCAGGGCGGACATGGGCCCGCCCTGCTGATTTATAACGATAGATCGATTACTGCGGTGCGCAGGCATCCACAGCTGCGTCCCATGCGGCGTTCCAGTCGGCCACGATGTCGTCCAGAGTCTCGTCGCCGTTGATGCCAGCCTCCACCACACGCATGACGTGGGTCTGGTCGGCATTCAGCATCAGCTCAGCCTCCTGCTGCACCTCGGTGGCAAGGTCTGCCAGCTCTGCGGGGGCGGGAGCATCCTCGACCAGGTCGATGCCGTCGAATGCCTTCAGGGTATCGGGGTATTCCTGGCTCTTCAGCACCGGCACACCGCCCTGATCATAAGCAAAGTTGGAGCTTTCGGTCAGCCACTTGATGTAGAGCATGGCAGCCAGCTTTTTGTCATCGGTGGTGTTCTTGTTCACACCGTAGCAGTAGTCTGCACCTGCGCTGGCGTATTGGGTACCCTTGACGGTGATGGGGAACGGCATATAGCCAATGTCGTCGGCGTGGTCACCGGCGGCCTGCATCTGCACGATGGCCCAGCTGCCCAGAACCATGGCACCGATCTGGCCGTTATTGATGCGGGGCTTAGAGCCCTCCCAGTCGGTGGTGGTGGGGTCGGCCTCGGTCAAGCCGCGCTTCACTGCTTCGTACAGGATGTAGTACACAGCGTAGGGACCCATATCGTCCGCACCCAGAATGCCCTTCTGGAACGGATCTTTGGTCTGGGGCATGGTAATGTTCATCCAGTTCGGGTCGCCGGTTGCGCCGCCGCTGGTGTAAGCATCCCATGCGGTCATGGTCCAGCCGGCGGCGTAGTTGGTGTACAGGGGATCAATGGAAGGATCGTAGTCCTTGATCTTCTGCAGGTCATCCAGGAACTCGTCCGGGGTCTTGGGCAGGGTGGTGATGCCGGCAGCCTCAAAAACCTTCTTGTTGTAGATGATGCCCTGTGCATTGCCGGTGGAGGGGATGCCGTACACGCTGCCGTTATAAGCGCGGTTGGAAGCGAAGTTGTACTCGTTCTCAATGTCGCTCAGTGCGCACAGAGGCTCAAAGTAGTCGCCCAACTCGGTCAGGGGGATGTTGGTGGGGATCATGCACAAATCACCCCAGTCGTTGGAAGTCAGACGGGTGGTCATGTCGTTGGCATAGTCGGTGATGCCCTCGTACTTGATGGTGATGTTGGGATACAGCTTCTGGAATGCGGCAACGTAGCCGTCAAAGGTGCCGTCCTCGATGAGGTCGGTGCGGTGGCTGACGAACTTCAGATCGGCCTTCAGGTCGGTGTTGTCGGTGCCAACGGTCAGCTCATTGTAAGCCTTTGCACCGTCTGCGCTGGCAGCGGAACCGGCGGTGCTGCCGGTGGAGCCGGCGGTAGAAGTGCTGCTGCCGCCGCAGGCGGCAAGAGCGGAGGCTGCGGCCAACACACCAGTGACCTTCAGGAAATTGCGGCGATTGATCTTACGCATAGGGATGTCCTCCTTCTTTAATGTGGAACCTTTTTCCGGGTTGCGAAAGCTTTTGTTAACTTGATTTAGCTAACTGCTTCCTTTCGCTTTTTGTGATTTAAGTATAGTCTTTTCACGATGCACTGTCAATATCACCAAAAAGATTCGGTGTTTTGGTGGCAATTCGGCGATTTTCTTGTGAAAACTGACCCGCAAATCCGGGATACAACACGAAAATTGAACTTAAAATGTTTTGTTAGCTAACAAAAATAGAGAAAATTAGCCTAAACAATGGTTAGCTTGAAGGCTTTCAAAGGTTTTTGTTGACGAAACTACCGAAAACTGTTATGCTAGTTATAAAGTTAATCAGAATTTTATTTACCTCATAACCAAATCAAGAAGAAAGCTGGTCAGGAACATGGCAAAAGCAGTACGCATGGCGGACATTGCACAGCGGCTGGGCATCAGCACCGTTTCCGTCTCCAAGGGTTTGGCAGGGAAGGAGGGCGTAAGCGCCGAGATGCGTGCCAAGATCCTTGCCACCGCCGAGGAGATGGGCTACCAGCCCCCCGCCCGGACCAACGCCCACCCCGGCGGCGAGAGCATCGGCATTCTGGTGGCAGACCGCTTTTTCAACGAGAATGCCTTTTATTCCAATCTGTACCGTGCCGTGTTGAAAGCTGCCACCGAGCAGGACATCTCGGTTCTGATGGAGATCGTTCTGCCGCAGGCAGAAAAAAGCTGCAATATGCCCACCTTCCTTGTAAACCGGAAAGTGGACGGCCTGATTTTTATGGGCGGGATCAGCCGCCGCTACCTTGCTACGGCGGTGCAGACCGGGGTGCCCTTTATGCTGCTGGACTTCTACGACGATGCCATTGCCGCCGACTGCGTGCTCAGCGACAACACCAGCGGCAGCTACACGATGACCGAGCACCTTATCTCCACCGGGCGGCGGAACATCGGCTTTGTTGGCAGCGTGCTGTCCACCAGTTCCATCATGGACCGGTATCTGGGCTACGTCAAGGCGATGCTCCGTGCCGGTCTGCCCATCCGGGACGACTGTCGGCTGGAGGACCGGGACGATCAGGGTAAGTTCGTGCCGTTCTCTCTGCCTCATGAAATGCCGGACGCCTTTGTCTGCAACTGCGATGCGGTGGCCTATAATCTGGTGGAGATCCTCAAGCGCAACGGCTACCGGGTGCCGCAGGATGTGGCAGTGACCGGCTACGACGACTACCGCTACTCTACCATTTGCAGCCCCCAGCTCACCAGCTACCGGGTGGACTTGGACGGCATGGCAAAAACGGTGGTGGCGCAACTGCGCCGCAAAATGGCGCATAAGCCTGCCATTGCTCCCACCGTCATCGTGCCCGGCGGCTTTGTAAGAAGAGAATCTACCTGATAAAAAGGGGCTGATGCACGAAGGTTTGTGCATCAGCCCCTTTAGCGGAAAATATAGTTTATATTGGGGATGCCGGAGCGTCTGCGGACGCTCCGACATCCCGTTTTCATTTTTTACAGGATCGTTCTCAGAAAGGCGGTCAGAACCTTTGCCGCCTGCCGGTGGTTCTCTGCGCCGGGGTGCTGCCGGGCACCCACGGTTTCCGGCGTGGTGTTGGGCAGCTCCAGCAGATAGACAGAGCTGTCTCCGGTAATGGCCTTGTACTGCTCCATGCCCTGCCGCAATACCGGCAGCAGCTCGCTGCCCAGCATCCCGATGCACCACACCAGCTTTGCCCCGGGGTTCTTTGCCCGGAGCAGCGTCAGGAAATGCTGTACACCATTTGCCACTTTTTGGGCGTCCGCAGGATGGAAGTCTCCGTTGGAGAGCCGCCGCATCTGGTGGGGCTTGCCAGTGGCAGGGTCTTGCCACGGCGGGTTATCAAATGCGCCCGTGTCGTTGGTGCCCAGGTTGACGATGACGGCATCCGGTTTCCATGCAGCAAAATCGTTTTCCTGCTGTGCGCCAAGGGCGGCATTGCGCTGCCCCATCGCTACACCGCACACCTGCGTATAGTAGGGCGGCATCACATGGCGCACATCGTTGTCCCAGCCGGTCACGAGACCCCAGCCACTTTGCGAGATGCAGCGGTATTCGGCTCCCAGTGCATCGGCGGTCAGGCGGCCGTAGTGGTTCTCCGCAGAGAAAAAGGCTCCCACCCAGTCCTCCTCCGGCTTGGCTCCGATGGCACCCTCGCCGCTGGTGATGCTGTCGCCCACAAACTCCAGCCGATACTGCGGCTCCGGCAGGGGCAGAAAATCGCCGCCTGCATATTCCAGCCCGGTGATCTGCAACAGATGCGCCGGGTCATCATGCATGGCCTGCACATCCTTTAGCAGCCGGACGTGCTTTGCCTTGCCCGGTGTCATGCCCCGGAAAAGACAGACCCGGCTTTTGCCGGGGTTCACGGCAAACCGTGCCACCCATGCGCCGTTCAGCTCCACGCTGACCCACGGCTCTACCACTTCATAATCGGCGAAAAGATCCACCCACAGCTCACTGCCGGTAAATTCCAGCTCCATGCCGCTGGCCGTCCAGAACAGGGTCAGCGGGTCACGCCCGGTGTGCCGCCCCAGTGCCCGCACCTGCGGCAGCTGGGTCAGCGTCGCAGTTGTAAGTTGCTCCATTTTCTGTTCCCTCCCGTTGGTTTTTGCTTGAAGCATAGCAGATTCTACCCAAAATCGCAAGCTAAATGCGTAAGCTAACAAAAACCTAAAATTTAGTTTAGCCTTTGCTCCTCCCGGTGCAGGGGCTTTTTTCAGGTCAGGTTGACCAGTGCTTTGCCCCTCTCCTTGTACCATACGCTGAAAATGAAACGGCATATTGACGGAACTTCCAAAACTGTCTTATACTTATTGCGCAATCTGACGTTGATTTTTGAGAAAACGAGGAAGATGTCATGGAGCTGAAACATAACTTTTACGGGGTGAATTTTGCACCCTTTCCCCGGCGGGGCGTGTTGAATAGCGAGACTGCCCACCGCAGCATGACAGCCATGGTGGAAGCCACCGCCGCCAACTGGGTCATCCTGTCGCCCTCTGGAATACAGTCTGGCCCTTATAGTGAGGAGATCGACTGGAACACCGATGCCACCCCCACAGACGAGGAGCTGTGCAGTGCTATCCGCTTTGCCAAGCAGTTGGGCTTGCAGGTGGCACTGAAGCCCACCGTCAACTGTGCCAACGGCGTGTGGCGCGCATCAGCTTTTTTGACCACGATGTGCCCTGCGAGACCCAGTGGAGCGGATGGTTTGCCAACTACACCGCCTTCCAGACCCACTACGCGGCTCTTGCCGAAGCTGAAGGCTGTGGGCTGTTCCTGACTGGCTGCGAAATGACCATGACCGAGCACAGGGAAACGGAGTGGCGCGCCCTCATTGCCGCCGTGCGGCAGCAGTACCACGGCCCGGTGAGCTATAACTGCGATAAATACGGCGAGGACCATGTAAACTGGTGGGATGCGGTGGACTGCATCGCTTCCAGCGGCTACTACCCCCTGAAGGACTGGGAAAACCAGCTGGACCGTATCGAGGCGGTGAGCCAAAAATACAAAAAGCCCGTCCTCTTCAGCGAGGCAGGCTGTATGAATATCACCGGCTCTTCTGCCGTGCCCAACAACTGGGAGTTGAAGGGAACGCGGAACGATCTGGAGCAGGCAGATTGGTATGAGGCAATGTTTTCCGCCTGCGCCAAGCGTCCGTGGGTCATGGGCTTTGGCGCGTGGGACTGGCCTGCCGACACCAGAGCAGTCAGTGCCTACGCCGTGTCCGGCCGTCCGGCGGCAAAAATTATCCATAGTGCATATCAGGGAGGAGTTTTAGAATGAATACGTCTAATTTTGCTCGTTTGAAAGAACTGTTCCGCCGTGCCGCGGCAGGGCAGGAGTTGACCATCGGCTTTCTGGGCGGTTCCATCACCCAGGGCAGCCTTTCCACCCAGCCCGGTAATGCCTACGCTTTCCGGGTGTACCAGTGGTTCGTGGATACCTTTCCGCAGTCGAAGTTTCACTATGTCAACGGCGGCATCGGCGGCACCAGCTCCCACTATGGCGTTGCCCGTGCCGTGACCGATGTGCTGATGTACCAGCCGGATTTTGTGGCGGTGGATTTCAGCGTCAACGATCTGGAAGTCCCCTTCCGGCAGGAGACTTATGAGGGCGTTGTCCGCAAGCTGCTCACATGGCCCTCCCACCCGGCGGTGGTGCTGCTGAACAACATTTATTACGATACCGGCGAGACGTCACAGGACGAGCACAACGCCGTGGGCGACCACTACGGTGTGCCCCACGTCAGCATCCGGGACAGCATTTACAAGGATCTGCGTGCCGGTAAGTATGCCAGCCGCACCCTGTTGAGCCCCGATGGGCTGCACCCCAACGATTACGGTCACGGTCTGGTGGCAGGGGAGATCATCAAGCTGCTGGAGGAAGTCAACGCCCACCGGGAAGAACCAGAGCAGGAGCCTGCCTTCCCGGCACCGCTCACCGCCAACGCCTACGAGAACGCCCGGCGGCTGACCATCCGGGAGCTCTCCCCCAAGCTGGAGGGTTTCCGGGCAGACCCGGAGGAAAAGCTGGGGCATCTGGACCACTGGAAAAACGGCTGGATCGGCCAGAGGCCCGGGGATAAGATCACCTTTGAAGTGGATGCCTCCTGCATTGCAGTGCAGTACCGCAAGACCATCCGCCGCCCGGCGCTGCGGGCACAGCTGGTGCTGGACGGCGACACCGCCCACGCCGCTGTGCTGGACGGCAACTTCGATGAGGATTGGGGCGACTGCCTGTATCTCCAGCCCATTCTCCACCATGGTGAGCAGAAGACCCATACCGTGGAGATCACCATTCTGCCCACAGAAGATGAAACTCCCACGGAGTTCTACCTCATGGCTCTGATTACGGCGTGATGCTGAATGCCCCTTCTGGATTTGATTTTGGTGTGCGGCCGCTCAAACCAATACCGTCAAGCCGGTGGGGGATAGGGTGATTTTATTTGTCGGGAAGTAAGTGCACGGTTTCTGCACGGATTTTGCACGGTTTCAAAACGTGCAGAGGGTGCTTCTCGGTGCAAAATCCGACAAGGGATGCAGAAATTACCGGGCGAAAAATCACGTTGCTTTGTTCTAAAATAACGATGACTCGAAACTTCCAGAAATTGAGACGAACCGGCGGCTTGCTCTCTTAATCAGTGGGCCCAGGGTTCGAGTCCCTGGAGGTGCACCAGATATTGAACGTCAAATCGAAAGATTTGGCGTTCTTTCTTTATGTAGGAAAGCGGCTGCACACTTTCTGCACACCGTTTGCACATTTGCCCGAATCGGGGGCTTTTCTGCGCAAGGTTTGCACAGCCTGCTTTCCTTTGCATAAAAAGAAGAGAAGTTAGGCGAACAAGGCTCTCGTCAATTCTCTGCGTTCGTCTGCGTCCATCAGCCGGATGGCTTCAAGGATCTCCTTACCGGAGATTTTTGTTGCCGCCGGCTTTTCGTTTTGCCGGGGCTGAGGTGCTGCCGGGGTCAGGTCTTGGGAATAGAAGTTCGCTTCGATCTTCTCGGTCAGCTCCAACCGGGGCTTGTCCTGCGTGTGGGCGTAGGTGTCCATCAGGACAGATGCCGTTGCATGACCTGTGTTGCCCTGCACCGACTTGAAGTCACCGTCAGACTGCAAAAGCTGGTAGGTGGCACTGAAGTGCCGCAGACCGTGGAACACGATCTGTTCAAACTCTGGATGCTCGGCTCTCCACAGGCGGTACCATTTTGTCAGCAACTCCGGCGCGATGGGCAGGCCGTCCGGGAGACGAAACAGCTGACCGCAGTTGCTGTACTTCTCCGGAGCGTTCTGCTCGTCCTGTTTGAGCTTTTCAAGCCATGCTTGAAGTTCCTCTTTCAGAGGTTTGGTCATATACAGGATGCGGTTGGACTTTTTGGTCTTGGGCTTTTTCAGGATAAGAGAGGACTTGCTGCCCTCACGCCTGTCCGGGAAGGTGTAGTAGACCTGCTTGGGGTCGAGCTTTTCCAGAGCGTCCTTGTTGGCTCGCTGCATGGTCTTGCTGACCGAGATGGTGCCACGCCCATCGGTGGCATCAAAGTCCAGATCACTCGGCTGCAAGCCGAGAATTTCGCCCTCACGGAGCGAAAGGATCATGCTCATGTGCACCGCCAGATGCAGGGCAGGGTTCTCGATGGTTTGCAATGCTGCCAGCATGGTTTTCTCGTCCCAGATGGTGCGTTCCTCGATGTTGACCTTGGGTGCATCACGGGGCAGGGGAATCTTGTGGATCAAGTCCCATTCCACCGCATAGGAGAACGCCGTTTTCAGCAGCGTGTGGACTTCGTGGATAGAGGTGCTGGACAGCAGCCGCTTCTTCTGCTTCTTGGTCAGATCCTGCTTGATACCCTTCACATACTGCCCGCAGGGGGTCTTGGCAAGGGTGGCGTAGAACTTCTCGATGTCGTAGGTGCGCAGCTCCTGCACCTTCCGTTTACCGATATATGGCACGATCAGGTTCTGCACCATCGCTACGGACTGGGTGTAGGTCTTGGGGGACCATTTGTGCTTGGTAGACTGGATCGGAATCCATTTGTACAACATCTCCTCCACCGTCATGGTGTCGGGGACAAGGAATGTGCCGTC
>OIAS01000701.1_pt1 | contig 11047 bp, 7 predicted proteins | sample 1580811 | NCBI WGS metagenome assembly OIAS01 (sample SAMEA3882513, study PRJEB24775) | human gut metagenome | biome: human-associated habitat; feature: intestine environment; material: feces | place: Netherlands | collected 2009/2010
CGCTTATGTGCTGAAACAGCCGAAAATCCTTATTTCAAGCGGTTTTCGGGCATAGAAAAAGTCCACCGTAATTCTATCAAAATTACGGTGGACTTATGGCGGAGAGTAAGGGATTCGAACCCCTGTGGCGTTGCCGCCTAACGGTTTTCAAGACCGCCCCGTTATGACCACTTCGGTAACTCTCCAGATATGCAGATAGAGAAACAAGACGCCGAAATCGGCGTCTTGTCTTTTGGCGGAGAAGGAGGGATTTGAACCCTCGCGCCGCTTATCACAGCCTACTCCCTTAGCAGGGGAGCCCCTTCGGCCACTTGGGTACTTCTCCAAGCCGAATTCCATTTCCAATATGGACGCGCGCCAGCGCGCTGCATTATAGTAGCATATTCGGCAGCGGATGTCAACTTGTTTTTTGGTTGACACCGCGCGCAAAATGCGTTATAAGTGTGCCAGAACAAAGGAGATACGTCTATGCACTACACATCCATACTTTTTGACCTCGACGGCACGCTGCTCGACACGCTCGGCGACCTGACCGCCGCCATGAACCGCACGCTCACCCACCACGGTCTGCCGGAGCGCACGCGGCAGCAGATGCGCACCGCGCTCGGCAACGGGGCACGGCGGCTGATGGAGTTGTCCGTCCCGACAGGCACGGACAGCGCGCTGTTCGAGACGCTGCTGGCGGAATACAACGCCGACTATGCCGCCCACTGCCGCATTGAGACCGCCCCCTACCCCGGCGTCGCCGCGCTGCTGCGCACGCTGCACACGCAGGGGCGCAAGCTCGCCATCGTGTCCAACAAGCCGGACGAGGCCGTGCGCGCACTGCGTGCGGATTTCTTCGCCGACGCAGTCCAGATCGCTGTCGGCGAGACGGCAGCCATCCGGCGCAAGCCGGCGCCGGACATGCTGCTGGCCGCCATGGAACAGCTCGGCGCCGCCCCTGACAAGACGGTCTTTGTCGGCGATTCCGAGGTCGACATTGCCACGGCGCGCGCGGCAAATCTGCCGTGTATCAGCGTGCTGTGGGGCTTTCGTGACCGGGACGTGCTCGAGCGCGCCGGCGCGCAGCAGTTCGCCGCCGACATCGCGCAGCTGCAGGCGCTTCTGGGCTGAAAAAAATCCGCTGGGATCAACCAGCGGATTTTTTATGCCATCCTGCGGCGCAGAAACTTCAGCTTTGTCTCCGAGATGAGGATGGCAACGAGGATCAGCGCGAAGCCGACGATCACGCGCGGCTCCAGATGCTCGTGATAGAACGCAACGGAAAACAGCGTGCCGAACACGCTCTCGAGCGTGAGCAGCAGCGCCGCCGTCGTGGGCGGGGTATACTTCTGCCCGAATGTCTGGAGCAGAAAGCACAGGCCGGTGCACATGACGCACAGGTAGCCAAGACGCAGCCACACATCCGCCGGGATCTCCTCAGGCGCAGGCGCGGCGAACGGTGCCGTGACCCAGCTGAGCACGGCTGCCACAGCAAACTGCACGAACGAGAGCAGCACCGGGCTGCGCCCTCTGGCCGCACTGGCGGTGGCGATGATGTGCAGCGCGTAAAACACGCCGCTGAGGATCGTCAGCCCCTCGCCGCGGCCGATGCGCAGGTCGCTCTGCAGGGACACGAGCCCCATGCCGCACAGGCACAAAAGCGCCGCCGCGAGGTTGTACCGGTCCGGCCGCCGCTTATGGATCAGCCACCAGAAAAACGGCACGAACACGCAGTACGTCGCCGCGAGAAAGGCGTTTTTCCCCGGCGTGGTGTGCACGAGGCCATACGTCTGAATGGTGTAGGCCAGGTACAGGCACACGCCCATGCACGCCCCACCGGTGAGATAGCCGCGGTCGAGCCGGCGCAGGCTCCGGATACTGATGAGCGCCATGAGCATGGCCGCACCGGAAAAGTGGATGGCCAGCAGCCACAGCGCGGGGACGGTGGCAAGTGCGTCCTTCATGATTGTGAACGAACTGCCCCAGAGGAGCGTCGTCACGATCAGGGCGAAGCGGCCGAGACGGGTATAAGCATGGCTTGCGCCGGGGTCAGGCATAGAGATCAGGGTTCCTTTTTCATGAATTGTCCGGCCGCGCGCATCATGAGGCGCTTGGTGCCGGCGGTCTCAAATTCCACCTCGAGCAGCGCATCGCCGCCCATAGGCTGGATCTTCGAGACGACACCGGAGCCAAACGCGCGGTGCGTGACCCGGTCGCCGATGGCGAAGGCAGGGGCAGCTTTGCCCGCCGGCTTTGCCGCGGGCGGCGCGGGCCGCACGGGCGGCTTGCGCCGCGGCTCCGGCGCGGAGACCGTATAGGCACGCGGCGCGCTCTGGCGCGGCGGGTACTGCTGCTGGTCGCGGCTGGGCTCGGAATAACCGTAGCCGCGCGGGACGTTGAGCTTCTGAATATCTTCCTCCGGGATCTCCTCAACGAAACGGGAGACGCGGTTGGCCGTCGTGCGGCCGAAGAGCATACGCTGGCGGGCGCACGTGAGGATGAGGTGCTCACGCGCGCGGGTGAGCGCGACGTAGCACAGCCGGCGCTCCTCCTCCATTTCGTCCGGCTCGCCGATGCAGCGCAGGCCGGGGAAAATACCCTCCTCGCAGCCGACGATGAACACCGTCGGGAACTCCAGACCCTTGGCCGCGTGCATGGTCATGAGCGTGACGCAGTCCATGGACTGGTCGTAGTTATCGAGGTCGGTATAGAGCGCGACCTCGTCGAGGAAGCCCGCGAGCGTGGGGTTATCGGCCTCCTTGGCGAAGGCAATGATGTTCGACTTGAGCTCCTGCACGTTCTCGATGCGGGCGGCGTCCTCGGCCGTGTTCTTTTCCTCGAGCGCGCGGACATAGCCGCTGCGCTCCACGACGAGGTCGTAGAGTTCGTCCGGCGGCATGGTTTTGGCCGCGGCCTGCAGCTCCTCGATCAGGATGGCAAACTGGCGCAGGCGCATCTGGCTGCGCTGCAGCTCGGGATAGGCGTCCGCGTGGCGGATGACTTCAAAGAGGCTCGCCTGCTGTTCATGTGCGAGCTGCGCGGCCGTTTCGACCGTGCGCGCGCCGATGCCGCGGGCCGGGGTGTTGATGATGCGCGTCAGGCGCAGGTCGTCGCCCGGCGTCTGGATGACGCACAGGTAGGCCAGCATGTCCTTGACCTCCGCACGGTCGAAAAAGCGCGTGCCGCCGATGATACGGTACGGGATGCCGTTGCGCTTGAAGGCATATTCGAGCTGGTTGCTCTGCGCGTTCATGCGGTAGAGCACGGCGTGGTCGCGGAAGTTCATGCCGTGGCCAAAGTCGTCCATGATCTTCGTGGCGACATAGCGCGCCTCGTCGTTCTCATTTGTGGCGCAGTAGAGCGTGAGCGGGTCACCGGCTTCGGCCTTCGTCCAGAGCGTTTTGCCCTTGCGGCCGGTGTTGTTGGCGATGACGTGGTTGGCCGCGTCCAGGATGCGGCCGGTGCTGCGGTAGTTCTGCTCGAGGCGGATGGTGCGGGCATTCTTGTACTGCTTTTCAAAGTTGAGAATGTTCTCGATCGTCGCGCCGCGGAACTTGTAGATGCTCTGGTCATCGTCGCCGACGACGCAGATATTGCCCCAGCCGTCGGCCAGCAGGGCCGCGAGCTGGTACTGAAGGTTATTCGTGTCCTGATACTCGTCGATGAGCACGTAGCGGAAGCGGCGCTGCCAGTGCTCGCGCACGTCCTCGTGCTCGTCGAGCAGGCGGACGGTGTTGTAGATCAGGTCGTCAAAATCCATCGCCCCGGCGGAAAACAGGCGCTGCCAGTAGGTCTGGTACACCTCGCCGATGCGGATGCTGCGCGGGTTGTGCGTCGCCTGCGCGCGCGCCAGATACTGCTCCGGCGTGATGCCGGAATCCTTGGCGCGGCTGATCTCCGTGAGCACGGCGCGGTACGGAAACGCCTTCTCGTCGAGATTCATCTCCTTGAGAATGCGCTTGACGACCGCCTGACTGTCCGACGTGTCATAGATCGTGAAGCTGTTGGGATAGCCGAGCTTGTCGGCGTCCCGCCGCAGGATGCGCACGCACGCGGAGTGGAACGTCGAGGCCCAGATGTCCGCCGCGGCCTCGGGGCCGAGCATGCGCTCGATGCGGTCCTTGAGCTCGTCGGCCGCCTTGTTCGTGAACGTGATGGCGATGATGCGCCACGGCTCGACCGGCTCGAGCGCCGCCGCCCGCTGCGCGCGCCGGCGCTCGTCTGGCGTCAGATCCGTGCGCTCGAGCAGCGCGAGGTCCGCCTCTGTCGCCGTGTCCGGCACCTCGTCGGTGTCCGACCCGCGGCCGTACTGGATGAGATTTGCGATCCGGTGGATGAGCACCGTAGTTTTACCGCTGCCGGCGCCGGCCAGCAGCAGCAGTGGGCCTTCCGTGGCCAGGACCGCTTTTCTCTGCATATCGTTCAGGTTTGCGAAGTCCGCCTCGATGAAGCGTCTGCGCGCCTGCACATAGCGTTGTTCAAAAGTCATGGTAGTATTCATAGCGTCTGATTTTAACACATTTTCCCCCGGGAAACAAGGCCCGCATCTTCCAACGCGGAGATTGACAACCACAGGGTGCGGAAGTAAAATAAAGAAAAAATTCGATGATCGAGGTGCATCTTATGGACATCATCTGGCATGGCCACTCCTGCTTTGAGCTGGTCTCCGGCGGCTACAGCGCCGTCATCGACCCATTTCAGGACACCAGCGTCGGCACGGCCTATCCCCACGTGCGGCTGACGGCGGACGCCGTCTATATCAGCCACGAGGACCGCGACCACAACTTCCGCGAGGGCGTCACGCTGCGCAGCACCGGCAAGGCGAACCCGTTTGCCGTCACGGAGCTGGAGACGTACCACGACATCATGCGCGGCCGTCTGCGCGGCATGAACACCGTGCGCATCTTCGCCGCCGAGGGCATGCGCGTGGCGCATCTGGGCGACCTGGGCGCGAAGCCCACGCCCGAGCAGATGCAGCAGCTGCAGGGACTCGACGCGATGATGATCCCCGTCGGCGGCATCTACACGATCGAGCCGGACACCGCCTACTACCTCTGCGAGCAGCTGCAGCCGCGCGTCATCATCCCGATGCACTTTCAGGCGCCCGGCCACAGCAACCACCGCCTGCGCGCGCCGGAGGACTTCACCGGCATCTTCGAGGGCAACGGCGCAAATGTCCAGCGCTACGACACCAACCGTATGACGCTCACGCCGGACACACCGGCGCAGGTCGTCATCTTCCGCCGCCCGGAATAAAACACGATACGACAAAGCCGCCGCTCCCCATCAGGGAGCGGCGGCTGTTCTTTCCGCAATTATTTCAGAATGTCCTTCAGCTCATGCATACCATGGTTGGTAGTGACGACGACCACGCGGTCGCCGAGCTCGATGGCGTCGTTGCCGGACGGGACGCGGCACTTGCCGCGGCGGATGATCGAGGCGACGAGCACGGAGTCCTTGAGCTTGAGCGCCTTGAGCGGCACATCGAGAAACTGGCTCTCGGCGCGCACGATGAATTCCAGCGCCTCGGCCTGTCCGTCAGCCACCATGCGCAGCGTCTCCACGCCGCTGCTGTGCGCGGAGTTCTGCATCCAGCGGACGTACTCCACGATGCGGCCGGCCGTCACGTCCGCCGGCTGAATGATCGTCGTCAGGCCATACGATTCCGCGAGTTCGATGAAGTTATCCTCATCCACCTTTGTGACGATCTTCGGCACCTGCTCGTGATAGGCAAAGGAGGAGATGATGAGGTTCGTCTCGTCCGACTCCGTGAGCGTGACGAGCGCGTCCGCCTCCGGCAGGCCCTCCTCACGCAGGACGTCCGGCTTCGTGCCGTCGGCGCAGATGATGGTCGCCTCCGGCAGGATCGTTTTCATGACGCGGCAGCGGGCCGGGTCGCGCTCGATGATCGTCGAGTGGATGTGCATACGCGCCAGCTCCAGCGCCAGCCGCTCGGCAATGCGGCCGCCGCCGATGATGATGACGCTCTCGGCCTCGTGGCGGAACTCGCCAATCTTGCGAAACAGCTCATGCAGCTCGTGCGGCGCGCCGACCACGGTGACATAGTCGCCGGCGGCGAGCACAAAGTCGCCGTTCGGGATCGTAACGCTGCCCTCGCGCTCCACGGCGCAGATGAGGATGCCGTCGCTGTAGCGGCCGCGGAAATCGTTCAGGCGCAGGCCGTCGAGCTTGCTGCCCTCGCGCAGCTTGAACTCCACGAGCTCCACAAGGCCGTTGGCAAACGGCTCGACCTTCGTGGCGGCCGGGAAACGCAGCGTGCGCGAGATCTCCTTGGCGGAGGTGCGCTCGGGGTTGATGGACAGACTCAGCCCCAGCTCGTCTTGCAGCAGCGCCACGTCCTGATAATACTCCTCGTCGCGCACGCGCGCGATCGTATGCGTAGCGCCGAGCTTGCGCCCGACCATGCAGCTGATGAGGTTCGTCTCGTCCGAGGTCGTCGCGGCGATGAGCAGGTCGGCGTCCGCAACGTTGGCAATACGCAGCTGATCCACATTCGCGCGGCCCTCGACCACGATCACATCCAGCGTGGAAGAGATATAGGCAGCGCGCTCCGGGTCACTCTCGACGACGGTGATGTCATGCCCTTCTGTCAGGAGCTGCTCCGCAATGGCATAGCCCACGCGGCCAGCGCCCACGATCACAATTTTCATATTCCAAGCTCTCCATTTATCATGTTCAGGCCCCTTATCCGGGCAGGCAAATATTATAGCAGACATTCCCCAATGTTTCAACAGCAGACGCAGGGAAATTGTATCGGGTTTGTTTGTGAATAAATAGTTAAAATTCTGCAAAACCGGCGCGCCGGCGCTTGACGGATGCCCGTGCGGCGCTTATCATTATGTCCTAATACTTTTTTAATTAGTATCTAAGGCTGCGCCGCCGCGCGGCATCCATATAAAGGAGTATCCCACCCATGCTGGAACTGAAGAACATCACCAAAGTCTACGAGGCCGGCACGACGCAGGTCGAAGCACTCAAGGGCATCAACATTGCCTTTCGTGAAAACGAGTTCGTTGCGATCCTGGGCCAGTCCGGTTGCGGCAAGACCACGCTGCTGAACATCATCGGCGGCCTGGACCGCTACACCTCCGGCGACCTCATTATCAACGGCCGCTCCACAAAGGAGTACGACGACCGCGACTGGGACACGTACCGCAACCACTCCATCGGCTTTGTCTTTCAGAGCTACAACCTCATCCCGCACCAGAGCGTGCTGGCCAACGTTGAGCTCGCGCTGACGCTCTCGGGCGTCTCCGGTGAGGAGCGGCGCGCGCGCGCCGTCGAGGCACTGGAAAAGGTCGGCCTGGGCGACCAGCTCGACAAAGCGCCGAACCAGATGTCCGGCGGCCAGATGCAGCGCGTGGCCATCGCGCGCGCCATCGTCAACAACCCCGACATTCTGCTCGCCGACGAACCGACCGGCGCGCTCGACAGCGAGACGAGCGTGCAGATCATGAATCTGCTGCAGGAGATCGCAAAAGATAAGCTCATCATCATGGTCACGCACAACCCGGAGCTGGCATCGAAATACGCCACGCGCACCGTGCGCCTGCTCGACGGCAAGATCGTCGGCGACGATAACCCCTGCACGGAATCCGAGACGTCCGCACCCGTGACGGTCAAGGTCAAGGAGCACACGTCCATGAGCTTTGCAACGGCCATGAGCCTGTCGCTGCACAACCTTATGACGAAAAAGGCCCGCACCCTGCTCACCGCATTCGCCGGCTCGATCGGCATCATCGGCATCGCGCTCATTTTGTCGCTCTCGCACGGCTTTCAGTCCTACATCGACACCGTGCAGGAGCAGACGCTCTCGTCCTACCCGCTGACGATCGAGGCAAACCCCGTGGACATGTCCGGGATGCTCTCGGCCATGTCGGGCGCAAAGGATGACAGTGCGGATGCGCACGACCTCGATAAGGTCTACGCCAACACGGTCATGTACAGCATGCTCAACTCCATGGTCAGCAGCGCGACCGGCCAGTCAAACAACCTGCCGGAGTTCAAGAAATATCTCGAAAACCCCGACAACAAGATCCACGACTATATCAGCGGCATCCAGTACACGTATGACATGGGCTTCGCCGTCTATACCGAGGATCCCAACGGCACCGTCATCAAGGCCGACACGACCGAGCTGCTGCAAAACGTCATGAAGTCCATGTACGGCGGCGACTACTCGTCCTACTTTGACTCCATGGGCGGCTTCTACTCCGGCTTCAACGTCTGGCAGGAGCTGCTGTCCGGCGAGGACGGCGCGCTCGTGAGCGCCTCGACGCAAAACCAGTACGACGTGATCTATGGCTCCTGGCCGCAAAATTACAACGAGGTCGTGCTCGTTGTGGACAAAAACAATGAAATTTCCGACCTGACGCTCTACGCCCTCGGGCTCGAGAGCATGGACGACATCAGCAACGCCATGATGCAGTCCATGAACAAAAAGCAGATCGACACGACGCAAAGCAGCTGGAGCTATGAAGATCTGTGCGGCCGCAGCTTCAAGCTCATCCTCCCGTCGGAGGGCTATGTGGCCAGCGGCTCCGGCTACACGGACATCAGCCAGACGGCCGACGGACTGCGCCAGCTCTACAACAACGATTCCGTGGGCGTGCAGCTCAAGATCGTCGGCATCGTGCGCCCGGCCAAGGGCAGCGTGACCAGCAGCACCTATGGTTCCATCGGCTACACCTCCGCCCTGACGGACTACGCCATCGAGCAGGCCGACAGCACCGAGATCATCCAGAAGCAGCTGGCAAACCCGGACGTGGACGTGTTCACCGGCTCTGCGTTCCCGAACGCCGCGACCGCCACGACCGACCAGAAAGTTGCCGCCGCGCAGGCCTATCTCAACAAGCTGAGCGTGGACGACCGCGCGACCGTCTACCGCAAGTGCATGACCACGCCAGACGACACCACGCTTGACGCCGCGCTCACACAGACCATGGAGACCTTCACCCGCGACGACGCCAAAGAGATGGCCGACAACGGCGTCTTTGAGGCCAGCGGCAAAACGGCGCAGCAGATGAAGGAAATGATCGACGCCATGGACGACGAGACGTTTATCCGCTTCTTCCGGCCGTATATGCGCGCGATTCTCTCCATGCAGATGCAGCAGGAGACCGTCAAGGCCTACAGCGGCATGACCTCGCAGGAAGTCATCTCCGCCATCAGCGCCAAAGGCATCAGCAGCAGCCAGTATGCGGATGTGTACGACAACTACGTCGCCTCGTCGGCCAGCGGTTCGACCTACAACAGCAACCTGAAAAAGCTCGGCTACGTCGATAAGGACTCCCCCAGCGCCATCAACATCTACGCCTCGAGCTTTGAGAACAAGGATCAGATCTCCGCGTGCATCGACGACTACAACGCCGACGCCGCCGAGGACGATCAGATCAGCTACACCGACTATGTCGGCCTGCTCATGAGCAGCATCACGACGATCATCAACGCCATCAGCTACGTGCTCATCGGCTTCGTGGCCATCTCGCTCGTCGTGTCGTCGATCATGATCGGCATCATCACCTATATCTCCGTGCTCGAGCGCACGAAGGAGATCGGCATCCTGCGCTCCATCGGCGCAAGCAAGCAGGACATTTCGCGCGTGTTCAACGCCGAGACGCTCATCGAGGGCTTCACAGCCGGCGTGATGGGCATCCTGTGTACGCTGATTTTGCTGATCCCCATCAACCTCATCGTGCACCATCTGACCGGTCTGCCGACCCTGAGCGCCATTTTGCCGGTCCTCGGCGCGATCTTGCTGATCCTCATCAGCATGGCGCTGACGTTCATCGCGGGCCTCATCCCGTCGGGCATGGCAGCGAAAAAAGACCCGGTCGTCGCCCTGCGGACCGAATAAGGCCAAAACGCATATTTCCACCACCTCCGTGCAAACTAGGAGCAGCCTACATTTGCACGGAGGTTTTGCATTATGAAGCAGAAAATTCTTGCGGCCGTGTGCGCGCTGGTGCTCTGCGCAGCACTCGTCCCGGCCGGCTTTGCCGAGCAGGCCGCGGCCGACACCGCGCCCGTGGCCGAAAATCTGGAGCTGACCACATTCCGCAACACATCCATCGGCGGCACACTGAGCGCAAATGCGCCCGACGGCAGCCCGCTCACCTTCCGCATCACGACCGAGCCCATCAAGGGCACGGTAACGCTCACCGACAGTGGCACGTTCGTCTATACCCCCGCCGACGGCAAGCGCGGGCGCGACTACTTCGGCTTCCGCGCCGCCGACAGCAGCGGCAACGAATCGCAGGAGGCGACCGTCATCATCTCCATCAAGAAGCAGAAGCCGGCCGTCACCTACAGCGACATGGCCGGCCGCCCGGAGGAATACGCCGCCGTCATGCTCGCCGAGCAGGGGCTGTGCGTCGGCCGGCAGGTCGGCGGGCAGTATCTCTTCGACCCCGACAGTCCCATGCCGCGCGATGAATTTCTGGCCATGTGCACGCACCTGACCGGCACTTCGATGCTGCAGGGCGTGCTCTCGACGGGCTTCGGCGATGATGCGCAGATCCCCGCATGGTCAAAAGCGTATGTTGCGACCTCGCTCATGAACGGCGACGTCTGCGGCTGCTCCGACGGCAGGACTGCATTTTACACCGGAGCTTCTGGAAGAAATCAAAGCAGAAGGTGTGGAGATTGCGCATGTAACGCTTCATGTCGGACTTGGAACTTTCCGTCCGGTAAAAGCGGATGATATTCTGGATCATCATATGCATTCGGAATTCTACCGGATCGAGGCATCTGAGGCAGAAAAGATCAACCGTGCAAAAGAGAGCGGACACCGGGTGATCTGCGTCGGAACGACAAGCTGCCGGACCGTAGAATCTGCGGCTGATGAAAACGGAAAGTTAAAAGAGTGCAGTGGATGGACAGAGATTTTCATCTATCCGGGCTATAAATTCAAGGTACTGGACTGCCTGATCACGAACTTCCATTTACCGGAGTCAACGCTGATCATGCTGGTAAGTGCGCTTGCCGGAAGAGAGCATGTGCTTGCGGCATATGAAGAAGCAGTTAAAGAGAGATATCGATT
>OIAS01000706.1_pt1 | contig 10880 bp, 11 predicted proteins | sample 1580811 | NCBI WGS metagenome assembly OIAS01 (sample SAMEA3882513, study PRJEB24775) | human gut metagenome | biome: human-associated habitat; feature: intestine environment; material: feces | place: Netherlands | collected 2009/2010
AGGTGATGGGCTTCGGCGTGGCCGTGGGTGCGGGAGCAGCAGCCTGTGCAGGGGCAGTGGCCGTTGTTTTGCCGGACGAGGTGTTGTTGTTTTTGCTGCCGGATGCAGTGCCGTTCTGTTTGCCGGAGTTGGTTGCATTGCCGGAATTGGTATTCTGCCCGTTCTGACTGTCCTGTGCAGACTTGTCGTCTGTTTCAGCGGTGGACTCCGCAGGGGCCGGTGTGGCAGTCGGTGCAGGGGTCGCAGTCGGCGCGGGTGTGGCGGTAGTAGATTCCGACGAAGAACTGTCGGTGGACTCGCTCTGGCTGGTTGCTGCGCTGGATGCGTCAGCCGTGGACTTCGAGCCGCAGGCTGTGGAACTCAACGCAACGGCAGCAGTCAAGGCAACCGCCAACGCGCGTGTTTTAAAATCATTTTTGCGCATGGGGAAAAGGTCTCCTTTCTGATGAACATACCTATATAATAAAGTGCTATATCGGCATATTTTGTATTGTAAAATAGGGTTTTGAGGTTTGCAATAAACTTTTCTTGAAACGCTATTTTAATTACTCGAAATTGAATTATAGAGCAATTATGAATTTTTTTAATTTTTTTCTCTATAGAGGAGGGATGAGGTGGCATCGGCATTTTTGAGTTGGTATAATAGTATTAGTGATACGTTACAGTGCACTTTTTAAAATGTGGTTGGGCCAAAACGGACGACTGAATCCGGAATCAGACGTCTGCTTACAGCTTTTTTAAGGAATCCGTCAAACAGCCCGATGGGCTGTGCGGCTGCGGCAAAGCGGTCGGCTAACCCCTACATGGCAACCTGTTGGCAGGCTGCTGGGTATGGATTGATGACCGACTGTGCCGTTACTCCCTTTTTGATTTGACGGAATTTTTAAAAAGCTGACCTAGCCGCAACGTCTGCGTGTTGTGAGGAACTTACCGATAGTGATAACTTGAAACACAAAGATGGAAACGTAGAACTGACATAAGGTGACATTTCAATTTTTATTCTTATTGATCCCTACGGGTCTTATTGATTCTTGGAAAAGATAGAAAATAAGAAAGAATAAGACCTTAGAATAGAGTAAGAGGTTCAAGTCGTAAAGAATTTTGGAACTCTATATTTCTGCATTATAGCGCAGAAAATCGACAACGCGGGAAAAGCTGGAATGAAAATCAGAATGTCATAGATTCCCTACCATTTTTCACGATATTATAGGAGACCTATATGGCAGATTATACGAACCCCATTCCGGCGGGCAATGCGCCCGGAACAAGTGCGGTGGTTAGAAATACAGATTACGGACGCGAGTATTACGGTGAGCAGGCATTTTGGAAAATGCAGACAGGCTTTTTAGATGCACTCTTTGGATTTACAAGGCAAGAGAACCTTGTGTTGATTACAGTCCTAAAAAATATCCATCCGCGCACGAATACCTATGATGGCACGATAAAAGGGCTGGCCCGCCGAGCCGACGTTGACGAAAAGACAGTGCGGAGCGCCCTGTTGAAAATGCAGGAGAAAAATATACTTGCCCCAGTCGCACCCGGTCAGTGGATGCTGAACCCACGTCTGCTTGCCAAGGGTAGCTTTTTGCAAGAAGTTAAGCTGATGGCGACCTATGATACCTGCCAAGGAAAAAAGATACATGGAGCAGCGGTCATTGATGATAAGACCGGCGAACTTGTGACACTACCAAATGAGTATGCCACGGTGGAGCAGTTCTATGAGGCACAGCAGGCGGAACGCTTTATCAAGTTGTATAGAGACTTTTTCTCGGCAATCAGCGGCTTGAGCGAGACCGAGCTGAAGATACTGGTCTACATTTTGCAGGCAATGGATTTTGGGAAAAATATGTATATTGGAACGATGGAAAAAATCAAGGCACATTGCGGTTGCAGCACCGCAACGGTCAGCCGTGCTATGACGCAGTTTGTCAGCAGAAACTTGATGGTAAAAGAGTTTGATGGCTGCTGGCGAATCAATCCGGGCATGATAATTACGGGGCATCCCCGGAAAGTAAAGGCTCTCGAAAGTGCCTATGCGGCGACGAAAGAAATCAACGAGAAAAAAGCCAAGGAGCGGGAACAGAAAAAGAAGAAGGCGGCCCCGGCTGCATAATCTCCCTTACTTGACCCACCTTGCCACGGTCTTGGCGTCAGTGCCATATAGCTGGGCAATATGATACATACTGGCCCCGGCGCGGTACATCTCCTGCATCTCTTTTTTGTAATCGGGTGCAGGGCCGCGCGGCGGAGTCGAAAGTTCCGAGAGTGACAATCCGAACAAAACGGCAAGCTGCAATATATAGCGCGGGGCAACGCTTTTACGGGATAGTGTCGCGTGTAACTGCTTGGCAGATATATCCCCTGCCGGGATAGAAGTGCCATATAGATTTAAAAGTGCACCTTCAACCTTTGCAGCGTAAGTGCGGCCACCAGTAAGAGAGCGCCAACCGTGAGAAAGCAGGGCCCGGTCTATGACGTCGTAGTAGACCGTGCCGTCTCTGAAATCAAAAGGCGCATCAATGGTGTCTTGCAGCAGTTGATGTAGGGTAAACAAGCTGTCCGGGATAGGCGCTGTGGACGGCTGTGCAAGGTGCATCGTAAAGGTGGCTGGAAACAATTCCCCCTGTCGGTTATGGACGCAGACAGCATCCGTATCAACCAACCAACAGCGGTGTTTGACACAAAGCTGCATATCGGGCAGTTGGTGGGAGCGATGCCAGTACGGCTCACCGTATTGCGCCAAATCCTCTTGATAGCAAACGGGGCAGTAACGCAATACAGTATAACGATTCCCGCTGGCTTGGGATATACCCATCCGATGTACAGTGTCGGCATTGCCGTTGAAAGTGTAGGCGTAGGTAGACCGCTTGCGCTGCGTGGAAAAGAAACGTGCGTAATAGGGGTACAGTGTGTGCCGCAGAATAATGTCCTTGATGGATAAGTACCCACGCGGGAGTTGCTCCAACAAGGGAACAATGTGCCCGCACAGCATCATACTGGCGGTGTATGTGCCGTCGCCGTACAACTGGCGCATTGTGTGCTTGGCACAGTAGTTGCCATTGCGGATATGGTAACGGCAAATGACGCTGTACCATAGTTCATCCGGGTATGGTGTGGGGAAAAAGCTAATCATAGCGTTACCTCGCCCTTGATGTAGTCGGCATAAGCAATTACGGGCGGTGTGCCGCTGCGCTTTGCTTTCTTTAGCAGCAGGCGCAGGTCGTCGCCGGTAATAACGGCGGTTTTGCGTTGGATGGCTGGCGGCTCGGCAGCAGGTTTCGGAGCATTTTTGACGAGGGGCGTTTGGGAAAGCTCGCTCATGTATTCCGATACCATTCCCAAGTTTTTTAAATATGCACATTCAAATATTTCATAATCCAGAGTTTCCCTGCCGTCAAGAATGGCTTGTTTTTGAGCACTGTACAGCAGTTTAACGAGAATATCCGGGATACCTTGCGTTTTTCGATAAAGCCAGTTTTGCATTTCAACGGTCAAGTCGGTGGCATACCTTGTATATTGGTAATGCCACAGGCCGTGCAAAAGTAAAGCGTATTCTTTATCATTTGCGAGCCTGTCGTACACAAGGCCGGTGGTGCGCCGAGCCGAGCGGAACTCCTGCTGCAATATTTGCAGAACGCGGGGCGTACCGACCATGCAGACACTTACCCCTGTGCCGTTGATAAGTTGAACAAGAAAATTTAGAAAGCGTGTGCCTGTTTCACAATTTCGGTAACAAATATTTTGCAACTCGTCTATTACTAACAGGCCGATATGATTGCTGCGGACAATCAAGTTGAGTTGGCTGACGAGGACGTCAATGCTCAAGCGGCGGGCCAGTGCATCCCTTTGATAGCTTGTGCCGAGCAAACCGTCAATTTGCAGGTAAATATCCAGTATCAGTGCTTTAATGGACGCATCGTGTGGGGTCTGCACGACCAGATATGGAATCTGATGATAATAAAAATTTTGCCCGTGGTACTTGGTGTGCTCAATGACCTGTGGGAACAGCGATAACACGCGCTGCAATGCGGTGGACTTGCCAAGGCCCGATACACCGATGACGGAAAAGGAATTTCCACCGCCGATAGAGGCCGCCGAGGCGTTCCCCTGCATGAGCGCATAGTCATTTTGCAGTGCGGCGGTTTCACGCTGTACGGAATACTGCCCGTAGCAATGCTGCAAGGCAGTGTAGACCTCACAATACAGGTCGATTGTCATGGATAGAGGCTGATAATATTCATATAAAGAGGAAAGTAACTGCAATCGCTCCCCGGTACTGCGGTCACGGTCATTATCGCTGTATGGTGGGATAGACGCCAGCGCACGGATAAGGTCTTTACCGGCAAGCATAGGCGGGAGTGCTTCGATAAAGGGGTTGTTTTCATAGAGCGGGTTTGTAATATAATCAGCATTCATTGAAATCATCCTCCTGCTGTTCGGTTAATAAGTCCATCATGGATACGCTTTCTTGCTTGCGGGCGGTACGTCGGTTGTGTTGGATTTGCTTGCCGATATTTCCTCGGTCTGGCATAGAGCGCTCGGAGCGGTCGGCAATAGATTGTATATCGCTCATAAGGTCTAGTTGCGCCTGTAATTCTTGCTTTTCCCAGTCAATGCGTTCGACTTTCTCGCGCTGTTGGGCATCTGCGACCTCGGCCAAGGTTTTGCCGAGATAAGTTTTTTGCACGAGAGCTAAAGCAATATATGTGCCATTTTCGTAAAGCCAGATGGTATCCATACATTCCGGCATATAGGCGATTTGTACGGATTCCCGCCCACGGAGACCGGCAGTGACAAAGCGTTTTTTCAAACTGGAATTTGTGTACCGCAGGCCAAAAACTTCTACCCCGCGCTGTGTGATACGCCCTTCCATGCGCGGCAGTAATGTGTAAATCAATCGCTTGTCGGTGGCCTCGCGCACGGGGCAATCTTCCTGTTCCGTGCAGAAATTCCAGATACTTACAGCCAGCGGCGGTGTGTTGGCTTCTATCATAGCGGGGATGCGGGTAAAGCCTGTTTGTACAGATTTTGAATTGTAAAATAGAACACAGCGAAGAACAACAGCCGTGAACTGCTCCAAATCTAATGTGCCTTGTCTGCGGTAGTCCGGCGCACCGCGTTCCTGCGTATCGGATTCGATGACACCTTTGCCTTTAAGCAACGGTTTGTAGGCACTCTGAATCAAATCAAACAGTTTTTCAACTACACCTTTTAAGTCTGGCCGATAGGCGGGAAGATTTTCAACCTCAATATGGTAGCTCTCGCACAGGTTTTCCAGCGGGCCGCCGATGAACTCGCTGCCCCGGTCTGTCATAATTTTGGTGGGTAGATGGTGGCTCGGCCAGTCCTGCGGGTCAATGTCGATTCCGTGCTGATGGCAATAGTTGACTTTATCCGTAAAAGTGTTCTGGAGCAGCAGGCGTAACGCATACTGCCCGCCCTCCAAACCGACATATACGCCAGTAATCAAGCGACTGTAGGCATCAACCATAGTGTAAATTACAGGTCGACCAATGGGTTTGCGAGAAAGGCGGCTGACAATGTAGATGTCGGCAACGGTGGCATCGGTCATGTACACGCCGATAGTGTGTGCATAATCGCAGATAGAACCCGTAAACGGACGGTGATTGCGCTGATAGGCTTTTAACCCCTGCCTGCTGATGGTCTCGCTGATAGGGTCACGGTGCTGCCGGAAAAAATAACGGAATTGCCAGAACGTGGGATATTCAGCCTTTAGTGTGCCGTGTGCATCACAGAATTTTGCCCGCAGCATCATTTTGTAAGCAGTTTGCAAGCTCTGCTTTTGTGGGGTGTAATAGTATTTATTCAGTGCCCAGCGGATGGCCTTCTCGTCCGCAGTCAATTCGCGGGCTTTTGCAGACGTTCTCCCGGTTGGTAAAAGTATGTTCTTGCTTTTGTAAACCCAATATTTCCACAGGTATTGCAATACCGTTCGGCGGGAGACGCCATGCTCCCCAACGATTTGATTTACAATTTCGTTGCGGTGCGGCTTATCATAGATACAGGCGTTGTCCAAAAGGGGCTTAATCAAGGCAAAGCGTCTGTCGCGTTCGCATCGCTGCGCTGCGGAAATATCGTCATCTATAGTAAAAATAGTGTATTCCTCATCAGAAATAGATTTCATACCTTTTAACTCATGTGCCGACAGCAAGAACGGCATCCGAAAGTGCTGACAACTGACGGCATAACATTGTTCCTCGCTGCACAGCAAAATACGGATGTGCTCACCGTTCTCGATGGCAAAAATATCATTTACCCGCATTGTTTTCCCCTTCCTTGTCAATGATAATTCCCCAGTCAGAAACGCCCTGCCCCTGCCAGTATCGGCGGGATAGTTCCAGCTTTTCCGCCAAGGATGGACGATTTAAGTGCGCACGGAATACAGCTTCGCGGACAGCTGTGTGGCCGTCGTTATATTGTATGACGAAATCCGTGGTATACGTTTCACTGGGAAGATTTAGGTCATCCGCAGGAACATCTATTCCAACAGGCACATTGCAGACGAAAGAGCAGACGGATGGCTCGGCATCCAGCATCCGTGCAGCGGCTAACTGCACCTTGTCGTACAAGCGACAGACGCTTTTGCATTTTGACAACATGATTTTGGAACAACGGTCTTTTTGAATTTGCTTGCGCATGGTACTCTCCTTTACAATTTCGCTGACAGATTTGGAATTTTGGATTGCCTTTTTGGCACTTCTGCGAGGCAAAAATAAAATTCCATTCCCGGATTTTGCGGGGTGAATGTGCGATTTTCGGTAGAAATGGAATTTTAGTGTGCCTTTTCGGAAAAATGGAAATTGACCTTTGCCCTGCGTTTGAGCCTGTATTTATAGGCTTTTCTGTGGTTTTACACGCTGCACTGGGGCAAATTGATTTTCCATTTTTGCGGAATTTTACGCTTCGGTACTATATGAAAGGGCGCTCAAAAAATTCAAAAGGGGCACACCCAAAATCAAGAAAATTCAAGGGAGAAAAACGGAGAAACGAGTCAATTAAGGCTCGCTCCACTCCGTTCCGCTCGCCGCCCATTATTCCTCAATGCTTTTCCAAAAATCACTCTAAAACGCGGGAATCCAAGATTTTTTCTTATAGATTTCTTCGATTCCTCTCAAAAATGGCAAACAAAAAAGACCCCAAACACCCGGAGGTGCTGGGGTCTTACAATTATTTACCTGTGGTTGTCCTTTTTGAGTTCTTGTTGTGCCCTACATCATAGTAATATATCTGCCCTAATATGTCAATATTTTACGGTAAACTGTAACTTTTATAAGTGTACATTTAAAAATCACGATTTAAAATAAAAGTTTTTTCGCAATCTAACCGCTCCATCATCACAGATAACGTACAGGTCTTGCTCCAAGTGCGCAAGCTCTGCGGGTCTGATGATTGGGCGGTTATTTTTGTTTTCGTCATCCCCAAATGAGGGCTTGTCTCCTATCATTTTTGAAAAATACTCCTGCGTCTCGGTGTCCTTGCAGCCCAACAGAATTGTAAACTTAAAGTTGCCGAGCATAGCCTTGCGCTCATCTTTTCCATAAATCATGTCAAGGTCAGCTAACGATTGCGTCAACACCATAATGCGGATATGCCGCTTTCTTAGTTTTCGCAGGCTTTCGGTTATCTGCAATTTTCCAAAGGATGCAAATTCGTCCAAGCAGAACAGTATCATTTGCTTGTTCCCCTTTGGGCGTGCTGAAAAATACTCCATTGACTGTGCCGTGATAATACGCAGCAGGTCACCATATATTTTGAGCTTTTCGTCTGGGATAAAGATATAGATGCTGTTTGTCTCCAGCGTGGCTGGGCAGATGGACGGTTCATAACTGGTCGCTTTCCGAAGTGCATTTTTTATTTTTTCGTTTGTTGCAAACAGTTTTAGGGCATCATCGGCAGCCTGCTTGCAGCCTGCGGTATTCTGCTCACTTGCACCGGCAAAGCTGCTGATGTACATATTGGCAGTTGCCTTTTCCTGTTTGGCAATATCATTCAGCAGATTGCGCCAATCGTTAGATAGAAAATGCTCACAAATCCGAATGAAATCCCAACCCATTCCGTAGTAACAAATCAGTGCTGCCGTTATCATTTTGCGGCCATTTTTACAAAAGAACACGCCTGCCTCGCTGTTATTTGCCTTATCCGGCAACAACAGGTAGGCAAGCTGTTCTAAACGCTCTAGCCGCTCGGTCTCGTCACCAATGGCATCTATCGAGGCAAAGACGTTGTACGGGATGCAATCCTTTGAGGTTGGGTCAAATATGATTTTATTTTCTGCCTGTACATTGGCCGAAATATCGCCGGAAATATCCACCACCAGTGCCGTGCCCTGCCAACTGCGCAGCGTTGGTATCAGCAAAGCACTGGTCTTGCCTGTTCCAGAAGGACCGAGGACAAGGATGTGCCCTTCGTCTTGTTCTGGCGAGTAGGCAAGCAAGTTGAATCGCTTTCCGAGAAGAACTCCGTGCGTCTGTACAGCTGGCTGATATACAATATTTTTACGGTTGAAGGGATTCGGAAAATGGTTGCCCTGCCCGCGTATGTAAATGAGCAGCAATAAAAATGCCAGTGTGATGGCAAGTGCTCCATACAGATAACAATTAAGGCGCAGTACAAATTGATTCATGGTGCACCTCAAAAGTGTAAGTGCGGCATATTGGTGGCTTCTCCGAAGTACAGTGAGGGGCGTTTGATTTCCTGTTCGCGCTCGGCCTTAAGCTGCGCGACAGTGCGGTTGCCGCCCTGCTGTTTGGTTACGCCGGTCATAATATGAGCATCTTCCAGACCATGCTCGTCCAGATAGCGTTGCAGGTCTGGATGAAAATTGCGCAGTTCGCGGCGGTCAAGAACCTCATTGGCGCATACCTTGTAGCCTTCATCATGTTTCGGGTCTTCGACAACGGGCACGAAACAAAAATGTAAATGCGGCTGGCCACCCTCGTCATCATGCACGATGGCTTGAATAACGTTCTCCTTGCCATAACGATTTTCCAAAAAATCGTATGTCGAGCAGAAAAAATCATCATAACGCTTTGGGTCTAAATTCTGCGGCGCAGTAACGACCCATCCGGCCATAACTTTAATGTCATTACGATTATACACATATAGCTGACTTATGCGCTGCTTGAAATAATCGTACTCGGTCATGCCCCTATCGGGCGACAGAACATAGTCCTGCCCCTGCCGAGACGGGTCAATGTCAAGGTTGCTGGAATGTTCGATTTCGCGGCGATTGTGCCGCAGTTGATTGCGGACTGCGCCCGCCGAAAACTTCTCTACACTTGCCATTGTAATCTCACCTTCCTTTTGTGGGGTCAATGACCCCTCTGCCCGTGGCTTAAAATGCCCTGCGAAATGAAGCAGTGTATTTAGCCGCGGACTGATGTGTCATACAAGATATGGCAGTTTCCCCCGGAAACTCCCACCGCCCTTGCGGGCTTATCTTGCCAAAGGGGCGTGACCCCTCTGGACTCCCCGCTGCCGACAAGATATGCTTGCCGTCAGTGGGGGCTGCGGCCCCCAATCGGAACGACTTCCCGCCGTTCCTGCCCCCCTGGGGTGGCGGCACAATGTCCGCACCGATGCGCTGGACATTTCTGCCGCATTATTCGCCGCATAGAGCGGCACGTTCGATGTCGCGCAGAAAAAGTACACCCTCAAACCAACCGAAAGGGCTTTCGGGTTCACAGCGGTCTGCAATCAATGCTAGTAAAAAGTACGTCTCTTTCTTGTTCCAGAGACTATCCCATTTAGATAAAAGGTCATCAACAAGGCGTGCGCCGTCAATTCTGCCATCGTTGCTCACAAAAGGTACTTCGTTGAGAACTGTGTAGACCGCGATAGTTCGCTCCCAAGAAGCGTCTCCCTCAACAATGTCGGAGGATTTTTGCAATTCATTTTCCGAAAATCGGGAGAAGAACGACCACAGAATAGATGGCTCACGGAGAGGACGATTTTGCAGCGCGTCGATGCCTCGTGACATGGAGTTCTTGATTTCATCGGTAGTCAGATTATTTGCAGCAGCCTCATTTAATAAGAAATCGGCTTCAGTGCGAAAGGGAGCGGTGAGCGGTAAAAACTCGTCCTTTAGCGCTATGCGGAAAAGTTGACGGCTTTTAAGATTATAGCGCTTTTTCGCTGTCTTCCAAAGGAGTTTTACCTCTGGACGTTGGTTTGTAATTATCATATTTCGTCTCCTTTTGGCTCATGGGAGAACTTTTCTCCCCTATATATAACTATACTAATTTTTTTAAAATTTTGATTCGGAAAGGAGAACGCCGCTGCGGCGGGATGGGAACGTGGCCCTGCCGCTCAAAAAAGTATATAAGCCCACACCCTTTAGTCAACAAACTTTCACGGCATATTCTCGCACTTTGCGGGGGTGCTGCGATATTCCATGATTTGTTGACACAGGGGTGTGGGCTTTACTTTTTCTTTTCGCCGGCAGGGGTCAATCTGCTAACCACTTCTGCGGGGATTAAAAGTAAACTTTTAAAAGCGAAAGGAAAACGAAAATGAAACAAACGATTAAAACAAGTCGCGTAGCAGGACAACTCGAAAAAATGTTCCGACTTCTTAACAATCACTTTTTTGATGGCGCGTTGCCAGAGGTCGTAATCAGCCTCAAAAAGACCGTTGGCGCATATGGGCATTTCACCTGCGGCAAGGTCTGGCAAGCGGGCGACGAACGGCGGTACGAAATCAACATCAGTTCGGCCACGCTCAACCGCCCGATTGAAGAAACCTGTGCCACGCTTTTGCACGAGATGTGCCACCTTGCTTGCGCGGTTGGGTATGGCTCAAAAATTCTTGACGAGAACGGCAACCCCGAACCCATCAAGGACACCAGCAATAACGGCGTA
>OIAS01000709.1_pt1 | contig 10848 bp, 8 predicted proteins | sample 1580811 | NCBI WGS metagenome assembly OIAS01 (sample SAMEA3882513, study PRJEB24775) | human gut metagenome | biome: human-associated habitat; feature: intestine environment; material: feces | place: Netherlands | collected 2009/2010
CACCCTCAGCAACGGCGTCCAGCGCCGCGATCGCAGCGTCGAGCACGGCCGGAGCGGAATCCTTCAGCTGCTTCTTGGCGTCGGCGTCCGGCTCGATGTAGCCTTCGGTGGACAGCAGGGAGCCGACCATGCCGGCCACTTCGCCCAGCAGGCGCACGCGCGGCTGGACCAGCGGAGCGGCGGCGGTGATCACCTCACGCTCACGGTCGGTCAGCGCATCCCAGGAATCGGCGGAGACCACGCCGTCGCGGTGCAGGTAAGGCACGGAACGGTTCAGGAAGTCCTGCGGTTCGAGCATGCGGATGTGCTCGGCGTTGATGGAGATGGCCTTGTCGATGTCGAAGCGGGCCGGGTTGGCCTTGACGTCACGCACGTCGAACTTCTCGATCATCTCGTCCATGGAGAACACGTCGCGGTCGGGGGCGATGGACCAGCCCAGCAGCGCCAGGTAGTTCAGCAGGCCCTCACGGATGAAGCCGTTGTCACGGTGCAGGAACAGGTTGGATTCCGGATCGCGCTTGGACAGCTTCTTGTTGCCCTGGCCCATGACGTACGGCATGTGGCCGAACAGCGGCATTTCCTTGGCCACGCCCAGCTCGATCAGGTAACGGTACAGCACGATCTGACGCGGGGTGGAGCTCAGCAGATCCTCGCCGCGCAGCACCACGTTGATGCGCATCATGGCGTCGTCGACCGGGTTGGTCAGCGTGTACAGCGGGTCGCCGTTCGGACGCACGATCACGTAATCCGGCACGGAACCGGCCTTGAATTCGATGCGACCGCGGATAAGGTCGTCGAAAGCGACGTCCTCGTCGGGCATGCGGATACGCAGGGCCGGCTTGCGGCCTTCCGCGCGGAACGCGGCCTTCTGCTCTTCGGTGAGGTTGCGATCGTAGCCATCATAGCCGAAAGCCTTCGGACGGCCGGCGGCCACGTTGCGGGCCTCGATCTCCTCAGGAGTGGAGAAGGATTCGTAGGCGTAGCCGGCTTCGAGCAGCTTGGCTGCGACGTCTTTATAGATGTCGCCACGCTCGGACTGGCGGTACGGGCCGTCCGGGCCACCCACGTTGATGCCTTCATCCCAGTCGATGCCCAGCCAATTCAGGGCCTCGATGATCTGGTTGTAGCTTTCCTCGGAGTCGCGCTGCGCGTCCGTATCCTCGATACGGAACACGAACGTGCCCTTGGTGTGGCGGGCCTCAGCCCAGTTGAACAGTGCGGTGCGAACCATGCCGACGTGCGGAATGCCGGTCGGGGACGGGCAGAAACGCACACGAACGTTTTCAGGAAGTTCCGGTTTGGTATTTTCAACTTCAGTCATAGGCTCCATTGTGCCGCGCAAACCGGACGTGCCACGACCCAATCGCCGTTTTTCTTCCGCAGCGTTCCATACTGCAATATTTTTCCCTATCTTCACATCGGCAAAGGAGTAATGTATGAAGCGACTTTCTTTATTCTTTAGTCACCGTTTTGTGAAAGGGCACTCTAATGACGGACCCCAACCAATACAATCCGCAGGTGCCGCAGCCGGCAGCGCAGTATGGTCAGGCTCCTGCCCCCGACTACGGCCAGACGGCACCGCAGTACGGCACGCCGGATTACGGGCAGGCGCAGGCGCCCCAGTACGCCGCCCCGAACTACAACCAGGCACCTCAGTATGGTCAGGCTCCGCAGTACGGCCAAGCACCGCAACCGCAATACAACCAGGCTCCGCAGTACGCTCAGGCCCCTCAATATGGACAGGCCCCTCAGTACGGCCAGGCTCCAGCCGCGAATTACAGGCAGCCGGCACCGCAACCGCAGTCGGGCAATAGCTTCTTCGCATTGACCGCGCCGCTTGACATGCCCGCATATGGCTGCAACCTGGGCGAGGCGATCGTCCGTTTCTTCAAGAAGTACGCGGTGTTCAAGGGCCGCGCCTCGCGTAGCGAGTTCTGGTGGTGGTTCCTCACCTATACCGTCGTCACTTTCGTGTTGAGACTCGTGTTCCGCACGTTGAGGAACCTCACCGATTCCGGCGTGATCGCCACCGTCGGAGACTCGTTCTCCTCCATTTGGGGACTCGTCGTGCTTGTGCCGACCATCGCGCTTGGCGTACGTCGTCTGCATGACATCAACATGCGTGGCACCGTGCTGGCCATCATCTACGCGGTACAGGCGGCCGCCGGAATCTTCTTCGCCATCGGTCTGATCCTCATCATCGGCAGCAGTCTTTCGTTCAGGTCGTTGGAGGCGGACAACAGCGTCAGCATCGGCGGCGTTGTCCTGCTGATCCTCGGCGTGCTGGCCTTCATTGCCAGCGGTGTGTTCTACTTTGTGCTGATGGCCCGCGATTCCAATCCGGAAGGCGCGCGTTTCGACGCTCCTACGGCTTCCAACGCATGGGCTCCCGCCACGGGCGAGGCTCCGGCAGACCCGTATGCGGCGCAGGCCACCTCGTACGGCAACGTCCCGCTGCCGACCAATCCGGCGGCTGCGGCACCGGCCGCGCCGTACACGGCACCAGCGACTCCGGCCGATTCGTACACAGCTCCGGCACCGCAGTATGACGCCGCGCAGCAGCACGCCACGCCGCAATACGCCGCACCTCAGCAGAATCCGCTGGCGGAGGCTCCGTCCGTACCGTCTATGCCTCCGATGCCGGCTGTTCCGACCATGCCTCCGACACCGTCCATTCCACCAATGCCGGAAGTGCCGGCCCAGTTCCAGCATCCGCACGAGCAGCCGAATACCGACGCTCCGGCGGATTCGGACGCTCCGGCAGTACCGAATGATCCGGCGAACGGCACCGATCAGCAGCTCTGATTCCGCTCTGATCCCCGCCTTATCGCCACACAAAACGTGGCACACCATAACGAATAACGAATAATCCCGGTATCCTGTGCAATCGCAGGATACCGGGATTATTCGTTTCAGATCATTCGTTACGGGTAGTGACGTCGTTGCGGATGTAACGCGTGGGATAGGCGACGGCCACGCGCAATTCGAGCGCAAGCACAAGCGCGCGCAACGCAAGTACACGCAAAGCCTTCACCGTCAGACGTCACACGACCGCCCGCAACACTTATTCCTCGGTCGGCTCCGAACCGGCCTCTTCCGACGAGTCCGAATCCTCAGACAAATTCGAGTCTGCAGACGAATCCAAATCCGCGTCGGAAGCCGCGTTATCGCCATCGCTCGTCAAATTGTATTTCTTTGCGAGCGCTTCCCTGCTTTTGCGCTCGTCCTCGTCTTTGGCGTCCTGTTCGGCCTGCTTCGGGTCCCACTCCAGGAACCTCATATGCCGCAGCCATTCCTGCCCCGCGAAGAAAGCGAGGTACTTGACGGTGGTGGAGAACGTCAGCGGGTTGAACGAGCTGTCGAACACCGACTGGGGCCGTCCGAACTGGCGGGCGGTGTCACGCAGACCAAACAGGTTGATGAGCTGTTCGGCGTTGATGAAAGTGGGCGGAATCGACAGCTGGTTGCGCATGGCGTTGACGAACAGCAGCACCGGCAGCACGCGGATGGCCTGCTCCTGCGAATCGTCGGTGCCATAGCACATGAGGTTTATCAGCGCGTCGAGAACCGTCATCGAGGCGAGGTAGCGTCTTGCGAATTCGTTGCGGTCCACCGTGGCCGACTGGCAGATGCCGACGTTTTCCGCCACGTCATCGTCGACTTCGAATCCGGAGGCGCTGCGCATAGTGCGTGAGAGGTTCTCCATGAGGTCTTGGATTTCCTTTTCGATTCGGGTCTCCACGTCGATGCCGAGTATTCTGGCGGTTTCCATGAACAGTTCGATGCCGTCGACCCCGTGGTAGGAGGCCATCACGTCATAGGCGTGGTTGGCATCCATCAGCGTGCGGATGATTTCCGGATCGACGCCGGGAAGCACATTCATGCCTTCGTATACGGCTTCCGCAACCGACTGGTCGACTTCTTCGGAGCGTTTCAGCAGCACCTGCGTCATCATGCCGGAGAACATCACCTGCAGGTTCTCCGCATATTTGACGTCGTTTTCCAGTTCCTGGTTCGTTTGCAACGGCCACATCTTGACCAGATCGACACCGTAGTCAACTGCCATGGAGACCACGTGCGAGCCGTACATCGAGTCGACGACCTTCTGGTCGTATACAAAAGACATACTTTCTCCTTGTATATCGTGCGGCCGGCCCGAACCGCAGTCATCCCCGACCGCGATTGAGCCACCGCATGTTTTGGTTCACATTATTCGACGTCCGCCGCCGGATCGGCGTACGTAATGGACATTATTTTCCCGGTACTGCAATCGTAAGTGATGGAGGTGATAGAAGCGAGCGCGGTGTGGCGCAACAGCATGTTGTGTTCGGGGTGCCCCGTTTCCAGCATGTGCCGGTAGCTCCAAATCGGCGATTCGTGGCTGACCACCACGATCTGTTTGCCGGGATATTCCGCCACTTTCTCCAGGGCGAAGTCCTGCATGCGATGCGCGATCGACTGGTAGCTTTCGCCCCAGCTCGGCTTCCACAGGTTGCGTACCAGCTTCCAGTTGCCGTTCTTCCACAGCGCGCCTTCGCCGAAGCCGATACGCTTGCCGCGAAATTCGTTGCGCGCTTCGATGAGGCGTTCGTCCGTCTGCAGCTCCAGCGGTTCCTCGCCGCGCAGTCCACGTACCGAATTCAGCGATTCGAGGATCTCCCCCGCCGTTTCGCGCGTGCGTTCCAGCGGCGACGAGTAGACGGCGGATACGGTGTTCAGCTGCGGGCTGACCGCGATGTAATGCGCGGTGGCCTGCGCCATGCGCACGCCCACGTCGGACAGGTGGAAACCGGGCAGCCGCTCGTACAGCAGGTGCCCGGGGTTCTCCACTTTGCCGTGGCGCACGAAATGGATGGTTGTCGCCGGCATATTGGCCGCCTTTCTTGCGTTTCGGACCTGCCGGCCACGTGCTGGCTCAGCACGTTTCGCCGGTCGCCGGCCCTGTGAAAAAATTCGTCGATTCGAATATTGGTTCCTGCCCTAATGTACCGCGTGTCACGACGGTACCTGCGCATAAAGTTGCCTTGGTCAACAAAGACACACAAACAACACGCACCATCCCACCTTTCTCCCCGTGTGCGGCATGTCAAACATGTCAATCGATTGACGTGTTCGGACGGCTGGGGCAGCAAGCTGGTATCGGAAGCGGTTAACCAATAATTCAGGGGAACCACCACCATCAGTCCGCACGCGACGCAAAGCTGCGGACGTCACGAGCGAAACCGTGAGCGGAAAGGAGCGGCAAGCATGACCAACAATGTCCTCGTCGGCGTCAAAGACATCGGCCAACGTCTTTTCGGAGGGTATGCGGAGCTGCTTCGCATACCACATACCGCACGATTCTCAATCGGATCGGTAATCGCCTGCATGCCGTTCCCAATGGTCGGCATGACGATCACGATTTCCGTGCAGCACTACTACGGCAATTATTCGCTTGCCGGCGCGCTGACGGCCGTGCAGGCGATCGCGCTGGCCGTGGCGAGCCCGGTGCTCGGCAAGCTGGTCGACAAGTTTGGTCAGCGTCAGGTTTCGATTCCGACGATCATTGTATGGATAATCGCCGCGATTTCGCTGGTATCCTGCATTACCGCCCGCGTACCGTCATGGATCCTGTTCTGCATCGTGCCGTTCATGGCGGCGATTCCGCCGTGGGGCGCGATGAGCCGTCAACGTTGGACCACATTGCTCAAAGGGGATGCGGAAAAAACGAACCGCGCGCTGTCCCTATCAGGCGTATTCGACGAATGCATGTGGGTGATCGGCAATCCACTGGCATCCACCTTGGCCGTAATTTCAGGTCTGCTGGCGTTCTCATTCACCGGCATGTGCGTGGTGATTGGCGCGCTGATGTTCCTGACGGAGCTTACGACCGAGCCGAAGTCGCAGACCCAGCTGGCCCGCGAGGCGGGCATGACCCGCAAGGAGTACCGCGAGCGCGAGGCCGCCCGGTCCAAGGCGCTGCAGGCCGAGGCCGCGGTGGAGTACGCGCGCAACAAGGCGCGTGCGGAAGGCAAGACGGCGGCCGAGGTGCAGGCTGCGATGGAGAAGGCCGAGGCGGAGGTGAAGGCCGGACGCAAGGAGTCGATCTGGGGTCCGGGCCTGATCGCGGTGTGCGTGACGTGGTTCGGCCTGGGCGCGTTCCAGTCGGCCGCCGGCATTTCGATCGTGGCATTCGCCACAGAGGCGCATATGAAGCAGTTCACCGGTTTCGTATTCGCCTGCTTCTCGTTCAGCTCTCTGATCGGCGCGCTCGTGTATGGTGCGAAAAATTGGACGATTCCACTGTGGAAGCGTTTCTACTTCTGTCTTGCGGTGGTGAATCTTGGAATCGGTTCGTTCATGTTCGCCAAGCATCTGTGGGTGATCATGATCATCTACCTGTGCATCGGCGTCTGCCAGGCTCCGACGTGGGTGAACGGCAACCAGCTGATGCTGCACCTGGTTCCGCCCACACGATTTACAGAAGGCATGGCTTGGATGGGCGCGATGAATTCGATCGGCGGTTCGATCGGTTCCGCGATCGCCGGACAGTTCATCGACCGCATGGGCTCGCGGGGCGGTTTCATTGTGGTGACGGCGTTGGCGTTGACGTCGCTGGCGATCGCCATGCTTGGATTCAAGCAGATCAAAGAATCCACCGAACAGCCGACGCTTACCAACGTGAGTGCGTGAACCGTATAACCGAGCCGGCAATCCCAGGAAACGTACGCCAACCGCAGAAAGGCGCGTCCGAATCGCAATAAAAATCCGATTCGGACGCGCCTTTTCGTATGCCGTATACGAAACGCCGCCAGCTACTTCGGCCAGCCCTTCGGCGTGTGCTCCAGCGACCAGACGCCCAGCTTGTGCGAGAAGCTGTTCTCCCACTTGGCTTCCAGCTGTTCCGGAGTCAGGCGGTTTTCCTTCTTCTTCAGACGGTTCGTGGCGTTGGTATGCGTATCGTCCAACAACCACTTGCGCGTCACAAAGTTCCACACCATCACCACGGCGGTGGCGATAAGCTTGCCCACGTTGGTACGGATCAGATATTCGGCGCTTTGAGAGACATACGCATCATGGTTCATGCCGTACGTGGAAATCCAGATGATGGCGTCGTTCATAAACAGGCCGATCACCGCGCCGACCACGAAGATGACGATCTCCATCCAGCGAGCCATGTCCTCACGATGCTTGAACACCATCTTCATGCTGGCGACATAGTTGAAGATCAACGAGATGATAAACGAGATGGTGGCGGCGAGCACGTTGTGCATGTGGAAGGCGCCGACGAGAATGTTTAGAATACCCCAGTCGATGATGAAGGCGATCACACCCACAATGCCGAATTTCATAAGCTGTTCAATCAGTTTTCTCACACGGGATATTTAACACTCGCGCGCAGACCACCTAAACTTGGGTAACGAAGAACAATATATTTCAACGATTGCAAGGAGCAGCAATGCCAGTCATCCACACGCACGTTTCCGTATCCACCACCCCTGGGCAGCGCGAGGCGCTGAAGACGGCCTACGGCAAGGCGATTTCTGCCGTTCCCGGCAAGTCTGAAGGCTGGCTGATGTGCCCGTTCGAAGACAATATGCCGATTTATTTCGGCGGTGACGATTCCAAGCCGGCCGCATACGTGGAAGTGAATGTGTTCGGCCGTTCCGTGCCGGGTTCCGCCTGGGAGAAGCTGACGGAGCAGATCATGGCCGCGCTGGGCAAGGAACTGGGCATTCCGGCCGACCGCACTTACATCCGCTACACCGCCACGACCGACTGGGGTTGGAACGGCGGCAACTTCTGATCTCGGCTTCTTAACGAAGTTCCACCGTTCCTTCGAGGTTTGCCCATATTGCAAACCTCTCACCTCACCTACGGGAAGCACGTCTAGGAAGCTCGCCTGACTACGGCAGGGAAATCGCAATATCAGCACCCCCGACCGCTCACAAAAGCGAGAAACGGGCCTTTTCTACGGGACGTGAGCGAAAAGGGGTATGAAAACCAGCAAAATCGTCAGTAATCATACCCCCTTTTGCTCATAAGAGAGAAAAATCGCCCCATTCCGCAACTCGTGAGCAAAAGGGGGCGCACATGCAAGCACGCCCGCACCCACAAACGGACAACGTAAAGGTATCACCCACGAAAAAAGCCGCCGGCCCGAACGGGACCAGCGGCTTTGTATTTACGCCGAATCAACGATTAGCGAGCGCCCTCGACGGTACGGGACGTACCGCCACGCGGCGCAATCGCAAGAAAATCAGACGATCTTCGGCATCGGGGTGGTCAGCGACGTGGTGAGGTTCACGTGCACCAGGCCCGCGCCGGAATGCACTTCGACCTTCTTCAGCGTGACGGTGCGCTCGGCTTCCGGAGCGCGGTCGTTGTCGGTCATGGTGGCCGGAGACTTCACCGCGACCAGAGCAAGCGAGCCGAAATCGATGCCCGCGCTGGCGCACAGACCCTCGGCGGCCTGCAACGACTCGGCGAAACCGTCCTTCAGAATCACACGGTCGGCCGGAACGCCATACGCATGCTCGGCCACCCAACGCACGTTCTCCACCAGAGCCATGCCCTTGTGGCTGTGCGGTTCGGCCGGCATGGAACCGTTCGTCACGGCATCGACGAACGCATCGAGCTGCGGGGCGAGCGCGTCGCCACCGTCGCGGTACAGGTTGCCGATGATCGGGTCGCGGAATTCCAGTTCCTTGGCGGTGTCCTTGAGCGCCGGAATCTGATCATCCTCGCCATCCCACAGGTTGATAAGCGGGAAGGTAGGAATATCAAGACCTTCGAGGCGCTGGACGTGGAACGGGTAGCGCCATGCCAGATCCGGATCGTCGCGCCACGTGGAAGCGCGGGTCACGACGATGGCTGCGGACGGCCACTGCGCGTCGTATTCGCGGCAGGCTATGTCAAGCCACTTCTGCGCGCCTGCGTCGGTACCATAACCGGCTTCGACGATGACCACGTCATGCAATGCGCAGGCCATTTCCACGGAAACCAGCGTCGGAATGCCGATGGACACGTTGGCGAACGGGCCGCCGTGGATGAACGCGGGAGTGCCTTCGAGCGTCTGGACCATGTTGGGCTTGATGGCATCCTTTAAGAGTGCAGCCATAGCACCAACCGCTTTCAGATCCTTTGCTGTTACAGGCTCGTTCTGATAATTATAAGCAACAATGATCCTGCCAAGTCTTTCCTTCAGGTCATTGAAATCCGCTGCCAGACAAAGGATCGCCATGATCTCTGATGCAACCGTGATCACGAAGCCATCTTCTCTTGGCACACCATCTACACGCTTTCCAAGTCCGATCACGGTATGACGAAGCGCACGGTCATTCATATCCATACATCTTTTAAATACGATACGGTTCACATCAATGCCGAGTGCATTTCCCTGATGAATATGGTTATCCATCATTGCTGCAAGCAGATTGTTTGCAGATGTGATTGCATGGAAATCACCCGTAAAATGAAGATTCAGATCCTCCATCGGAACTACCTGTGCATATCCGCCGCCGGCAGCACCGCCCTTGATACCAAAGCAAGGACCAAGTGATGGTTCACGAAGTGCGATAACCGCTTTCTTGTTCAGTCTTCCCATAGCTTCACCAAGTCCGACTGTGATCGTTGTTTTTCCTTCTCCTGCCGGAGTCGGATTGATCGCTGTAACTAAGATCAGCTTACCATTCTCATTTTTCTATACGGAAGCGATAAGCTCATCTGACAACTTTGCTTTATATTTGCCATACATCTCGATATCATCTTCTTTGATGTCAAGCTTTGCCGCAACCTCCTTTATATTCTTCATCTCTGCCTGCTGTGCAATTTCGATGTCGTTTAACATTTAATATGTCCTCCCTGAGTGTAATTTTATCCTATATCAGGTAAAATCTGCCTATGCACGCTATATCCCTTCACCGGCATTTTCCCTGTATAAATATCATTTGAATCTGTATTATAGATTATTATCTATATATTCGTCAAATTCTTCCTGCGTCATAAGTATCTTTCTTGCCTTTGTGCCCTCCTCCGGGCCTACAACCCCGGCACCTGCAAGCTGATCCATGATACGTGCCGCACGGTTAAAGCCAATCTTAAACGCGCGCTGCAGCATTCCGATCGAGGCCTTTTCTTTATCAATGATAAAGCGTCCGGCTTCTACAAAATAATCATCCTTATCACTTCCACCGCTCATACCGGGTGCACCGGCCGCTCCGGTCTGTGTAATAGACTTAGATATATCATCATCATAAGTTCCGACACCGTTCTGTTTCTTCAGATACTCCACAACGGCTGACACTTCTTCATCCGAAACAAAAGCTCCCTGCACACGAACCGGTTTTGGATAACCGGTCGGATAGAATAACATATCACCCTTACCAAGAAGCTTCTCTGCACCATTCATATCTAAGATGGTTCTGGAATCTACACCGGATGATACAGCAAATGCAATTCTCGATGGAACATTTGCCTTGATCAGACCGGTAATAACATCTACCGATGGACGCTGAGTTGCTATAACCAGATGGATACCTGCCGCTCTGGCAAGCTGTGACAAACGGACAATCGCATCTTCCACTTCTCCGTGAGCAACCATCATCAGATCGGCAAGCTCGTCCACGATCACAACGATCGTCGGCATCTTCTTTAGCTTCTCATCATCTACTGATCCGGAAGCAAGTGCCTGTTCTACTTTGTCATTATATCCCTGTATATTTCTGACTCCACATTCTGCGAACATCTGATATCTTCTGGTCATTTCCTCTACTGCCCAGTTAAGTGCGCCGGATGCCTTCTTCGGATCGGTTACAACCGGGATCAGCAGATGCGGGATGCCATTATAACAGGCAAGCTCAACCATCT
>OIAS01000710.1_pt1 | contig 10843 bp, 6 predicted proteins | sample 1580811 | NCBI WGS metagenome assembly OIAS01 (sample SAMEA3882513, study PRJEB24775) | human gut metagenome | biome: human-associated habitat; feature: intestine environment; material: feces | place: Netherlands | collected 2009/2010
ACAGAGTATGCAATGCAAGAATTTTTCAACGATTATACAGGCTCGGCTTACGAAGAGAACGAAGATAATCGCCTTATATACAAAATTTATAGTGGCGAAAATGAAATGGAAATCAATGGTGGTCTTACACCTAAAAGGATAGGAACAGAAACCGGATATTGGCGCATTACGAATTGCAGCTATTACAATTCCGTGTTTTTTACTAATGGTAAAAACAATATCATCAAATCTTTGTTCCGTTGTACAGCATATCACTACACTTTGAATGATACGCAAGATAACCTTGCTCAAGATAATTCGAACGTGGAACTGACGACAGAAAATTCTACAGTTACGGAATTTGATAATGTTTTTCTTGTGGTCACTCAGAAGGATGTACGACCAGCAGATATTACAGCAGACACATCATCAGAAACTAGGATTGATGATGTTTGTTTAATGTTCTCGTCCTACGACAGTGCAATGGACAGCTTTACAAATCCGAAACATACATTTGAAAGTCTATATGTTGGTAAGGAGTATAGCGCAGCGATTATGGACGGATACCAAGGAAAGCCAGTTGTAGCAATGCCGTCTCTTATCGGGAAGTATATTGATGTCTCTAAACCAACACATATTAAAGAACTTGATGACCTGAATATTACGAACTATGAAGTCGTGTGGCAGGAGAACGATGGCTCGCAAGTTCCGTATAGTATTCTTGCTTGCAGCAAAGAACCCGGAAGCGCTGTTGATATTACTGATACAAGTGCAGACTCCAAAATCACAGTAACCGTTGCGGCTAAAGTACCTGACACATCGGATACAGATACCACTGTCGACGAAGGTGACAGTCAATCAAATAATAGTGAAGGCTAAAGCCTGACGTTAAAAAGCCCTCTCGTGATTAACAGAAATGTTTTTCACGAGAGGGCTTTTTGTTTTTTATGTCTGAATGGTGCAATGTTGGTATAGTACAACCGCACAAGATTTTAACTTTAACTACACACTGAAAAGCGTGTGGTCGAAAATTTTTAGGTAATAACCGAAAAATAACCTCATTTAGCTTTTGGGCAACATAGTGATGGTTGAAATCGTGCAAAGAAGACCAGCAACAAGCTGGATAAATTATTTATTTTAAAAGGAGAGTGCTTATGCTCAACAATGTATCTATTATGGGTCGCCTTGCTCGTGACCCGGAACTTCGTACTACGACTTCTGGCAAGAGTGTCGTTTCTTTCACCATTGCAAACGACAGAGACCGCAAGGATGCCAATGGTCAGAATCAGACTGATTGGATTCGGATGACTGCGTGGGAGAAAACGGCAGAATTCATCTGCAAGTATTTCCAAAAGGGTTCCATGATTGCGATTGAGGGACGCTTGCAGAGTAAGACCTATCAGGACAAGAACGGAACCAATCGCACTGATATGGAAGTCGTTGTGGAGAAGGTTCATTTTGTGGGTGCAAAATCCGCTTCGAATACTGATTCCAACGCACAGCCCGCTGCACGTCAGCAGCCTACTGCTCAGCCTCAGACGGCTCCGCAGTTCGAGGATGTCAGTGATGACCCCGACCTTCCGTTCTAAATCAGAAGACCGCTTGTAAACCAACAGCAGTGGGGGAGTGTGAAAACGCACTCCTCCACTTTTTCTTCTCAACGGAAGGGGTGCTATGCTGGAAAAAATCCCGGCACTCAGGATAGTGCCGACAAAAGAATGGTATTTACAAGAAGGATGGCAGGCGCTCAACGACTTGCTGGCTAACTTGGATACCAAGAATGTAACCGTTGTATACGTTGAAAATTTCACCGTGATACAACAGGCCCTGCGCAAAGTTTCAAGAAAAGAACTTGTGCAGTTGTTTAACGCAGACAGTATTAGTTGGGATTTGAATATTGATTCCGATGGTGTTCTGTATGCAAAGAAAAAATAAAAAATCAAAAAAGGGAGATTATCAAAAATGAATGTAATGAGTAACTATAGTGTGACCTCCGCCGACCTGATGGGTCTGCCTAGCTATATGGCAGATGGCGAGCTTGTCAATGGTCGAGTTGAGACTTCGTGCAAGCTGCATGCTGCAATTCCCGGTGTCCCGAACATGTGCTTCAAAGTTGTTCCGGGATTTCTGCACGCATTGAATGCGTTGGCAACCAATACTGCAGCTTACGGCAAAAACAATACCGCGTATATGGCAGAGGTCACCAATAATGGTGTTCGTTATGCTGCGGCTTTTAAGAACAGCAATGCATCTATTCATAGTTGTGCAAACGGAAAGGCTGTTACCAAGGACAAAGTTCCGACAAGTCTGCCATTTCTTCTTTCTATGCCGTTCTACATGGAGGACAAGGAGTTTTCTGACGCTTATGAAGGCTGGGTGAATGCGCAGAGCGATGAAGAGCGTAAGCGGTATATCGCAACGATGTTCGACAATGCTTATCAGCGCAATGGCGCAAATAAGGTCATTGCAGCATGGGACACGAAGAATCTCATGGGGCTCACCGAGAGCAAGCTAAGTCAGTTTGATGTATCCGATGGTATTGGTGACTTTACCGTTTTTAAGAACGGTAATATTGCTAATGCTGCAAATTCGGCAGTTGCTGCTATGGCTCAGTCTGTGATGGATGGCTCCGCATTTAATGGCGCATATCGTATCGTTGAGGAGTCTGAGCTGACTGCTGAGGAAAAAGAACACGTCTTCCATATTGATGACCGTTTCATCGTCACCAGACAGCACGAAGATGTTTGCCAGACCATTCAGAAGAGCATGAGTACGGCACATCCATTCTCCAATTATCTTCTGCGTGGTGCTCCCGGTGGCGGTAAGTCAACGTTCGTTCAGATTATTGCTGCTGGAACGGGACTTCCGTACTACAGTGATGTTCTGCGTGATGATATTACAGCAGATTTCTTCAGCGGTTATTACGCCCCTGACTGTGACCGTGTAGGCAAACATATTGGTCTGGACGAGTTTATCGCCAATATGCCGTCTCCTGAAGATATGGCTTATGACCCTGTCGATGCGTTTGAACGTATTACCGGCAGCATCAATGAGGAAGCTACGGCAAATGACTGCATGAACGCGCTTATGGCGCGAGTTAAGGAAATTACCGAAAATTCCAAGGGCGAAAGCCAGCAGGTTCTGACTTTTGTTGAGGGTTTGGTTCCGAAGCTCACTCGTCCTTGCCTTGTCTTTTATGATGAGGTTACGATTCCTAAGAATCCGGGTGTTATCGCAGCGCTTAACACCTTGATGGATAACCAGCGTAAGTTTACGCTTACATCTGGCAAGGTCATCGAGCGTCATCCGAAGTCTGTGATGATGTTTGCTGGCAACTTCGATGATGTCGAGGGTTGCCGTGAACCGAACCGTGCATGGCAGGACCGTAACAACGAGATTCTCGATGTCGACCCGCCTACGGCTGAGCAGATGAAGCAGATGTTGGTTGCTGCCACTGGGTACAATGAAAAAACCGATGGTAACATCCCCATTGATAAGTTTGTCGCTGTATGGCCCGAACTGCAGAAGATTTCTGCGGAATATTATGGCGTTTGCGGTCCTCGCGCTCTTTGCGATTGGCTGGCAAAGTCCATGATTATCGGTAGCCCGATTCGAGCTGCAGAAACAACTATCATCACGAAATCGTCTTCGGATAAGACTTGTCAGGCAAATATGCGAATGAAGATTCGCAACAGCTTCCGCTTCTGATAAGTGGGAAAAAGAAAATATAAAATATGAAAGGAGGAAGAGCAATCTTGCACTGCTTGCGAAATAGCAGGCAGGGTTGCTCTATCTTATATGGCTTACGATGAACACATTTTTGACCGTATTGATGATATGGTTGAAGATATGAAAAGCGATTGGAAGACTTTATTTCTGAGTGATGACTATGGTGTATTCTTAAGTGAGTACGCAAAGAATCTGATTGCGGGTGTTTATGATTCGCTTCGAGCTCAGGGAGCCAAAATTCCGGAAGGTCTTTTGGAATCCGAAATGAAAAAGTTCAAGCTGAACCGGATTTATGACCCAAATGCAGAGCTCAAAACAGCAAAAACTAGGTCTACCTTTGACCAATTTGAGATTTCCGTCAATGGTGCGGGTTCTCTCATTCAAGCAGTTGGAACGGTTGAAGAGAAACACGAAATTGTAACGGGTTTGTTGGTTCATGAGGTATCTCATCGCTTGTTTACAGATTTTCGTGTAAGCACTGCACGGTACAATCAAATGGCGATGAATGGACAGTTTTATCCGATTGCTCCCGAAAACATTCGGTCTGCAGATGGTATGCAACTTCAGATGGCACTTATGCAAAACAAAGATACGTGTGTTACAGTTGCAAAAATGATTGACCATATATCAAACGCAACGGAAGACGGCTATATCGAGAATGAAATTACTTCTCATTATCCCGGACTGGCAGCTTCCTATTTGGGAGCAATGGATGAAGCACAGTGGAAAACAGAGCCATCTCTTGTTCAGGAAGTTGCCGGAGATAAACCATCTCCTTTTAATATGGTTTGGGGGCAATGGCTGGATTATGCTGTATTTGGAAAGTTGAAACTTGGTGCAGATGCATCCACTTTTGACCCTGATATCATGGAGCGTATCTATGATGGTATGGATGTCATTGATGAGATTGTTAAAACACGTGACCCTAATCGGCGCGAGTACCTTAACAACCAGCTCGGTGTTATGATTTATCCTTTGCTGCGAGACGAAATGGACAAGGATGACAAGGAAAACAACCGAAAGCCGCAACCGGGTGGTTCGCCTCAAGCAAACCAGAAAATGCAGCAGAAGATGCAGAATCTTGCAAAGAAGACAAACGGAAACCAGCCGCAAAGCGGAAATGGTAACGGTAATGGTAAGGGTCAAGGTCAGGGAAACAGTGGTAGTGGAAATCAAAATTCTTCCCAATCCATTGCAAACCCGAAACGGTCTATGAACTCTAATCTGTCTCAGCAGGTCCCGAATTCCGGTTGCAGAAGCAAAACTCCCAACAATACTGCTGGTAACGGTTTCAAGCAGCAGGCAAATGCGCCCGGTGGTCTTGGAACTGATAGCAGTGTTGACCATGGTCCCGCTAAACAGGATTTGGAAGATATGCTTACTCAAGCTGCGATGAATCGCCTTTCTGAAGAAGCAGAAAAAAAGCGGAAGAAAGATATGCAGAAGGAAGCAGATGATATGCAGATGATTGAATCTGGTGCTAAACCTCATATCATTCGTGCAGAAAAAGTTTCTTTGTCCAATAAGCAGGGATACGATAAGGTTCAGGGAAAAATTATGCAGACAAGTAAGCGTCTTGCTCAGATTTTGCTAAAGAAATTCAAGCAGTATGAGAATGACGATGTCTTGACTTGGCAGTATAGTGGTTCGAAGTTTTCTTCTAAGCAGTATTGCCGCGATGCCATGAAGGGTTTCCAAAAGAGTACTCTGCCTCACGAAGTACCGAACATGTATGTTTATATGCTTTGTGATGAATCCGGCTCTGTTTCCGGTGATTTGCTTGCCGCAGAAATTCAGACGACAGCAATCTTTGAGGATTTTTGTCGGACTCTGAATATTCCGCTCTGCGTTCAGGGTTATACTACAGGTCAAACGAATTTGGATATTTATTCTTATGTCGAGGAAAAGAAAATCGACAAAAACGACAAATATCGTATAACTGGTATGCAGGCACGTGGAGGCACGCCAACTGTTGGCGCAATGGAATATGCCCTCAACCGCATTCATAAGCGCGGCGGTCCGGAACATAAACTTTTGTTTGTAATTACGGATGGTGGCGCTGGTGATGATGATAGTTTCGGTGCTCACACGAAAAATCTCCTTGAGAGAGCCAAGAAGGAGAAGGTGACTGTCATTGCATGTGGTATCGGCAATGACAAGGCTTCTGTTGAGAATGAATTTGGTTCTGTGCATTATCTTGGCATTGACGATGCCGAGACGATGCCCATGAGATTGCTTGACGTGATTCGCCGCAATCTTGAAGATGTTCACAAATAAAAATAGAGGAGGTGTAAGTCCACAATGTGGCAACTCACGTCAGTTGATTCTGGCAAGGTGCTGCGCATGACTCCTTTTGAAATTCTTGAGAACAATTTCTATACAGGATGTTCCAACGGGAAAAAGAAGAAGGTGAAGCGCAAGGATGTTTTGGGAAATGTATCTGGTCCTCTTACGTTGTATAGGGATGAAAAAGTGAGACAATTCCTCAAAGCTCCGAAGTTTGGCGAAGATGGAAATACTCTTGTTGGCGAAGTGACATGCACAACGACGACAAGGGAACCTAAAGTCTATATCGCCGTTAAAGATTAACTAATAAGCAAATGGGTGGCTACATGTTGTTGTAGCCACCCATTTTTTGTTTTACGCTTTGCATAGGTATAATACATATAAATTTGTGAAGACAAATTTCAAAAATCGCTAAACGAAAGGGGAAAACGCAATGCGAAAGAAAACGTGGCATCGGATAGCAAGTGCTGTAATTGCAGGCGTAATGGCAGCACAATGTGCTTCGCCAGTATTGACGTATGCAGACGATGATACATCGTCAACAATTTCTACAGCAACAGAGAATCCCGATGTGCAAGTAAATCCGGGCGAAGCAGTGGACGTTACTGATAATGAAACCAGTAGCGATACCGCAGCATCTTCGGATGCGTCATCAACTGATGACAGTACACAGGCATCCGATTCGTCGAGTTCTACAGAAGAAGTATCGTCTTCTGCAGAATCAGATGTAACCGTCGAATCCGAAGCGAATCCAACAGTATCTGATACTGATAGTGTGGATTCTAACGACTCCAACTCTGAGAAGGACACCGTATCAGATTCAGAGGAAACCGGGGAGCAGCAGAACACCGCATCCACTGCCGATAATACAAGCGACGCCGAAGAAGCAACTCCACATGAGTCTGTGACGCTGACCATTAACCGTAATGGCGGTAAGTTTGAGGACCTCTGGCTGGATACAGCTAACGAGGATACACTTGCGGCTCACGCTGATGGTAATGAAGCAACTCTTACTGCGCTCGGTCTTGATGGTGATGCAGATAGCGGACTCAGCTACGAAGATAGTGATGACACCCTTACTGTACATGTAACGGACAAGGGTTCTGTCGTTATTCCTGATGCATTGTCATTGGACGAAAATGCTCACTTCGTCAAGTGGGACGTATCAGGTGGTTCGTATGATACCGATACCAACACTCTGACTTTTGAAGACGGTGTAGACGCATACACACTTACTGCCGTCTATGAAGCCAACGATGAAGTGGATTCTAACCTTATTGATAATGTAGAAAAGTATTCCGCAGCAGAAGAAGACAGCAATATCAGTCTGCTTACGTTAGACCCCTACGATACACCAAACTACAATCAGCTTGACCTTGTTATTGAAGGTCTTGAATTTACCAGTAAGCATGGTTTAAAACAGAAGTTTACTGCTCCATATACAGGTGACTATGTAATCACAGCCTACGGAGCCAATGGCGGTACTGGTAAAAACAAATTCGAAGGATTTGGTAATCCGGGTCGCGGTGGTATGTCCGAAGGTAAGATTCACCTTGAAGCGGGACAAACCATTTATATGTATCTTGGTGAGGCCGGTAATTACTGGTCTACTGAGAGAACCTTTGGCGGTGGCGGTGGTCAGGTCGATTGGGACCGCGCATGGTATCCTGACGAAGAGGAAGGTCAGACCAATAAATATCATGTGTTTGGACGTGGCGGCGGTGCAACCTACGTTACCATTGACGACTGGACGATGGACCAAGCAGGTCAGGCTCCACACGATTACTGGGATAATGAGAAATCTCAAAACAACAATGCTGCAGAAAACGCAAAGAAGCATGTGATTCTTCTTGCTGGCGGCGGCGGTGGTGCTGGTGAATACGGCGGCGCTTCCAACGGCGGCGGTGAGGAAGGTCAGGGCGTTTACGCTGCGAGATTCTATGCAGGCGGACTACCACCAATCAGCAATGCGTTCACCTTCGATGCAACCATAGGAGGTACGACAGCTACCAATGGTCGTAAACAGACGATGGCTGAACGTATGGAAGCTCGTGTGTATCCGGCAACACAGACACGCGCTGGCTATGGCAATCATTATACAATTCTTGGTGAATTGTATGACGCGAATCCTCGTCATAAAGACCCAATAGACAATTTGTTCGATGACGGTCCGGCACGCGCCTGTGGCTCGTTCTTCTACGGCTCGAATGGTTTTACTTGTTCCGGCGCTGGTGGCGGCGGCTGGTTTGGCGGCGGTAGTGAATACGCCTTTAACGGTGGAGGCGGTTCTTCCTTCGTCAATACATCTATCAACTATAATGGTGAAAATGTTCCAATTGAGGATGCGAACTACCTGACGGGCGGTAATGCAAAGTATGATTCCACAGAATCCGCTCCGTATCTAGTAAATGGACGTGTTCTTATCCGCTTGGATGGTGCAACCCCTAAAATGGCTGTTGTGATGCAGGAAGCAGCTAACGAAGAGGGAAGTCGTGACCATGTTGATGCGGATGATATCTATGGTCAGGTGGCAACTTTAAATAAAGGACAAGATGTTGCAAATACAACAGTAACTTATACTGCCATTACTTATTATAATCTTGGCGACATTATGACTGTCACTCGTCTTGGCAGTATAGTACATATCTGGACTATAGTAATAAGACGTGGACAGATGCAACAGCCAAAAATATTGATGGAAGAATGTCTGTTAATGTTGTGAATACTCCGCTTGGACAGTTAAAGCCAACTGATAGATATTATAATGAGAACTATCCGGATTGGTTCGCTGTAAAGAGCGTTATGACATTGACAAACCCTGTCAACTCGATGTATAACACATCGACGATGAAGAAATATTTCTTCAGATGTACCGCAATTGCAACATATCAAACATCCGGTGGTCAAAGACAAATAGATGATTTTGGTGAAAAGGGCGGTTTGGCAATCGACTATAACATTTACCTTGAACACCAAGGCATCCATGTGTACGACAATAAAAATATTATCAACGGGACAACAGTCAAAACAGTAAATGATTCTATTAACGCGACAAAAAATCATACATACTCCATATGGCAATATCCCGAATTATCCATAACAGAGCCAAATCATATCAATAGTGTTCTAGTACAGTTTTCAAATCGAGGGTTTAACACAAAAGACAAAATCAACTATGATGCAAGTTTTGCAACATCGTTGGGTATCAAATCCAGTTCATCTACTAATTATAGCGTTATTTTTACCGCGATGACTGAAAATTCGGTTTCTACTGAAACATGGGAAAAACTACTGCAGTCTATAACGTTTACAACATATGACACCGCCACGTTTACTGCCACTGGTGTCGAAGGAGGAACAACCGTTTTCTGGTACGCAGATGAAAACCTCTGGAAAAACGATATGTTCTATGATTCTACTACAGGACATTTTTATGCGGTTGTCGATAAGGGTGGGTCTGTAACGTGGGATGCTGCTCGTGCGGAAGCAAAATCCATGTATAATAGCGCCCTTGATACTTATGGATATCTTGTTCATATCACATCGGAGGCAGAACAAAATTACTTGCTTCAGATGATGGGCACAGGAATAGGTTGGATGGGTGCCGCTCGAAACTTTGATGGCATAAGTGGATGGGATTGGTATTGGGTAGACGGTCCAACTAATGAAACAAGTACACCGTTTTTCCGTCAAAACGCCAATGGTGTATATGGTACTTTGTTGTGGGGCTATGAGAATTGGTCACAAGACACGGAACCAAACAACTCTGGCGGAGTTGAGGATGCAGCGCACTTCTACTCTTACGGTGATTGGAATGATTTCAAAAAAACAAATCCAAATGTAACGTGTTTCATCGTTGAATGGAGCAAAGATGGTTTAAAACCAAATGACCATAGCGTTTCAGATACAGATGTAATTGGAACACAGATGAAATCAACAGCCCCTCCGGCTGTGGCAAACACAACGACTATTGCGGGTACGGTATGGGCAGAAAATGACAGAGATGGCATTTATCAAACGGGTGATGAGGCAACTGTCGAAGGTGTTGCTGTAACCTTGTACAACGAGGACGGTTCGGTCTCTGCAACAACAAAAACAAATAAGTATGGCAATTACTCTTTTGGAAGTATTGCACCAAACCTGAAGTATTACGTTGAGTTCTCTAACGGAACATCAACCATTCGTTCGTATTCACCCACTCTAAAAGGAGCTGCAAGCGAAAACAATAGCAGGGTCAATACAAATTGGCGCTCGGATGTATTTACGGCAGTGTACCAGAAGAATTCCGTAAACACAGTAAACTGTGGTGTATTTGTTCCATCTGTAATGAGCGGTTTCGTTTGGGACGACTCAAATCGTGATGGCATCTATAACAACAACGAAGCGAAGCTAAAGAACGCAAACATCACAGTGCTCACAGATGATGGCTCAGCAGCTTATGATGTATACGGCAATCAAGTTACCGGTATCAAGACAGATGCGAGCGGAAACTATAGCATCAGCAATTTGAAACCGCGTCAGACATATACGATTAAGGTTCTGTCTGCCACAGGCAGCAATCTTGCGAATGCAAGAGTATCGCAGCTTCCGGGTTTAACTGCTGATAAGGCAACTTCAAATAAGGCAACGAAAATCACTTCGATGCTTGGTACTAACGGACGACCTTCAGGTGCATCCGAGGGAGTAGGGGAAACATTCTCAGGCGCTGAAATCCGTAGCATCTATATGCCGTCCATGAGTGGAAGCTCTATTACGCCTGTTAGTGTTCAGTACCAGAATGTAGCGTTGTACGTTAATCACGGCATCAGTGGCTATGTCTGGGCAGAAAGTGACTACAACGGTGTGTTTG